>Ga0210044_10003362_pt1 | contig 22865 bp, 17 predicted proteins | sample CryGey13umfilter_2_FD_183959 | JGI IMG/M metagenome (GOLD analysis project Ga0210044, IMG submission 183959) | Groundwater microbial communities from aquifer in Utah, USA - Crystal Geyser 4/9/14 3 um filter (SPAdes) (version 2) | ecosystem: Environmental > Aquatic > Deep subsurface >... | reverse complement strand
CTCTCCTGGCCTTTCCTTTCCTCACGCTCTACGTCTTCCTGCTGCTCGAGCTCAGTTACCCGACCTTCACTGACTACGCACAGTTTCTCGAGCCGCTCTACTCGACACTCTTTGGCTATGTAGTCGTCATCTGGCTGCTGGTCGCCCGCACGTTGTTGCCGCTGCCGACCCGCCCGCACCCCAGACTGAGGCGGGCGATCGTCGTGCTCGTCGTGCTCCTAGCGGTGGTCTCGGTCGCCCTCTTCGTCGCCCTCAATGGCCGGCAGACCTCCAGGCTGATCGCCGATCAGTACAGCAAAGTCGCTGGCCGCTGCGTGCAGCTCGCGCGGGTGGTCCCCGAAGAGCCGCACCTCTCCTTAGCCGAGTCCGGGCAACCCTCTGGCCCTCCCGCGCAGCTGGCTCGCCAGACGACCTTTCCAGAGCGCCGGCCCACGTTCTACAAGAACCGCCGCCCGCTGATTCTCCTGCTCATCTGGGACGCGGCGCGCTGGGACCACCTGAACGCCTCCGGCTATCCCCGTGACACCTCGCCGACCGCCAGCCGGCTGGCGCAGGAAGGCATCGCGTTCACGAACGCCACCTCCAACGCCACGGCGACGACGGCCTCTCTCCGCCACCTTTTTACTGGCAAGTACACGAGCCGCTACATGCTGGCTCAGGACCACCCCGCCTTCTTCGTCGGCGCCCTCGCCAAGCACGGCTACGACGGGTTCTTGCTCAACATTCTCGGCTCCGACTACAACGGCGTGAGTCGCGAGGCCTTCTTCCGACAGCAAGACGCTCCCGAGCGGCTCGACGCCCAGACCGTAGACTTCGGCACCTACGGGGAGAGCGAGAAGATGGACCGTGCCCTCGAGCTGCTCGATGGGATGCTCGCGGCTCGGGCAAACCGCGAGCACCCTGCCGACGGGCTCTTCATCTATCTGCACTCTTCGGCCACCCATCTCCCCTGGAAGAACTGGGACGACCACGAATACTACGGGGAGACGCCCGTCGATCGTTACGACAACTCCATGGGACACCAGGACCACGCCATGTCGGTCTTCTTCGACGCGCTTCGGGCCCGCGGACTGTACGACGACGCGCTGATTATCCTCACCGCCGACCACGGCGCTGGCTTGGGTGAGCACGGCCGCCTCGGCGGATTCGAACCCTATCAAGAGCAGATTCGTGTGCCGCTCATCATCAAGGCGCCGGGGTTCGCGCCGCGCGTCGTCGACCAGCCCGTCGCCGCGGGGATCGACCTAGCTCCTACCTTGGTCTCGTTGTTCGAACCGGGCGCAGTGAACCCCTACGATGGCTTCAGCCTGACTCCTTTGATGAGCGGCGCGCTCGAACGCTTCGAGCGCCGTTTCATCCTCGTGCAGAGCGCCTTCGAAGACACGCTGGCGCTGGTCGACCTCGAGACGCATTACAAACTGCACGTGCAGCGAAAGGATCGCTACGAGTCGCTCTACGACCTCGACGAAGACCCAGGCGAGACCCGCGATCTGGCCGACCAGGACCCTGCGCGCGTCGAGGAATACTTGAAGTTCTTGCGCTCCTTTGTCTGGGAGCGCCGCGAGGACTACGGCAATCCCTACCACTACAAGGCGTTCGTGCGAGAGCCATGAGCCATCGTCAACCCGAACTGTCTGCCGAAACTCTGTGGCTGCGACTCAGCGAGCGAGCAAAGGCCGACCTCTCCGCAAAAGGCTTCGACGAACGCGGGTTTGCCGCTCGGTCGACCCGAGATGGGCTCGCCATCGTCAACAACTACGCCAAGCTCCGCGTCTACTCGCTCTGGGACCTCGTCGAGAGCGAGGTTTGTGTGTCGAGCGGCTGCCTCGATTTCCGCTGTGCGGACGTCGAGGCGCTGCGGGCGGCGTTGGTGCGTTCGAAGGCGTTCAGCAATCCCGGCCCGCTCGCGGCCTGGAGCTCCCGCGAGCTGGTGCGAACCTCTTCCTTGCACTTCAAGCACTTCGAAGGTTGGCCGCAAGACCAGGTGCAGGTGCATGTGGACCGCCACGGCTCGAAGCTGCGCGGTTGGTGGTGGCTCTTCCCGCCCTTGGTCGCCTGGCAGCTCTTGCTCCACCTGCAGGATTACGAGAGCTACCGAGACGTCCACGCCACCTTCGGACGCTTGTCCCCGCTCTTCGAACGTTTGGGCGTGCTTGTGGAGTGAGGCCTAGAGGAAGCGGTCGCTGCCGCTGACTCCGTGGCTCTCTTGGCCGTCGCTGTAGCGATAATCTGGGTCGACCAAGAGGTTGATGCGATCCATGATCAGGTCGACAGCGCCTTGGAAGCGTTCTCGATGCCGTGTTTCGGCGTCGAGCGTGAACGGCTCGAAGGGTTCGTGGATGTGGTAGTCGGAAAACTCATCGTAGGGGATTGGCTTGCCGACTCGGTAGGTAATCTCGCCCTTCTGAGCCAGCGGTGAGACGCCGGGGTAGGCCCGATCGCTGCCGCTGCAGCCCACCGGCACGACGGTCTTGCGGTGGTGCAAAGCGATCTGCGCCAGACCGATGTGGCCCCGAGAGAGTCGCGCCGAGCGAGTGCCCTGTGGGAAGACGATGAGATCGAGGCCCTTGGCGATGGCCTCGGCGTTGATTTGAGCGAAGCGCTGCATCATCACGCGGTAGAGCGCCTCGATGCTCTCGGGATAGGTCTCTCGCTCTGGATGAAATCGCCGGCCCAGGATGTCGCGGGGCTGCTCGAAGAGTGTCCTCGGGATTGTCTCGAGCAAGTGCGGAGCGACCTCTGCGGAACCCGGCGTGGCCATGGTCCTGAGCGCCGTGTACTCCTCGTTCGTCGGTCGGCGACCGAGGGTCAGGGTGAAGTCCTTGGTGATCAGATAGCCACGGGAGACCGCTGGAATGTTGTTGGTCTGCTCCATGAACCAGCCGGTGAACGCGTGCTCGTAGTACTTGCCCTTCACCCACGTTGCGGTGAAGCGGTTCTTGACTCGGTACAACCGGTACTGGAAGGGCCAGTAGTTGTAACGGTCCGTGTGGTTCATCGCGAAGATGAGCGGCGTGTCGGGCAGGTTCTCGAAGCCCTCGACGCGGATCTTGACGCCGGGCAACGCGTTGTAGTTCGGCGCCAGCAGGGCCCACGCAACGAACTTCTGGCCAAATGGCCGCTTTGTGAGATGAATCCGTTGCAGTCGCGCGAGATCGATCATGGCGTCATTTCTTTTGCTGGGCGCCGAGCGGTGCCGCAGTGGAACTCACCCACTCACACCGGCGGACGAGCCAGCGTGCTACACAATTTTGCGACGGACTTCAATTGGTCCCGACACGACGACAACGTCTACGCAGCGACCGAGCTCATCGCGCGTAAGCGCGAGCGGGACCCTCGCAACGGCGGCCCCAACAGTCCTAGGCGAACGCGACCTTGCACAGCGTATTGCTGGAATCGAGCTCGGCGATGCTGGTCTCTTCCAACAAATTGATCCGAATTTTCGAAAAGCAGCCGTGCACCTGGCACGACTCGAACTCACGACAGGGGCGGTCGTCCAACAGGCAGCGAGTCAGGTCGTCGACCTTGTCCACCGCATAGACCACCTCGGCCATGCTCAGGTCCGCTGGGGCCTTGGACAGCAGAATCCCACCGCCTGGCCCCTTGCGAGTCTTCAACACTCGAGCCGACGCCAGCTCCGCCACGACCTTCGCGAGAAAGGCAAAGCGCAGCTCACCCTCATTTGCCACCTCACGCACGGTCACGGCCCGCTCCCCCCCAGGATAGGCCTGCAGTCGACTTAGCGTGACCGCAGCCTTCAACGCGTATCTGACCTTTGTAGAGAACATTTTTCCCCCGACTTATTTTCGCTAGGTAAGACCCATTTATCACCATTTGACCATTGCCCACTGCATTTAGGTCTTACCTCACCAGCGCTCGATGCTGAACTATTTTCGTCTCTAGTTCTAGTACGCGCGATCCGGTCGCCCCCAACGAAAAGAGGCTGGCCCTATTGGAGCCAGCCCCTTCCTGCCTTCTCGCGGACAGACCGCGTCTCAGCCGCAATTCGTGGGCGTCAGAGGCTCTGCAGGACCCGGTTGAGCTTGCTCCCGGCTTGCTCGATGAGATCATCGAAGCCGTCGCGCCCCACGGGATTGAACATCGCCTTGGGGTCCGCCATCGAGACTACGATGCGGCCCCCCTCCTGCTCCTGTACGACCACGTTGCAGGGCAAGAGCAGGCCAATGTGGGGCTCCCGGGTCAGGGCTTGGTGGGCCAGGTTGGGGTTGCAAGCGCCCAAAATCATGTAGTTCCGAAAGTCGACGTCGAGCTTCTTCTTCAGGGTCGCTTTCACGTCGATCTCCGTCAGCACCCCGAAGCCCTCTTTCTTCAGCGCTTCTGGCAACGCCTCCAGGACATTCGCAAAGCTGCGGTCTTCGAAAACTCTTACAAAACCATACTGGATATCGTTGTTCATCGGTGTTCTCCTAAATACTCGTCTCGTGAACGGACGAGCCCAATGCCTCGAGCTGACCTTCTCTTGGCGGGTATTATCGCGTCTGAGACCCTAGCGGGATTCGTTCTCGAACGCAATTTGGGTGCTAGTGGCACACACAACCCGTGTACGTCTCAAACTACGAGGAGGTTTCTTGCCGAGCGACGAACCGAAGCGCCTCATCTCAGCGAGCCGCCGCACCGACCTGCCCAGCACCTACGGTCGATGGTTCCAGAACCGCCTCGAGGCTGGCTTCTGCAAGACCGTCAACCCCTTCAACCGCAAGCAGGTCAGCACCGTCTCGCTGCGCCCGGAGCACGTCGCGGGCTTCGTCTTTTGGACCAAGGAGCTCGCCCCTTTCTTGCCGCAACTCGACCAAGTGTCGGCTCGTGGCTGGCCCTTCGTCGTTCAGTACACCATCAACGACGCTCCCAGGCTCATCGAACCCAACACCCCACCTCTGGAGCACACCCTGGAAACCCTCGCTCGTGTGTTTCCCGGCTCCGACCCTCCCCAAGGAAGTCCACTGAGACGACTCGTCTGGCGCTACGATCCCATTCTGCTCACCGACGTCACGCCTGTGGCCTTTCATCTCGCCAACTTCGAACGCCTGGCCCAGCGTCTGCGTCCATTTACCGACGAGGTGACGGTCTCCTTTGCTCAGCTCTACGCCAAGACCCGCCGACGACTGAACGAGGCGCAAGAACAAGGGCTGCACTGGGTCGATCCGGGCGACTCAGAGAAGAGAGCGCTGCTCGACGAGCTGGCGCGCGTCGCCTGCGCCAATGGCCTGCGGCTACACGTCTGCTGCCAACCCGAGTTGCTGACCGACGGCGTGCGGGCGGCGAGCTGTCTGCAGGCGGCTCGATTGGGTCTGGACAGTCCGGGGGTAGCGCCCACTCGCCAGGGCTGTCAATGTGAGTTCGCCAAGGACATCGGCGCCTACGACACTTGTGTTCGCGGCTGCCTCTATTGCTACGCGGTGGGCTCCCAGAAGAGAGCCGAGCAGAGGCTCAAAGCCCACGACCCGACCAGTCCTTTCCTCTTTCAGTGAGGGCTCGGCCCTGATTGACCCCTCTCCGCCCTTTCACTATCGTCGGCTCCCCGCTGTGCGCCGGAGGTTTCGCGAACATTGGTCGCGGGCAAGCGAGGCAATAGAATCCAAATGAGCTCAGCAGAGGATCAGCATCGGCGCAACGCGGCTCTGCGAGAGTTGCCGGGCGTCGACACCGCTTCGGGCTGGCCGGAGCTGGCGGGCGTCCCGCCGCGGGCGCGACTGCAGGCGTTGCGTGAGCTGCTCGACCAGGTGCGCACCGAGCTCTTGCACGGCAGCCGTGCCGATTGCCCAGGCCGGGCCGAGCTCGTCGAGCGCTTGCTCAGGCAATTCCAAGTGCTCGTCACCCCCTCGCTCAGGCCGGTGATCAACGCGACAGGGGTATTGCTGCACACGAATCTGGGCCGCGCCCCGCTGCCTGAGAGCGCCATCGAGGCGGTCCGCGCAGCGGCTGGCAACACCAACCTCGAATATGACCTCGACCTCGGAACACGGGGCGGCCGGGGCTCCGGCGTGAACCAGCTCCTCTGCACCCTGTCCGGTGCGCCCGCCGCACTGGTCGTGAACAACTGCGCCGCCGCGGTGCTCCTCTGCATCAGTACGCTGGCGGCTGGCAAGGAGGTGATTGTCAGCCGTGGGGAGCTCGTGGAGATCGGCGGCAGCTTCCGCATCCCGGAGGTCGTCACACAAGGGGGCGCGCGGCTGCGAGAGGTCGGAACGACGAACCGCACCCATCTGCGCGACTACGCGGCGGCCATCGGCGCGGACACTGCGGGGATCCTCAAAGTCCACGCGTCGAACTTCCAGGTCGTCGGGTTCACCCATGAAGTCTCCGTCGCGGAGCTCGTCGAGCTGGCGCGGCAGCGCTCAGAGAGCGAGGGACGCAAGCTCTTCGTGCTCGAGGACTTGGGCTCGGCCAGCTTCCTGCCGCTGAGCGTTGACGGCGCGATCCGTACGCCGACGCCTTTGGACTCGCTGAGCGTTGGAGCAGACCTAGTGTGTTTCAGCGGCGACAAGCTCATCGGCGGCCCTCAAGCGGGGCTCATCCTGGGCTCGAGCGAGGCGGTGGGTGCCGCTCGCCGTCACCCCTTCTATCGGGCGTTGCGTCCGGGCAAGCTAACCTTGGCCGCGCTGGAGGCGACCCTACGGCATCACCTCGACCCCTCGGGCCGCGAACACCTGCCGTTGCATGCCGCGATTTCGAGGACCGTCGAGAGCCTGACCGCCCGCGCCGAGCGTCTGCTCGAGGCGTTGGCTGGGGCTGAGGGAGTGACCCTCGAGCGGGTCCCGACCGACGCGACCATCGGCGGGGGGTCGATCCCTGGTCAGCGCGTGCCCAGCGTCGCTGTGCGTCTGCGGTTTCATGAACGCGAGGCGAGCGAGGCGGCGGCGGAGCTGCGCCGTGGGCCGCGGCCCGTGGTAGGGCGAGTCAAGGATGGCGCGTTGTGGCTCGACCTGAGGACCGTTCACCCCGACGCCGATGACGCCTTGGCCGCAGTGCTGCGCGGGCTGCTGTGGGGAGCCTCTTGAACCTCACCCGCGCCGCAGGTTCTGCCGAACGCGCCTCGGTGATAGGCCTCGCCAGCGGCAAGGGCGGGGTCGGGCGCAGCATGATCGCCGTGGAGCTTGGGCGCGCGTTGGTCCGTCACGGCAAGACCGTCTTGCTGGTCGACCTCGAGATCCGCTCGCGTTCCCTCGCCGCGTTGGTCGAGCTGACCGTCTTCAACGAACCCGACTTTTACGCTCCCTTAGTGGAGCGCATCGAAAAGACAGGGAACTCTTCGCTCGACGTCTTGCAGCTCGACGGTTTCGAGCTGACGGCGGAGAGCGAGGACCACGGCGACGTCGCCCACGACCTGACCGACTTCCTGCGCACCTTGGACTACGACTGGGTGATCCTCGATCTACCAGGCGGTTTCGAGCTCGACGTGGTGTCGGCGTTCGTCTCTTCGGACCTGTCGATTCTGGTGACGTTGCCGGAACCCTCGGCGCTGTCGGCGGCTTCGAACTTTCTGCGCTCGTGTGTGTTGGAGGCCTTGCAGCGGCAGCTACACCTCGCGCCGGCCGAAGCGCTCTTGGAGCTCATGTTCCGCAACCCGTTGGGTTGGTGTTTCGCGGACATCTATGAGCAAACGTCGGATTCTGCGCAGCGAGAGCTGTTCGTCCAAGCCTGCTCGCGCCTGTCCATCGGGCTGTTGATGAACAAGGTGCGTGAAGGCAGTGAGTCCGAGCAGGCGCTCTCTCTGTGCCACGCTTGGGCGCTCGAGCTCGGGGTCTGGCCGAGAGTGCTGGGAGGAGTCCTGCACGACGATCGCCGCTGGTTCTTCGCTAGGCGTCTCGCCCCTGCAGCCAGCCACCCCCAGAAGGACAGCATCGCCGGCGACATCGAAGAGATCGTTCGCCGCATCAATCCGATGGATTGGGAGGCTTGGCGTGCCCCTCGAGCCTGTCTCCCCTGCATCGACCCCGCACAGAATCCGGCGATCTTCTTGGATTTGGACGCGGGGGGCGGGACCGTACGGCAACGCTACCGCCGGCTCTGGGAAGGCTACCGGCGGGAGGCAGGGCTGATCAGCTTCGTGCTCCAGAACGAAGCCCGCACCGACGCGGTCAAGCTCCTTGAGGCCGCCTATCGACGCGCGGCCATCGACGACGGCGACCAGAGCGGCGCCCCCTTGGTCAGCCGCGTCAGTGTCCCTCCGGGCCAGCAACTCAAAGACCGCAGGCTCGCTCTGGGACTGAGCCAACGAGAGCTCTCGCTGAAGACCCGGGTCGGCGTTCGGCACATCGAGGCCATCGAGGCCATGAACGAACGCGCCCTAACGAACCGCGTCTACCTCAAGGCCTACCTCGCTGAGCTCACCAAGACGTTAGGGCTCGACACCGAGCGGCTCGTCGAAGCCTACATGCAGGCCTTGGGGCAAGACTGAGGACTCACCCTAAATCCTTGACCCGAACCGCAGACGCGACGCATGATGACGAGGTCAGAGTCGCGATTCTTCGATGCGATGAATCTTTATTGGTGAAGGAACCCCATGAGCAGCAAGACGGCAGACCCAGCAAGAGCGGGACGATTGGCCCGTGCCATCGCCTCGGACTTGTCGATCTACTACCAACAGAAGATCCAAGAAGGGCTGGAGAACGACTCGTTTTTCGAAACGCTGGCCGATGAGCTCGAGGAAGGCAAAACCCTCTTCCGGGCTCGTGTCGACGAGGAGCTCATCGCCACGACCAACATCTTCGAGAAAGCCATTGTCGACATCATCGTCGCCCCTCGCTCGACGGTCAGCTCGAAGATTTTCTGACCGACGTCTGCTCGCCCGCCATTTCGCGTCCTCCAGCACGAGGTGCAGCGCACAGAGCCGGACGGGCACGCCAATTTTTGTCGGTGCTGGCCTTGCTCGACGAACAGAACCGATTGGGATGGCACGGTGAAACGCTCACGAGCGAACGAATCTCGCGCGCTGCCCGGCGCCGAACCGGCTCGAAGCGAGCCTACTGCGTCCCGCCGTGCGATCGTCGTGGATGAGGAAGCCGTTGGCTTTCGGCTCGATCAGTTCCTTGCGCAGCAGGATTCGTCCCCGACCCGCAGCCAGCTCAAGGGCGCCATCGAGCGTGGTGAGGTGACCGTCAATGGGCGCGTCGTCAAGCCGGGCCACTCGCTGCAATGGGGAGAGCGCGTCGAGGTCGCCCTGATCGACGTCACAAGCGAGCTCATCGCAGAGGACATCCCGCTGCACATCCTCTTCGAAGACGACTCGGTGATCGTGCTCGTCAAGCCGGCCGATCTCGTGGTCCATCCCGCAGCCGGACACCCAACGGGGACCTTGGTCAACGCACTCCTACACCACTGTGGCCCCCAGCTCAGCGAGGCCGGCGACCCCGCTCGCCCTGGCTTGGTCCATAGGCTCGACAAGGACACCACCGGCGTCATGGTCGTCGCCAAGAACCTGGCGAGCCATGCCCACCTCGCTCAGCAATTCGAAGTCCATTCCACCACTCGACGATACCTCGCCCTCTGCTTGGGGCCAGGCTTCCCCGACCACGGCACGTTCGACACCTTACACGGACGCCATCCCGTAGACCGGAAACGCTTCTCCTCCAAGGTCGAGAGGGGCAAGAGAGCCGTCACGCACTATGAAGTGCTGGAGCGGTTCCGCGACGGCGTGCTGCTGGTCCGTTGCCAGCTCGAGACCGGACGCAGTCATCAAGTCCGCGTGCACCTCTCGGAGAACGGCGCGCCAATCCTGGGCGATCCGCTCTATGGCGGGCGCGCTGCGGCCTCGACCAAACTCATCCAGCGCCCGGCGCTGCACGCCGAAAGCTTGGAGTTCGAACACCCCGTGACCCACGAACGGCTCAGCTTCACCCAACCGCCGCCCGAGGACTTCGCAGCTGCCCTCGACGCTTTGCGAAGAGGGGGCGCTTGGCGGTAAGACAGGGATCACCCTCGTGGCGCTACAGATGAAGGGAGATCCATGAAGAATTCGAAGCGGAGCCTCTTGAGATGCGCCGTCAGTGACATCAGTCGCTTCGGACAGATCAGCTCCGTCTTGATCCGGCACGGCTTTGGCCAGATCGCCGGACGTGTGGGAATCACCGCCGCAAACACAGACGGCATGAGCCCGGCTGAGCTCGCCGCCGACCCTGCAGGCACCGCCAAGCGCCTGCGCGCGGTCTTCGAAGAGCTCGGTCCCACCTTCGTCAAATTGGGGCAGGTGCTCTCAACGCGCCCGGATTTGCTGCCGCCAGCCTACATCCAAGAGCTCTCGAAGCTGCAAGACAAGAGCCCGCCGATGCCCTTCGACGTCGTGCGCAAGCAGATCGAAGAGGGACTCGGGCAACCCCTCGAGGCCATCTTCAAGCGCATCGAGACCGTCGAGCTCGCCACCGGAAGCATTGCTCAGGCCCATGTCGGCGAGCTCTTCGATGGGAGAGAGGTCGTGGTCAAGGTGCAGCGGCCAAACCTCAACGAGATCATCCGCAGCGACCTCGACCTGCTCTCCCTCCTCGCCCGTTTGCTCGAGGCGACCGTCGAAGAGATGGGCCTCTACTCGCCCACCGACATCGTCACCGAGTTCGACAAGACCCTGCGAAAAGAGCTCGACTTCTTGGTCGAAGCCAAGCACATCGCGCTCTTCAGAGAGTTGGTCAAGGACCGCAAGGAAATCTGGGTCCCGCTGGTCATGGAGAACCTGTCGACGGCGTCCGTGCTCGTCATGGAGCGCATCCCGGGCGTGAAGATCACCGACCTCGAACCGGGCTCACCACGCGCCATCAAGATGGCCCTCTACCTGCTCGACCTCGCCTACTCCATGCTCTTCGAGTACGGCACCTTCCACGGCGATCCCCATCCAGGCAACCTGATCGTCACCGACGACGACCGCATCGGACTGATCGACTTTGGCCTCATCGGACAAATCAGTCAGCAGCAGCAAGACATCCTCGTCGGACTCATCATCGCGGTGGTCTCCGGCGACATCGACGGCATCTCACGAGCCGTCATGCAGCTCGGCCGGCCCACCTGCCGCATCCCGCTGCGGGAGTTCCGCGAAGAGGTCGTCTCGATCCGCTCTCGCTACCTGCACAACAGCCTCGGAGACATCGATCTCTCCCAGTTCGTCCTGGAGCTGCTCGAGGCAGGACAGCAGTACCGCATCCGGATTCCCGCCGACTACGCCATCCTCACCAAGGCCTCGGTGACCATGGAGGGGATCATCCGGCACCTTTACCCAGCCATCGACATCCCCTCGACCATGGCTCCGTACTCGCGAAAGCTTCTGCTGCAGCGTTACGGGCCGCAAAAAATCTCACAGTCGCTGCTCATGACGGCGCTCAGCGCCGGGAACATGATGCGCGAGCTGCCCAGCCAGCTCTCACAGCTGCAGATGGATCTCGAGTACGAGGGGCTGCGCGTCAAGGTCGAGAACCAAGGCCTGGCCGAGCTGCGCGGGGCCCTCAACGCGCAGGGCACCAAGCTCGCGCTGAGCATCTTGGCCAGCGCGCTCTTGCTCTGCTTCTTCCTGAGCTCGGAGCTGAGCCATCATGGGCCCAGCATCATGGCCGTCGTCGCGCTGGTCGTGGCCATTATCCTGACCCTCTGGGTCTTGGCTTGGCACACCCTCGACGGCCGCGTTCGCAAGGTGCGCATCACCCCCCTTCTGCGCTTGATTCAGCGCGCCCGCGGGGAGTGAGCAGGTCCCATTTGCCGCCAACCGCCTCACGCTCAGGGCAAGCGCAGCCTGAGCACCGCGAAGTTGTCGCCGAAGAGCAGGAAGTGGTCGCCGTTTAGGACACCGTGCCGCAGGTTGAGCTCCAGCTTATCTTGCAACGCCAGCGGCCATGGGTAGCCCATCCGCAGGGCGAGCGCTTGGGTCTCGCGAGACCAGGACGCGCCGCCGTCGACGGACACGGCGATGGCACCGAAGTCGCCGAAGGCGACCCCGCGTCCCTTCGAGTCGAAGGCCACGCCATTGTACTTCACCCGGCCGAGGGACTCGACGAGCGTCCATGAGACCTCTCCATCGTCGGTGCGGCGCCACAGTCCGTGGTCCGTCGCGGCAAACAGGTCGGCGTTGTGTCCGTCTTCCGTGGTCGCCCGGGCAAACCCTCGCACCGCCGTATTCTGACTCTCGGGCAAGAGCTCAGTCACCCACTCGCCCTTCTTCGCCGTGTTGTGTCCGATCGCGCCTTGCGCTCCTCCGAGCCACCAGGCGTCGAGCTTGTGGTTGCTGTCCCTCGGCTCGCGCTGGTAGGCCGTGACGAGCTGCCCCAGATGCGGATTGCGCCAATCCCAACGTTTGCCGTTGTTCTTCGAGGCCAGAATGAACTTGTCGGTCACCAAGGAGAGCTCTGAGCCCTTGATGGCCAAGAAGAGGGGCTCAGGATCGAGCTTCTCGCCTGTGACTCGCGGTTCCCAGGTGCGCCCTTTGTCCTGCGAGCGGAGGACTCGCTGGGCGTGGCCCAGACGGTCGCTGTCTCCCAAACCCCACCAATAATAGCCGTCCGGGACGGCCTGATTGACTCTGAGGTTCGTGGCCCATGTTTTCCAGGTCACGCCGCCGTCTTTGCTCTCCATCATGAGGTCGCCAGGTCGGATGGTGGCGACGATGTGGCCGGCCTGACCAAGAGTCACCGAGAGCACGTCTCGCGCCTGGGCCGAAGGGTTCACGCCGACCGGCAGCGTTGGGGTCAGGCCCTCGGCGCCGCCAAAGATCAGCTCGTAGCTGCCAAGGCTCGCGGCCTCCTCTTGGCGCGCCTCGAGGTCGAGGCTCGGCGACGACGCCGGCCCTTCGTCCTTCAACGGAGCGGGTTCCCTGGTTGCGAGCTCGACGCTCGGTTCGTCGTCGGCAGTTGGCGGCTTGGTCGCCACCTCGCCAGCATAGGCCGAGTCTTCGGAGGCCTTGCATCCAGCACTTAGCGTTCCGGCGAGACCCAGTATGACGAAGAGGGTGAGGAGATGGAGGATTCGCACGATGGGCTCCCTGGTCCGATTTCGCTCGCTTCCAGACACTAAGGCGTCGTCAGGAAACAACCTGCCCATTTGAGCATCGCCAGAGGCGTGATGGCAGCGTCGGTCTGCTTCGACGATGCTGGGCATCGCCTGCATCGACCTCCTTGCCCTCCCACCTCTGACTTCGCCCAAATGCGCATTTTGTTCCCGGACGACGCCTAAGGTGACGCGAGGCCCTGGCTTGCGGGTGTCCAGGTGCGTCAAGCCTAGTCGCTGTCGAAGATTTCGCAAATCTGGCGGGTCCTTACCAGCCAATCGCCATCATCCTGGCCCGAACCTGTCTTTGCTCTGGGGACCCGCTGTGTTATATCCCGAGCCCCTCGAATCGGTGATGCTGGCGGGCTTCGCTCTCAGCTGGTGTCATCGCCCCACTCGTTGGTCGAGGATCGTCGAAGCAAACGCGGCCACGGGCCTAATTCCTCAGGTTCAGCATGAAGCTGTTCTCCTCAAAACTCGGTCTCGTGGGGCTGGTCCTCGTGCTCTCCATCGTCGCGGACCAAGCGACGAAGCTGTGGGCGGAAGCCAGCCTGGCGACCCCTCGCTACCGAGACCACAAGGTCAGCCTCGAGGTCCCCAACGCCGCCGCCGGCAAGACTCTCCAAGAGTTTCTCGAGGCCGAGCTGACGTGGACGCAGCCCGAAGAGGTCAAGCTCATCGCCAACCGCTTCGTGACTCGAGACGGCACCCCCATGCGCGCCGGTGCCCTGCTCGAAGAAGGCGACACCCTCGAGCTCCAACAGCTCTCCGTGACCGTCGTCGCCGGCTACTTCGACTTCATCTATGCACGTAACCCTGGCGCCGCCTGGTCCTTCCTTGCCGACAGCCCCGAGTCGTTCCGCAAGATCTTCTTTATCGCCACGAGCATCCTGGCGATCATCCTCATCTCGGTGTTCTTGTTCAAAGCCGAAATCCATCAGCGGCGCCTGATCTTCGCGTTGGCCCTGGTGCTCGGCGGCGCCGCTGGAAACCTCATCGACCGCATCGCCTACGGCTACGTCATCGACTTCATCGCCTGGCACATCGACGACGCCTACTGGCCCACGTTCAACATCGCCGACGCCTGGATCTGCATCGGCGTCGGCCTCATGGGCATTGAGCTCATCGCGACTTGGCGGCAGGAAGCCCGCGCCAAAGAAGCCACAGAGAACGACAAGGCCAAAGAGGCCTGATTTGGCACCCATAAAGAGTTAACAAAGTTCGCTAAGCGGCCAGCCACGTAGATATTCTTGTCTAGAGGTCAACGGCCAGCAAAAGAATTGGCAATCGTTTACAGAGACAAACCGGCGCTGGAGTAACCGCGGATGTATCCGACTCTCATAGGTGAAGGCGACTGGGCGCTGCCGTCGTATTTTGCGATGTTGATGCTCGGCTTCTTCCTCGCCGTCTGGCTGCTGCGCTACCAGGCCGACAAGAAAGGCATGGATCGGCGGCAGATCGTCGACTTGAGCATCTTCTTGCTCATCGCTGGCGTGGTCGGCGCGCGCCTCTTCCATGTGCTCTTCGATGGCTACTTCAACGACTACATCAACCTCTGCCTAGACCCCTCGGCCCTGGGCAAAGCCCTGCCCAGCGGACTGGAGTGCACGGCCGACGACGTCTGCCGCGCCGCCCAGGACACCGGTCAAGACATCGGCGAGCTCTGCAACCGCTCGACTGGGCTCTGTGAGCCGGCCCAAGACTGCTTCCGAGCGCTGAAATTCTGGTCCGGCGGGCTGACCTACTACGGCGGCTTCCTCTTCTCGCTCGTCGTCGCCATCGTCTTCACGCGCCGCTGGAAATGGTCGTTCCTCGACTTCGCCGACATGGCTGCGCCCACCGTCGCCGTCGCTCTGGCCTTCGGCCGGGTGGGCTGTTTCCTGTCCGGATGCTGTTTCGGTGAGGTCTGCGACCTGCCTTGGGCGGTGCGTTTCCCCGCCGGCAGTGCCGCCTGGCGCGCCCAACGCGAGCTCGATCCAGGCGCACTGACCGAGCAGTTCAACGCCCTCGGACGCACCGAGTGGCTCTCGCTCCCCGTGCATCCCACGCAACTCTATGAAGCGGGCGCCATGTTCGCCGTCTTTGCCCTGCTCTGGTTCGGTCTGCGGACCCGCAAGAAATTCGAAGGCCAAGTCATCGCCTGGCTCCTCATTTTCTATGGGCTGGTGCGCTTCACCGTCGAATTCTGGCGCGCCGATCAGCGCGGCGGCATCGGCATCTTCTCCACTTCGCAGTGGATCTCGTTCCCCTTGGTTGGGCTCGGGGTGTTCTTGCTCTACTGGGGCGCCAAGCGCGCTCGGAACCTGCCAGCAGGCACGCTCTCCGAAGCTGGCGACCCCGCAGACAGCGACGCCGTGACCCCCGACCAAGACCGCTGACCTCCGTCGTGGAAATCTAAGAGAGGCACGAAGGCCATATGTTTCCTGATTTCTTAGAGCTCTTCGGCGTCGACCTGTTCGGACTGCAGTTCGAGCGGGGCTTCTGGTTGGTCGGCCTCGCCTTTGCCTTGTGGGGCCTGTGGGGCGGCATCGTCCAGGTCAAGGACGGCGAGCGAGACGCCGGCTGGTTGCGGGTCGTCATCAGCGCTGCGGCCTTGCTCTGGGTCGGCTATTACGCAGCCATGGCCTGGTTCGCCGCCGACTCCTACCAGCTCCTCTTCACCGAGGAGCTTGTCATCCACACCTACGCCTTCTGCATCGTCAGCGGCTTCTTGACGGGCACCTGGCTGACGGCGCGCGAAGGGATTCGGGTAGGGCTCCAAGCCTCTAAGATCCTCGACATCGCCTTCTGGTGCCTGATCTCTGGGCTTATTGGGTCACGCCTCGTCTTCATGCTCGTCAGCGCTCAAGACTACGTCGACGCCTGCGTCGACCCAGGAAAGGTCGGGCTCGCCGAGGCGGATTGCTTCAAGGCGTTCAAGTTCTGGGAGGGCGGTCTGGTCTTCTTCGGCGCCTTCCTGGGCGCGGCCCTTACCCTGGCCATCTACACCAAGCGGCACAAGATCCCCTTCCGGAAGCTGGCCGACACGGCCATCCCGGCGCTGGCGCTCGGCCAGTTCTTCGGCCGCCTCGGCTGCCTCGGCGCCGGCTGCTGCTGGGGCGAGGTCTGCACCTCGGGCTGGGGCGTCGTCTTCAAGACCGGCGAGATGCCCTACAAGGACGCGCTCAACCGCTACTTCGAGCACGACCCCACCGTCGGCAACCGGCTCTACGAGCTGGGACAAACGCTGCCCTTGCATCCCGTCCAGCTTTATGAGTCGATGGGAGAGCTGTGCATCTTCGTGATCTTGATTTTGTTCCGCTCGCACAAGCGCATTCACGGCGAGGTCTTCGCGTTGTGGATGGTGCTCTACGGCTTCTTCCGGACGGTCACGGAGATCACTCGGGGCGACAAGATCCGAGGTTATCTCTTCGAGCTGACCATCGCGCCGGTCAACAAGTTGCTGCGCATTCCGGCGACGCACCCGACGTTCTTCACGACCTCGCAGATTGTCGGGCTGGTCGTTGGCTTGGCAGGGATTGGGCTTTTTGTTTGGTTCCGTCGGCAGGCTGGGCGGGAGCTGCCTCTGGTCTAGGCGAGGCTGGTGGTTGGGCTGCGGGGGCGGTGGTGGTGCGCCTCATCGGTTTGGCAGTCGCGAGAGGGACCAGCAGTCCATTTTGGGGTAGGTTTGTGACAACGGAGCAGCCCAATGTCAACAAATGTAATAGGTCGAAGTCTCCATATCATACACAGTGAGCTCGAAGCCCGATGGCCCAGACGGTACTTTCGAGGCGATGTCGTGCAGGCTCTCGGCGACGCATGGGATGTTGGGCCAATCGTAAGGAACCTAGGCGAATTCCATGAACATCGGCGGGCATTCTGGACGACTTCCTTGTTGCGAGCTCCTCTCCCCCCATCGCGTCTCTGGCAAGAAGATTTGAAGCAATATCTGGGGGACTTCGATCGGGTTTGTATCTGGCTTTCCCGGAGTTTGGGCAACCAAGTCTTCTTTTGTCTTGTTCTTGAGCTCCTTCAACGAGCCGGGTTCCCTGACGAGCGCGTCGACGTGGTGTTTGCTGTTCGCAGTCCCTATGGCAACCCAATTGTAGACTTCTGCGATCTTCCTTCCTTTTTTTCGACCGACACAATCGAGAATCACTTCATCAGAAGACCCATCATGAGGGTGGGCAGTGGGCGAGCGACGTCGTCGGACGCCCGACGAGACGTTGTCCGCCCCACGGCGCGACCTGTGTGGCCAGGGCCACACCCATCGAATTTCGCGCGCTACTCGGAACAGGGGTGGCTCGCAGCGAGCCACCTCGCGTCCCACGGCGCGATACTGTTCGACGCTTCTACTCCACCGACTGCAAACGCCGCCACTGCGCATACACTTTTCGATGCCGATCCGCGCAGACCAGCCGCTCTACGTGGTGTATGTCGGGCCAAAGCTCACGAGGCGATGACCGTTGCTGGCGACTCGCGGAACTTCACCTCCTGCGTTCGTGGGCTGCATTTGCGACCTCCTGATAGGGCGTACTGACGAAGGACAGCTGCGCCAGTTGTGGTCACCCATGGCACTCGCCCGCCCGATGCTCTCGACGACGGAGTCGGTCTCTGTGCGCTCAAGAAGAGAACAAGTCGAAGCCCCACCCCACACCGAACTGCCCCTCACTCCGCCGCCGCTTCGTCAGGCTCACCCCGCTCCCCAAAGCCCACCAGGGTGATCTGGGTCTCGCCGTAGCGACGGCTGTCGAGGCTCACAAGACCTTCGGCGAGCTGCGGCGTGAAGTGAACGGTGTGCTCGACAACGAGGACGGCGCCGGGTTTGAGCCGCTGGTGGGCCACGAGCGCGGCCAAAGTCTCCTCGAGCAGCGCGTGCTCTTTGTAGGGCGGGTCGAGGAAAACGAGGTCGTAGGGACCGGTGGGCACGTCGGCCAAAGCGCGAGGCAGGCGTTTGCGGTGAAGGCAAGAGGCCGCGCCAGCCTTGGCCGCTTCGATGTTGGCGGCGATGCAGGCGAGGGGGGCACGGCCGTGGTCGATGAAGGTGACGCGCGCGGCGCCGCGGGACCAGGCCTCGAGGCCATTGGCACCGCTGCCGGCGAAGGCGTCGAGGACCTCCAGGCCATCGAAGCCGCCGAGGCGGGCGTTGAGGATGGAGAAGACGGCTTCGCGCACCCGCGCCGCGGTGGGACGGGTCTCCAGCCCTTTGGGGGCTTTGAGGTGCAGCCCACGGGCGCGCCCAGCAATGATGCGCATGAGAGACATCCTAAGGAGTCGTCCAAAAACAACCTGCCCATTTGAGCATCGCCAGAGGCGCGATGGCGGCGTCGGTCTGCTTCGACGATGCTGTGCATCGCCTGCATCGACCTCCTTGCCATCCCACCTCTGACTTCGCCCAAATGAGCATTTTGTTTCCGGACGACTCCTAACGGCGAAAAACCAGACGCCCGCTCGGTGTTTGGCACTGAGCGGGCGTCGAGTCTAGAGCTGCGTGAGCTACGGGTTGGCTGCAGCAGAGACCCAGTAGGCGTAGTTGATGGCGAACGAGTCGAGCAGCTTCGGACGGTTTTCGCCGAAGAAGACCATGGAGTTGGCGACTGGATCGTAGTTCCAGCCGTTTACCAGGCTGTGGTCGAGCACGACGGTGTTGGTGGTAAAGGCGCGTTGCACGACGGCCTTCATGTTGGCGGTGATCGGGACGTAGCGCGGCTCGAAGGCGGACGCCAGGCCGTTGGCGGCGCGGATGAGCTTCTGCACGAACTCGGGGATCTGGGTGATGTCTCGAATGTCCATGGAGGCGCCGTTGGGGAAGACGTTGGGGTCTTTGTCGAGGAACTCGAAGTAGACCGGGTCGAGGTAGTCGTCGAGGTCGCTGGGGCCGCTCGGCTTGCTGTAGATGAGGAACGGCGTCGCGGCTCCGTAAGGGGGCGTGCTTGCGATGCTCTTGTAGAAGTCGATGAATTTCTGTCCGGCCAAGGCGCGCGTCACTCCCGACCAACTGCTGACGCCGAAGAAGGTGAGTGTCTGCGCGATGTCCGCGACGCTCATCTCCGAGCCGTCTTCGCAGAAGGTCCCCTCACACTCGTCGGTGATGATGATGACGACGAGCTCGCTGCGCGGACGTTGCAGGTCATTGGGGTTGAAGGTTCCGCGTCGGCCCTGGAAGTAGTCGATGGCCCATTTGGAGCAGAGGAGTCCGTACTCGGCGTAGCCGGGCTGGTCGCAGCCGTAGAAGTCGGGTCCGAGACAGTTCGGATCGCAGTCCTGGTCGCCGAGCGGGTCTTTGACCCTGCACTCGAAGTCGTCTTTGTAGTCTTGGGTGAAGGGAGCCCAGATGATGCCGTTGGGCCCTTTGGGGTGACTCAATAGGCCGCAGTGATTCTCGCCCCCCTTCCAGCCCACGGACATGCCATAGGAGGAGCCGTCTCCCGTTCCGACCTCTGTCGAAGTGATGGTCCAGCGGGCCGAGATGAAGGAGCTCTGGATGGCGGTGAAGATCTCCTCGGTGGCCGACTGGAGTTCCTGCTGTTCAGCGGCCATGGAGCCGGTGTCGTCGATGACGAAGAGGAAGTCGACGATGGGCAGCTCGGTGACGCGGAAGATGTTGCAGGCCTTCAAGGGACCGCCATTGGCGTCGACTGCAAAGTCGTCGGCGAAGGCAGCCAAACCAGTGCCGTTCGTCAGGGAGATGGAGCGCACGTTGACCTCGTCGGCGGGGGGTGCGTTGTTGGCCATGACGACGCCGACGAGGAGGACTCGCTGGCTGGAGCGGTAGACGGTCAGCACGTTGAGCTCGAAGTTGTTCGCCACGAGGCCGCCGTTGGTGAGGCCGGTAATGCTGGTTTGATTCACGCCGGTGAGGTCGGCGATTAGGCCGTTGCGGACATCTCTGGTGGTACCCGTGTCGGTGAATCGATACGTGGTGATGCGGGCGTCGTAGCCGTCCCAAGTCGTGAACGCCCGGGGGAAGAAGGTCTGCCCGCCGATGGCCGCGGCGTCCAGACGCTCCTGTTCGAGGGCGTTGGTGGCGGTGGGGCTCGGACGTTTGGCGATGACGAAACCGGCCAAGCCGTTGCTTGGGTGATCGAGAATCCACCCCGCGACGCTCGTACCAGCCCCCGTAAAGGTCAGCTCTGCGGCCTCCATCTCTGCGTTGTAGGCGTAGCGGAAATCGCCACTGGAGCTGGCCAAGACTGCCGGCATATCACTGCTGAGGCAGGCCTGGGCTTGCGGCCGCTGTCCATCAGGCGTGGTGCCATCGCTCATGGGATCGATGGGGTTGAGCTCGCCGAGACTGGGGTCGTAGTGGCCGTTCTGGTTGAAGTCTTCGAGACCGTCCGGGACCAGGTCTCCGTCGGTGTCGGGGTTGCGAGGGTCGGTGCTGATGCCACCGCCGTAATCGCTGATCAGCTCGGTCAGGTCATTGAGTCCGTCGCCATCGGTGTCGGCGAGGGTGGGGTTGGTGGCGCAGTTGCCGACGTTGTCGAAGTTCGGGCACTGCCCAGCGGCGAGCGCCTCGCACTCGTCGCCGTCGTTGAGGCCGTCGCCGTCGGTGTCGGCGGAGCGAGGATCGGACTCGCCCGCGTCGACGAGCCCGTTGGCGTTGAAATCTTCACAGCCGTCGCCCAAGCCGTCGTCATCGGTGTCGGCTGAAGTGGGGTTGGTCTCCCCTTCGGCCACCTCGTAGATTCCATTTTTGTTGAGGTCCTCGACGCCATCGGCGATGTGGTCGTCGTCGCTGTCTGGATTGTTGGGATCCAACCCGACTTCGCTGTTGACCTCGATGTTGTCGTTGATTCCGTCGTCGTCGCTGTCCTTGGACAGCGGGTCGGTCTCACCCGACGCCGGCTCCCAGACGCCATCGACGTTCGCGTCCTCGACGCCATCGATGAGACCGTCGCCGTCGGAGTCGGCGCTGAGGGGGTTGGTTTCGCCCACGTCGAAGTAGCCGTTCTGGTTTGCGTCCTCGACGCCGTCGGCGAGACCGTCGTTGTCGGTGTCGGGGTTGTTCGGATCGGTCTCACCCACATCGACTACGCCGTTGCCATTGGCGTCCTCGAGGTAGTCGGCGAGGCCGTCCCCATCGGAGTCACCGAAAGGATCGTAGGTGTCATTGACCTCTGCCTTCACTTCGTCTTCGTCGGCGACCGTGTCCTGGGCGAGCTCGGCGACGTCCACCGGCCCCACCTTCTCCGTCGTGTCATCGCAGCCAAACACCAAGAACATGGCGAAGAGCAGCAAGAGGGGAGTGAGCGCGTGGTTCTGACACCTCAACAGGTGATTCATCCTTGACTCCGAGCGGGTTTTCAGCACGTCGCGATCGGCAAAATGGCGACAATTGCCGTGGGGTTGGAGCTCACGATTCGGTGAGCGAGCCAGAGTCTCGCCTCGCACCGACGGGGAACTATAGAAATCGGCGCCACCGAAGTAAACCTTGTGGCCAAGAGCCCCCCATTACTCAGCTGGCGTACTCCCCTCCGAGAACGTTGCTTGGCGTGCGCGCAGGCTCACATTGAGACAGGTCGGCTCGGTGTCGAGGAGCGCGCGAATTCGCAGCGGCTCGTCCGCTCATTCCCTTCGCAGATTGGGTTGGACAGGTGCACGATTGCGGTCTCGCGCCGGGCGCACTAAGGTGAGCGCCCGCGCGAACATAATCCAAGAGGAGGCTCGGTGGTGCTCTGTGAACGCTGTGGCAGCGAGGCCAAGAACGATAGCGAGGACTGCCCGAACTGCGGGCGAAGGGCGCGGCGACGCGTCAGCTTGCAGCTTCCCGCGGCGCTCAAGCACTCGCAGCCTGGGACCGAGGGTCGTGTCACCCAATCGAATTCGAAGCCGAGCCTGTCGCCCGTCGGGCCATTCGACGAGCTCCCTGTCGCCAAGGCCGATTCGTCAGTAGCGGCGAAAACCGAGGCCGAAGCTGCGTCCACGACCGTCGAGAAGGCTGCGGCTGACCTGCGCGTCGGCGACATCGTCTGCGAGCACTTCAAGCTCGTCGAGCACATCGCCGACCAAGGGACGACCCGGCGCTTTCGAGCCCGCGATCTCAGGCACGAGCGAGACCTGCACTTGGTCCTCGTCACGCTGCCAGAGGCGAATAGAGCGCAACTCTTGGCGTCGGTGCGCAACGCTGTCGAGCTGACCAGCAAGCTCGACCATCCAGCGCTGGCCAAACCGTTGAGCTGCCACGAGGTCGCCGACGGACTCTTTACTGTCCAACTTGCGCCGAGCGGCCTGCCGCTGAGAACCTTCACCAATCTTCGCTTACAGACCGGCCAGCGCTTCGACGAGGACACGTTTCTCACCTTCGCAGAGAAACTCTGCGAGGCGGTGGCAGCGCTCCACGAAGTCGACGTCCACGGCTTCCTTTCCCCAGACAACGTCATCGTCTCGGCCCGCGCCATCGTCGTCTCCGAACTCGCGCTGGGCGCGCCGCTCGCCGGCCACCTTAGCTGCGACCCCGACCACACCTCGCCCGAAGTACTGCGGGGCGAGAAGCCTCGCTTCGTCAGCGACGTCTTCGCGTTGGGGCGCCTCCTGCAGCACATGGGGGCGAGCGGGGCCTTGCTCGCCGGCGACGAGGAACTGCGCGGCGGTGTCGCGGACATCGTCAAGAGAGCGACGCAAGCGCTCGAGGAGAGACGCTTCCCGTCCGTGACCACGGTGCTCGAAGCCCTGCGCGCCTTGCGACCTCGCAAGGCCGCGGAAGAGGGCTGGCGGCGGCGCGACACCGACCCTGGGCTGCCCTCGGTCGAGCTGCCCAACTTGGACCTCGACCTCGGCAAGAAGAAATCCAAAGCCTCGAGGGAGGCCGACAAGCCCAAAGCCGCGAAAGAAGCCGACAAGCCCAAAGCCGCGAAAGAAGCCGACAAGCCCAAAGCCGCGAAAGAGGCCGACAAGCCCAAAGCCGC
>Ga0210044_10003361_pt1 | contig 22865 bp, 18 predicted proteins | sample CryGey13umfilter_2_FD_183959 | JGI IMG/M metagenome (GOLD analysis project Ga0210044, IMG submission 183959) | Groundwater microbial communities from aquifer in Utah, USA - Crystal Geyser 4/9/14 3 um filter (SPAdes) (version 2) | ecosystem: Environmental > Aquatic > Deep subsurface >... | reverse complement strand
AATGCGTGTATCGGCCGCATCATCGCCCGCCAGCCTTGAGGAGCGCGACGCCAGCGGCGGCGGTGAGCGCGACGGGTCCGAAGCTGACATGCGCCCAGCCTTCGACCCCCACCATGAACAGGACGTAAGCCCAGGCGGCGACGATGGCGGGCGGAAAGCGCCGCATGACCCACGCATAGGCGGCGCCGGTCGTCAGCGCATAGCCGCCCCACGCCCAGAACACGCCATAGGAGCCAAGCTGTGCGGCGAGCCAGGCGTGGTGAAGCCACATCGCCCAGCCCGCCCCCAGAAAGAGCGCCGTGATCGTGATCGACGGGATGACGATGACCGCCGTGAGGATCAGGGCGTCGCAGATAATTTTCTTGCAGCGCAGACGCCGGTCCGGCCGCTTCGCGGCGTCGGGCTCAGCGGCCGACGCGCGGCGCTCGCGCGCGCTCACGAAGGGAATGACCTCCGCTGTCATCGATCGGCTCCCCCGTCTGGGGAGCTGGCGCGCCGGGTACGGGCGGCGCGACCTTGGTCGGCGTCAGTTCGCTTCGAACTCGGCGTCGACGTCGCGGTTGGTTTCGGAACGAGGATGGTGCGGTAGGGTGATGGACGTAGCTTCAGGGAAGTGACTGGCGTGGTAAGCGACCGCTGCATCCGCAGACCGGAACACACGTGGCTTGCCGGTTTTGGGCAGGACGATCGGCAGCTCCTCTCCGCCTGGAGTGACCGCCATGACGGTGTAGCTGACCCGCCCGCCACCTTCGCCGACGGCGACGAACCGCAGTGTACCCCCCATCTTGATGAACGTGCGGACTGCATAGGAGTCGATCACCGTCGGTTCGTGTCGCTTCATGGCCTGCTCCGTCCCCCCACTCGGGAGAGGAGCATATGAAATTTGGAAATGGTGCGCCATCACGACGCCGCGCTATCATATTTGAAAATTGCGCGAGAAATTGCAACTGAAAATTGTTATACGCATTATGAAAATGCGATTTTGAAAATGTGCTAAGAAAGCGCGTGTGATATGAGTGGCTTGCAAAACTGCCTAGCGCCACTCCCATGGGTTGCGCTACGCTGCGCGCTAACCACCAGACTCAGGAGATTCTCGATGTGATGATGGGGGCGACGAGGTCAGCGCTTCGCTGATCGCAGAAGCCCTGAAATAGAAACCCCCCGGCGACCGCAGGGGATCACCAGGGGGGGGCTCTTCGAATTCTCAAACGGTGCAACGTTGAGAATAAGAGCCTTCCCTCAGATCGGCAAGAGAAAAAACGCGTTCGCGCGATCAAAGCAGGCATGCCGAGTGATCTGACTGCGCCGCTGGGCAACCAGAGGCAAAAGGCATGGAAAAACAGGCATCTACACTATTGCGCTCAGACAGGGCGTTTGAACGGCCCGCGCCGCTGCGCAACGCGCTCTACCGGGCGTTGCGTGACGCGGCGCGCGTCTACGGGTTGTCCGACGCGGTCACAAAGACCGCCGAGGCGCTGATCGACTTCATCCCCTCGGCGGCGCGCGAGCCCATCTCGCCGGTCCAGGTTCAACGGCTCGCCGACGAGCGGGGCTGCGACGCGCGCACCATCCGCAACCATATCTCCCGGCTGCTGGCGCTTGGCCTCGCTGCGGATCGGCGCCGCGATGGCGGCGGACGCGCCCTGATCCGCGACAGCGGCGGCGCCGTCACGGCGATCTATGGCGTCAGCTTTGCGCCGCTCGCCCAGAACGCCCCGGCGCTGGCGGCCAAAGCGGCGGCGCTCGCGGAGGAGGTGAACGCCAAAGCCCGCATGCGGTGCGAGATCTCCGTCATCCGCAGGAGCGTCCGTCGCGCGCTTGCCAGACTGGCCCCGTGCGATCTCCATGAGGCTTTCGCCGCAGGCCCGCGCCGCTTCGCGGAGCTAGACCTGGCGGCGCTGACCCGGCTCTGGCACGCGATGGCGGATCTGCGCCTGGCGGCGGAGGATCGCCTCCAGGCGCAGGAGCCTGAACCGGTGGAGCATGCCTGCAAAACAGGGGAAGAGTCCGACAGGTCGGAAAATTCCTGCCGCCCATTACATATTACAACCGATCAGACGGATCTTTCTCGTAATCGCTTCCCGATCAAAAATGCTGGTGAACCTAAGCGCGGCGGCGAGGCTGCGCCCAACACCGCGAACGCGGCGCCAGGCGCAACCGGGCTCGAGCACGTCACGATCGAGATGGCGGTCGCAGCGGCGCCCGAGGACTGGCGGCGCGAGATCATTGCCGACGGCGGCGCCAGCTGGGGCGCGCTGATCGCCGTCGCCCATGGCCGCTGCACGCTGCTGGGGATCAACCCAGACGCGTGGCACTGCGCGGTGTCGGTTCTTGGTCGCGCCGGCGCCGCAATTGTCGTGATGATAGCCGATGCGAACCATGTGGATCGCGGCGGCGCCGTGCGATCGGCCGGCGGATGGGTCCGCGCCGTCACCAAACGCGCCCAGATCGGAGAGGCGCGGCTGTGTCGCAGCGTTTTCGGCCTTCTCGCCAGGGAAAGGACCATCCATTGAGATCGCTGCGCCTCCTTGCGGTCTTTGCGGCGGGCGCGCTGGCGATGGCGCTGTCGATGGTGTTCGGCGGCGGGCGGACCATGGCCGGTTTTGGGCGCGGCGACGCTCCGGCGCTGCACGGAAAGCCGGTCGTCGTGGATGGCGACAGTCCCAGGATTGGCGCGCGGCGGATCCGTCTTCTCCATGTCGACGCTTGCGAAATCGGACAGCCCGCGACGAGGGGCGGCGACACGTTCGATTGCGGCGGCTGGGCGCGGGCGGCCATGGTCGCGCTGATCGGCGACAGCCGCGTGGCGTGCGAGAGCCACGGTCTGGATCGATACAACCGCGTCCTCCCGCACTGCCGCACCGAGGACAACGTCAACATCGCTCTGGCGGCGGTTCGCGCCGGGATCGCTTCTCTCGGCGACCCTCGACGGGCGCCGAGGGTGTTTACTGCGGCCGGGAATGAGGCGAGAGTCCGAGGTTTCGGCGTCTGGGATTTCACCGTCGCGCGCCCCGACGCCTGTCGCCGGGGGTCGGCGTGAAACCGGCTTCAATCGTCGTTGTTATCGCGTTACGTTCTCTTGGATAATCGCGGAGGGTGCGCCGTGCAGAGCATCAGGACTGCCAGGATTCTCACCGTCGGCGTTCTCGGCGCCGTCGGCTTCTCCATCGCCGCGGCCCCCACGCCGGCCGTGGCCTACGACATGGACTGCAAGGTGATCCTCTGCCTCGCGGGCGGGTTTCCGACCGGGTGCGGCGACGCCTACGGCTACATGATCGACCGCATCACCGCGCGGCCACCGAAACCGCCGTTCGGGTATTGCGCCATGTCGGACGGCTCTGAATATACCGATCACGCCGTCCGCTACAGCAGGCCGAGCCCGTACACCCAGGCGGGCTACTATTGTCCGCCGGGCAAGCAGCTGTTTTACGCGCAGGGCGATGATGACGGCGGCGGGCGCGGCGACGTCGAGGCGTTCTGCTACACCCATGTCACCACCCGCACCGTCGGGCGGGACGACGACGTCCAGACCACGTATCACGGTCGCGGCGCCGCCATGCCGATCACCTTCGAGCTGCAGATTACCATCGAGCCGGGCGCGGCGACCGAATTCCGCTCGCCGACCTACGCCATCAACCACCGCACCGGTTTCGTCGCCGAACGGTGATCCGCGCGGCGGCGATCTTCGTTCTTTGCTGCGCCATGGGCGCCGTGGCGGGCGCCCAGTCTCTCTGCTACCGCCCGGAGCCGCCGCCGGATGTCGCCCCGCCGGACGACGATCCCGACCTGCGCGCCTTGCTCAACGATGAGTACGCGCGTTACCTGCTCGACGTGGAGGACTATCTGAACTGCGCCAACGACGAGGCCCGCGACATCATGGAGGAATCCCGCAAGGTGCTAGCGCGCTGGACCGCGTATTTCGGCGCCGAGGCCGGCATCCGCGCGAAGTGAGCGTGCAGGGACGCAATCATCATGTCTCTCTGCGGTCAGACGGTGAACATGTATTCAATCCGACCGCTACGCTGGCGGCGTCACGAGCAAGCAGACTGCTATCCGCCTGACCGAGGAAACCCACGCTGTAGATCGGCCTAGGGTCCAGACGCCGATTATTCCGGGCAGGACCAGAATCGCAGCCCTGCGGTTCAGCCGAGCACCGAGCGCATCTGCTTGCGCAGCCGATCCTGTTGTTGCCGGATTTCTGCGGATTCCGAGGCTGTTGCGCCGCCTCGGTTGTTCAGTCGCTCGATCTCGTCGGTCAGGCGCCGCTCCTCGGCGAGCAACGCCTCCAGCCGCTGGCGCTCCACCGCCTGGCTGCGGTTGGTCGACTCGATTGACGCCACGGTCTCGACCTGCCGTTCGTTCATCTCCGCCAGACGACGCGCGGCTGCGGCGCGCTCGCCGCTCAGCCGCCGCTCGTCCGCGCGTAGTTGCGCCGCCCTTGTCTCCAGCGACCGCGCCCGCAGCTTGGCGACCGCCAGATCCTCGCGCATCGTGTCGATGCATGCCTCATAATTGCCTGACGCCGTGTTCGACAGCAGCATACCGAAACTCACCGGCGCATTGGCCGACGCGCAGGGGTCGGCCGTGGTCTGGGCGCAGGCACCGAGAAGGGTCGCGGCGAGGAGCGACGCCAAAACCGGATGGTGCAGTGTAGCCATCATAGCCTCCAATTGCTTCTGGTCATGCGTGGCGCGCAACGGTTTCTGGGCACCCGCAGCAACGCAAATCTCAGTGCCGAGCCGCCCACAGACATGCGCCGAGTGTTCATCGCTGCGCCGGAGCCCGCATCGGGCCGTCAGACCGCAGGCCGGATGTTCGTCGGCGTGCGGTTAATCGCGGTGACCATGCTGCGCTCAACCCGCCGCAGCGAGGCGGCACGGGTTTTCTGCACCTTCAACTGGTTTGTCAGATCGCGCGTCGGCAGTCCGGCCTGCCGGTAGGAGGCGACCGATTTATTGAGGTTCGCCACCCGCCGGTCGCTTTCCTCTGCCAGCGCGCGCACCGAGGCGAGGTCGTCGCCGGCGGTCTTGGCCTGCTCACGCGCCTGTGCCTCGGTGATCCGTCCGGCGCGCAGATCGGCGTTGACCCGGTTGAGCTGGGTGCGCTGCGAGGCGAGCGCAGCCTCCGCGACCTGCACGTTGCGCTGCATCTTCTCGCTGTCGGCGCGTGCTGTGTCGATATCCTTCTGCAGCGTGTCGCGATCAGCGACGAACCGGGTGTGATCGCGCGTCAGGTAGGTGCCGCCCACATAGCCGGTGGTCGCGCCGATGCCGACCCCGATGGCGGCGCCTGTCGCGGCCCTCGATCTTCCGCCAATGGCGGCACCGAGAATCGCCCCGCCGATGGCACCGATCGCAGCTCCCGCCAGCGCGCTGGTGAGGCGGGCTTCGGAATAGTCCTTCTCCTGGGTGCGCAATGCGGCCTGCTCGGGCGTCAGATTGGCGTCGGATGAACCGAAAGCGGCTCCGAGGTCGGAAAACACGTTGGGAGTGGAACCGTCAGGATTGGTGGCGCAGGCGCTCACGCTCATCGAGACAACCAACAGGCCCGCCACCATCGCGCTTGGCCGAACGTTGCAATACCACATGCTCATCCCCTAAACGTATGACCTGACAACCCCAATGTCTGCACGAGAGCCTAGCGAAGCTGAATCGATTCGAGCAACGTCTCAATAGAAGCATTTGTATCGTTGGCGTAGGTATCGACGGCCTGCGCGAACCGGCGCACAAGCGGGCGCATCGTCGCAAGGCCGGCGCTTTCCAGCTCCAGTTCCAGAACGTCGCGCGCCTGCCTGCGGACGGTCGGCGTGAAGTCGTCGCCGGCGGCTGTGACGAGCAGTCTCTCGAAGGCGACCACGCCAAGATCAAACGACTGCCGATGGCGGGCAAGCGCCTCCTCGATGCCGGGGATCTCGCCGACGTAGAACGCGGCGCCATCGGTGTCGCCGGCCTCGCGCGCCTCCCGCTCGTTGAGGCGGAAGTCGTCGAGGAACTGCTCCGCCGTCGCGATGCGGTCGCGCGCCTCGTTCACGGCGACTACCTGCACCGCGCCCGCGAACAACGTTGCCTTCAGCGCCTCCAGCCGCGCCTCGTTGCGCAGCCGCTCGGTGGTGAGGAACTCGCCGCGCACGGCCTCCAGCGCCGCGCGCCGCTCGGTCTGGGTCTCCTCGTCGATGATGCGGCCGAGCTGGCCCATGGGGTCGGCCACGGCGTCCGGTGCGGTGGCGCTGCGCGACAGCCAGGTGTCGCGGATCGCATTGATCCGCTCCAGCGTCACCATGACATGCGCGCCCAGTACGAAACGCGCTCCAAAGCTCTCCTGCGCCTGCGCAGCGCCCGTCGCCACGTCATAGGGCGCCCATTCCTGCCGCTGGGCGCTGTAGAGCGCCCCCTCGTCGGAGAAGATCGAGCCGCCGCGCGTGACCACGCCGCCCACCTGCCCGCCCGGCCGACCCAGATTGTTGAGGCGGAACGGCTCCAGCATCAATTCCTCGGCGTTGCCGAACATATCGTACAGCCCCAGCGGGTTGGGCTTGAGCCGCCCCACCGGGCGGAACTGGCCGCGCGCGCTGTCGGCGCCCTGATGCCAAGCATATTCCTTGAGCGCGCCGTCCATCGGCGGCAGCCGACCCTGGAACTCCGCCGACGACACGCGTGCGCCGCCCCGCGCAGCGTATTCCCACTCAGTCTCGGTAGGCAGGCGCACATGGGCGGGAACGCCCTCCTCCATTGGCAGCCCAGCTGCCGCTTCGCGGCGCAGCCATTCGCTGTAGCGCCGCGCCAGATCCAGCGCCGCGAACCAGCTCAGCCCCGCCTCCGGCAGCGTGCCACGCAGATCGACCGCGCCGCAATCCCCGCGCAGCGCCGCAGCCTGGCTCACAGTAAGCTCATAGCGCGCCATGTAGAAACGGGTGTCCCCGGTGGCGCCGTCGCTGAAAGCGCCGCGCAAATACTCCTGCCGCAGATAGTCGACGTATCCGGTCTCGGGCTGGCCCGCGCCCAAGCGCAAGCGCCGGTCGTCCAGCGGATCGTCGGGCGCGACCGGCGTCGCGATTTTCTGGAACGCCATCGCGCCGCCGCAGGGCATCGGCAGAACGACATCGGCGCCGCCGGCGATATCGTAGAAGCGGGCGCCCCACGTGATGTCCTGCGCCGCAGGCGCCGTCGCCCCTAGCACGGCCACAGCGCAGGCCAGAACGCATGAAAGCCGGATCATGTTAGTCCCTCCCGTATCACGATGGCCGGGTCGAGCCTGGCGGCGGCGCGGGCCGCCAGAAACGCTGCCGCCACCGACAGGGCCACGATCCCCAGCACGATCAGCGCCAGCGTCGCCGCGTCGAGCCGGATCACCTGCGCGCCCGCCGGCAGCGCGCCCGCGAACAGGGCCTCGGCCACAAAGGCGAACGCGCCCAGCAGCAAAAGCGAGGCGGCGGCCCCGATCAGCGCGGTCGCCGCCGCCTGCACCACCGGCACCAGCGCAAGGCCCAGCGGCGGCACCCCAACCAGACCCAGCATCGCCAGCATCAGCCGCTTGCGCTGCACCACCGCCCAGAAGCTCGACAGCAGCGCGGCGAACAGCCCGCCTAGCGCGGCGGCGGAGACCAGCGACAGCGCCAGATCGAGGTTGCGCCCCAACCCCAGCACCCCCGCCACCTGCGCGGCGCGGGAGTTGGCCGCGATGTCGAAGCGCGCGCGCAGCCGCGCCTCCAGCGCCGCGACATCGGTCAGGTCGCGCGCATAGACGCGCAGGCTCTCGTAGCTCACCACGCGGCCGTACAGCGAGCGACCCGTCTCAAGGCCCCATTCCGGCAGCGCATAGCCGTCGTAGAACGCCTCGATCCGGTCCATTGCGGCAGGATCCATCAGCAGCGTCTCGCCGTCGAGCGACGCGCGCGGCAGCACCGTCAGCACCTCGAGCGTCACCGACAGCCGCTCCGACACCGGATCGCCGCGACCGATCACGGCAACCAGCTGGTCTCCTGCGGCCAGCGCGAGTTGTTCCGCCAGCCCGGCGCTGGCCGCGACGCTCAGGCCCTGCGGCGCGGGTCCGGGCGGCATCACTGGATCGCCCGGCGCCGATGGCACCAGCCCCACGCCACGGATGCGCGCGCCGTCCTCGCGCTTGACGTTGAGCCGCCGGGCGATGGCGCGGGTATTGACCACGACAAAGCCCGCTTCCGGCCAGCTGCGCACCTCCGCCGCATCCGCCTCCGAGAAGCGATGATCGCCGGGAATCGAAACGCGCAGCATCTCGCGGTCGGCGCGCAGATTGTCCATCAGCGCGGTGAACACGCCGGTCTTGACCCCCAGCAGGATCGCGAGCGGCACCACGACGCCCATGATCATCGCCACGGTGCAGGCCAGATGCACCTTGTCGTTCCACAGATCCGCCAGCGCCAGCCGCACCAGTTTCATGCCGCCTCCAGCATGCTGACATAATGGCCCGGCTCTGCGTCGCGCCGGGTGATGACGGCGCAGCGCAGGCCATGGCGGGCGATCAGGTCGTGATTGTGGGAGGACAGGATCACCGCCGTCTCCTGTTCCGCCGCAAGCTCAAGCAGCAGGGCCAGCACGGCGTCGGCGCTGACGGGGTCCAGCGCCGAAGTCGGCTCGTCGGCGATCACGAAGGCCGGCCTGTGCGCCAGCGCCCGCACGATCGCCACCCGCTGCCGCTGACCGATCGACAGCTTCGCGGGCCTCAGCGCCGCCACCTCCGCCAGCCCCAGCCGCACCATTAGCGCCGTCACCCGGTCGGGGTCCGGCGCATCGAGCAGCCACGGCGACAGGCCCGCGTTGCCGCGCGCGTCCAGAAAACCGAACAGGCCGCCCGTCTGCAGCACGAACCCGAACCGGCGTGCGCGCAGCCCCGCCAGCGCCGCCCGGTCGCCGCTCTGCCACAACGCCGACAGATCGACCGCACCCGAGCCGTCCTCCAGCGCGAAGCGCGCGATGCTTCCGGGGTTGGACAGCAGCCCGAGGATCTCCAGCAGCGTCGTCTTGCCCGAGCCGGATGGGCCGATCAGCGCCAGCGCCTCGCCGGTAGCGACCCTGAAATCCGGAACCGACAGGGTGAAACGCCGCGCGCCGTCGCTCAGGGACTTGGTTAGCCCTTCGACCACAAGCCTCATCGGACGTCTCCGGCACCTCTCACGGCAGCGCGGAGAACGGCATCGCGAACACCCATTCGCCGTCGGGCGCATCGTCCGCCAGCCGGGTCCAGTTGGCGGGGTCGTCGTGCCAGCGTTCATACAGCACCAGCCGCGCGCGCAGCCGGTCGAGCACTTCGCGCTGCAGGGTGCTGGAGTTGGCCCAGCGCGACTCGGTGATGTCCATGATCTCGGAGCGGTAGGGCAGATCCGACAACGCCTCGCCGAACGCGCCGCCGAGGGTGTCGAACTCCGCGTTCACCAGCGTCTCGGGGTTCTGCGACATGCGCACCATGGCGCCCTTTATCTGGGCGAAAAAGCTGACCTGATCGGTCTGGCCCTGCGTACGCTCCGACAGATCCAACACCGTGCGCACCACCGTGCGCAGCGTCGACAGCTCGTTCTTGCTGATCAGCAGCCGCGGCTGCAGCGCGCTGATGCGCGCGTCCTCCAGCGCCTTGTCCGAAACCCAGCTTTCGAACACCGGCGGCGCGGCGGCCCCGGTCCGCTCGCCCAGATAGGCCAGTCGCATCGCCAGCCCCAGTTGCTCCAACGCGGGGTCCGCATCGGGCGCGGGCGGCGTCGCCTGCCCCATGGCGGCGCGCACATGGCCGGCGAAGGCGTCGACGAAGCTGCGCACCTGCCGCCCGAACGCCTCGCGCGATCCGTTGGGGATGGGATAGTAGAAGTTCCCGTCGCCGAAGCGCGACAGCTCGCGGTACATCCGCTCGGCGGCGGCGTGGTTGGCCTGGCCCGCCGACGTCTGCAGATGCAGCGTCATCACGGCAATGCCTTGCTCCTGCGCCCGCTGCTGCAGCGAGCGCGCGTCCAGATCAGAGCGCGCGTTGGGGTCGCGCGGCGGCTTGGGGCTCGCGTCGGTCACCAACACGATGTACTTGCCGCCGAACGGCTTGCCGCCGGGTGCCCAGTCGCTCTGCTCGATGGCGTCCTCCAGCCCGGCGATGCTGTCCTCGTGGAACGCCGGGCTGTTGGCGCGGGTCGCCTTCATCCCGCCCAGCGCGTCCAGCACCGCCGTGAAATCGGCGCGCCGCTGCAGCGGCAGGTATTGCCGCGTGCGGTACTCCAGCGCCGGCACCGCCTCGTTGTTATCGCGAAAGCCCCACACACCGAAGTGCACGTGGCTTGCGAGGTCAGTCTGGCCGATGCGGTTCACGATGTCGGCCAGCGCGGCGCGCGTCTCCTCGATGTAGGGGTCCATCGAGGATGTCGTGTCGATCACGAACACCACGCCCGCGTCGAAATCCGCCATCGGGTCGGCTGGCGCGTCGCCGATCGGCGGCGCGGCCTCGTTCAGCGGCAGCGACGCCACCCGCAGCTTCAGGAACGGATCGGTGGTCATCGGGTGAAAATCCTCGATGAACTCGAGGATCGGCAGCAGATAGAACTGCGAGCGGATGTCGATGTGCTCGGCGGGCTCCACCGCCACGACTCCGCTGTCCGCGATGGGCGCGCCTGCGACCGATGCGGTGCGGTAGCGTTCCGCCAGGGCGACGCTGGCCTCGTGGTTCAGCACGAACTCAAGCGACTCGCGGTCCTTGAAGAACAGGTTGCGCTCGCGGCCTGCCGGGTTGGTGAAGGCCGCGACGATGTTCTGCCGCCACGGCGTCACCTGCTCCACGCCCACCCAGCCGTTGGCGCCCCGCGTCATCGAGCGCCCGACCTCCAGCCATTCGCCCTCGCGGGCATAGACATACAGCGGCTCGAACGGCGCGAACCGCCCCGTCACCGCGCCGCCGGCCGTCGCGTGCAGGGTGGCGGTTGGACGGGTGAGAACGCGCTGGAACACCGTCTGGCGCCCCTCGACCAGCAGCGGGCGGCGGTCCTGCGCGGCGGCGGGGCCGGACGGCGCTATCGCCGTCAGCAGCGCGGCGCACAGCGATAGGCGGATCATGGACAGCATGGCGCGGTCTCCTGCTCGTTTACGCGCCGCCGGGGCGCGGCCGCCCCAGCGGGGTTTGGGTCTCAAGGACGCGCGCAGTAGCTGTCGCGCGCCATTTCGTGCGTCGGGTCGGCGTCGGGGTCCAGCGCCCCGCACGCGCGTTGCAGCAGCGCCGCCGCGTCGGCATAGCCGGCGGCGGCGGCCTTGCTGTAATAGCGCGCCGCCTGCGCCGGGTCGCGCGTGGCGAAGTTCGAGCCGACCGCCGCCGCCTCGGCGGGATCATACCAACGCCCGATCATTGTGATCGCCGCGCCCACATCCGCTTCTGCGGCCGCCTCGATGATCCTGAAGCGCGCCTCCGGGTCGCCCTCGGCGCCGCAGTCGGCGACGACCGCAAAGCCCTCCGCCGGCGGCAGGGCGGCGGCGGCGGCCAGTCCCGCAGCGTCGCAGCCCGCAGCCGCGACCGGCGGCGCGACCTCCTGCGGCGGCTGGGCGACCGTCTCCTGAACCGGCGCAGGCGCCTCTTGCTGTCGCCACCACCACAGCCCGCCGCCCACCGCTGCAAGCAGCGCCAGCGCCGCCAGTATCAGCGGCAGTCGGCTGACCGGCGGCTTTGGCTCCGGATCGACGATGACGACGTTGTCCTCCTCCACCTCTTCCGGTGGCGCCGGTTCGGTCTTCTCCGGCGGCTCATGCTTCTCGGACTCCGGGGTCTTCTGCTTTTTCGGCGTCGGCTTGTACGGCGCCATGCCCGACAGCACCCCCATGCCGCCCAGCCCCGCCTTGCTGGGCGAGGTGCGGATCGTCTCGGGCCAGGCAAGCTCCGCCGTGACGCCGGCGACGGTCAAGCGCAGCGTCGCGAATTCCTCGATGTGGTCCACCATTTCCGGACCCACCGGCACCACCAGCGCGCCGTCCTTGTCGTGCGCCGCATAGGGCCCCAGCGCCGCCGGGGCTGACTGCCAGCCCTTCTGGCCGAGGTGGCGATCCTCGAACAGATCCATCACCGACACGCTGACCGGCCCCTCAACCGTGTGATCGCGCACGACGATCAGGGCGTGACCGCCCAGGGGATGGTCCGGGTCCGGCCTAATCGCGATGCTCATGACGCGGCTCCCTCGATGGCGCGCAGGATGCCGCCTAGGCGGCTGTTCTGTTCGATGTTGATTGACGCGCCCTCGGTGCTCTTGGCGTTGTCCTCGAACATCTGATAGAGCGCGAACAGCCAGTTGGTGAGGTAGAGGGCGGCTTCGTCGCCCTCGGTCTCCGGAAGATCGTCGGCGGAAAAACGCGTCGGCCTGGCCTGAAAGACCGGTGCCTCGCTGCCGTCCTCGAACTGAACCCTGGGGCGGCGGTTCGCGGGCAGATCGTCGACGCCAAGGCGCGCGACGAACGTGTTGATCCGCTCGCTGGCGATGGTGGCCACCGGCCCCGACTGCGTTTCAGCGCGCAGCGCGAAGTTCAGCTTCGCCAGATCCGCCGTCAGGTTGCGCTCCATCCCGAAGCGTCGTGCGGCGGCGATCACTTCGCCGACCAGATCTTCCGCAACCTCGGGCGGGATTCCGAAACTGGTGTAAAGGTCTGTCCGGGTTGCGAATTCGCGCATGGTCTCGACCCATGTCTGCATGGCCGCCTCGGCCTGAAACGCCTCGCGCGTCATGATCCGCAGCGCGGCGGCGCGGCTTTCGGCCGGGGGCGGCGCCGCAAGCTTCATCCCGTCGGGCAGGACGGGCCGCGCCATTGCTGCCGGCCGCGCTGCGCCGCCGCCGGGCAGAATTGCGCCGCCGGGCAACATCGCGCGCGGCGTCGCCGACGCAGCAGCTGCAACCGCCGCCGCAGGCGCGCGCGCGCCGGCCGCGGCGATGTGAACGCTTTCGGGCACGCGCAGAACCCGGTCGGCGATCCGGTCGGGGTCCACGCTCAGCGCCTCCATCACTTCGCCGAACCGGGTCAGCGAATAGGCGTGGTTCAGCGCCTCGATCACCGCCGACGCTGCGAGGCGCTTTTCCTCCAGCCGCTTCTCGATGTCGTCCGACACATAGAACGCCGCCAGTTGCTGATGAAGCTTGCGGCATACGGTGGCCAGCTGCGCGCCGATCTGCTTTGCCTTGACTTCCGGCCTGCAGATCGGGGTCAACCGCTCAACCAGATAGGAAACGCCGCCATCGTTCAGCGTCATCGCGGCGTCCCAGGCACGCTCGGGATCAGCGAAGTGCTTCTTCACCGCCGGGACCGACAGGCAGCCCTGCTTCAACTCTTCCAGCCGCGCCTTCTTTTCGGCGACGAAATCGACCTCACGCATCTCGCCGTCATACTTGAAATATGCCTCGGCGGGATAGTTGGGGTTGCGTAGCCAGTAGGCGTTGTCAAAGGGCCGCCCGTTCGCCCAGTCATTCACCCAGCTGTCCGCCAGCTTGCCGAACGGATCGGTCATCGACGCCGCGACGCGCCGCTCGTAGCGGGTCACGGGGTCTGACCCGGTGGCGGCGTTGTCGGGCAGATGCATGTCGAACTTGGTGAACACGAAGAATAGGATGCAGTCGGTGCGCGCCCGCTCCGCCGGCGTCGCGCCATGCGTCGCGCTGACCCAGTCCTCCACCAGTCCCGGCAGGTCGGTGACCTCCATGTTGGACGGCGGGATGCACAGCAGCATCGAGGTCAGCTCCTGCTCGGCCACGTAGCGATCAAACAGATAGGCGACCTTGCCGCGCAGGAAGGTGTCCTTGCGCGGCGTCTCCGCCGACTTGAACGTCTGCTGGATATTGGCGGTGAAGCGTGCGCGGGCGCCGGGAAAGTCCAGCAGATCGGTCTGGCCGAAGATGTCCCACGGCTGTTCGGCCATAGGCACGATCAGCTCTGCGGTCAGCGCGGTCAGGATCGGCTTGGGCAGGCTGGCCGTGACGCCGGCGGGCGTGCGCAGGGAAACCGCATCCTGATTGCCGCCACCGTCGAGGCCCGCCAGCAGCTTGACGTCGATGATCGACTGCTCGCGCGGAAACAGCGCCTCCTGCGCCGCGTGCACTTCGGTGGCGTGGCCGAGCTTGGTCAGCGCCGACGCCAGCATCACGTAGACCTCGGTAAAGAACGCGTGCCGCCCCCACAGGACGGAGAGGAACGTCGCGCGGTCCGTCAGCGAAAGCGTCGGCGCAATGTCGGCGGCCTCGTCCCAGAACGTCTTGAGGCCGAAGGTGTAGGCGGTCTTGGAAAAATTCTTTTCGAAATATTCGCGGACATCCCACATCTCGTCGACCGACATGCCGACGCCGGCCCCGGTCTTCTTGCTGTAGGTGGTGATCAGGGCGCCGATCTCGTCGGCGGTCGGCGGCTCCTCGGACTGGTCGCCGTCCATCAGGAAAGTGTTGGCCAGTACGCGCACGATGTCGGCCTCGCTCAGCAGCCGCAGCCTGATGGGAAAGCCGGGCGGGCACGGGTCGCGCCGCATGGTGAAACGGGTGACGAGACCGGTCGACTCGCCTTCTCCCGGCGGGTTGATCTCGGAGATGAAGTCCTTGCGGCCGGCGGGCGCGTCGAAATAGGCAGTTAGCTTGCCTCCCTGCGGCCGCGCCAGCACCGACACCAGAAAGGACTTTCCCGCTTGGGAGGGGCCGAACACGCCGACGCACATGTTGCGCTCCGCCGCGCCGGCCAGCTTGCGCGCGCGTGACGCCGCGCGGCGCAGCTCGCGCGTCAGCGCCGCGCCCTGACTACCAACCGTCTCGGCGTTCTCGCCGTCCCTGATCCAGTCCAGCGCCGCGCCCGCCAGATCCGCCACCTCGGCGCAGGTGGATGAAAGCTCCCTGGTCGCCACTGAATTACCCCCCTCAGACAACGCGCAACACGCCAGTGTCCAGCCAGTAGTCGTTGTCGAAACCGATCGTCTGCAGCATCAGCCGCACGTCGGAGCGCATGCAGGGCGTCTCCTCAGCGTCCTCGACCTCCGCTACCGTGAACGCCTCGCGCATCGCCTGCGCCTTGAGGTTCTGCTCTGCGGTCTCGACGTCGGTCTCAATCTCTGCGCGCCGCAGCGTCACCGTCAGCGGCGCCGGTCGGTTCGCGGCTTCGGGATTGGCGAAGTCCAGCCGATAGAGCGGCGTCGTGGTCCAGCGTTCCAGCGGCAGCTGCCGGAACCCAATGTGGATCGGCGTATACAGCTTGACCTTGACCTCCTCACCGCCCTCGCCGCCGTCCAGGTCGACGTCGCGCAGGATGATGCGGTCGTCCATGATCTGGCCGTTCAGCGCCATCTCGCCGATGAACCGCGCGGTGGACTTCATGCCCAGCGCGTTGGTCATCATCTTGAAGTTGGCGATGCGGCTGCCCGACAGGGCGCACAGCATGCCGCCCACCGCGACGGTCGATTTCGGATCGCCGATGCGGTTGGTCACCTGGTCGCGGTAGGGATACCAGCCGTCCACCCGGTAGCGGTGCATCGAGATCAGCCGATCCGGGCTGACCACCAGCATCTCCCGCAGGATCGCCCGCACGGCGGGCAGGCGCGAGGGCCGCCCGGTCAGCAGCACGATGTCGCAGTCGAGGTGGCCGATCACCTCCGCCATGTTCGACAAGGCCTTCTGGAAGGTCTCGCGCACAGCCGCGTCGATTTCTGAGCGGCGGACGGCGCATTCGAACCCGCCCAGCGTCCAGCCCGTCGCCCCGCTGGCACGAACGGGCTCCTCCAGATAGTCGAGCAACGCCTTCGGCATGGCGATGCCCGGCGGCGACGGCTCGTCCTGCGACGCATCCTCGGGCGTCTCGGCCCAGCCCAGCACGTCGCCGACGCGCACGCGCACCACGTCGGTTTCCGCCGCGTGCTCGCAGCGCTCCAGCAGGACAAGGCCAATCGGCGTCAGCACGCGCAGCACGAACTGCCGACGAAGCTGGCGCGCCTGCTCGTCCTGGCCGCCGACATTGGCGCCGAACAGCGCCTTCAGCCGCTCTTGCGCGTACTGCCCGCCCGCTGCGTCGATGCTCTCGCGCAGGCGCGGCAGCAAGAGCGCCGACAGCACCTCGCGCACTAGGTCGTCGCCCGCCACGCGAAAACCCTCGCGAAAGGTCTGGCGCGGGTGCACCACGCGGTTGCCCTCGCCGTAGAACGTGGTCACCATCAGGTCGGTGGTGCCGCCGCCCACGTCCACGCAGGCCATGCGCAGCGAGGGCTGGGGCTTGGCCTGCTGCGCCTCCGGCATCGCCCGCATCTTGCCCTTCAGCGCCAGATAGCCGTCGATGTCGCCGTCGAACTTGCGCGCGATCTCGGTATACAGAAACACCAGCTGCGTGCAGGTCGCCTCGTCCCACTCCACGATCAGGTTCGGGCGCCGGCAGGTGGAGGCGGTGCTCTCGCGAATGTCGAGGATCGACCAGATCAGCTTGAGCGCCCCCTCCGCGCGTGAGCGGATGATCGCCTGCTCCTGAACCGGAGTCGCCGACGGCAGTGTCAGGATGATGTTGCGCAGCCTTCGCGGCAGGCTGGACTGCGCGCGGCTGGCGCGCGCCGCCGGATCGTTGATCTGCACCAGCGCGTGGCAGAATATCTCCGCCAGCATGAAGCCGAACAGAGACGAGCGGGAGAACCGGGGCCGGATCGCGGGGTCCTTGCTCACCTGCCCGCGCCGACGCAGCCCACGCTTCTCCTCCTCCTCTACCTGCCGGATCACGTCGCCACGCTCGTTGAGAAAGCGGAACGCCGAACGCGCGATCAGCGGCAGGGACTGGTTGGCGCCGACGTTCTGGAACCGCCAGTTCTGGTTGACCGGCTGCTCGTCCCACAGATAGCGCTTGGGCGAGGACAGGCCCGAGGTGATCTCGGTGCCCTCCTCCCCGCGCACCAGGTTGGTCGCCTCGGGGCCAATGCGCACGAAACTGGGCCAGACGAAGGCATTGCGCCGCCCCGACCGGCGGGCGAGGTGATCCTTGCCAAACGTGGCTTCCGCGAACTCGACCCGGCTTTCGAGCAGGCGGGAATACAGGAACTCCGGCCGCGTCAGGTCGCGCACCTCCAGCGCATAGGAGTGGTCGAGGTTCACCCGCGCGTCGCCGGGAAAGCTCTCGACCAGGATCCCGCAGGTGCGGCTGTTGCCGACGTCGAGCACCAGATCCACCTCGACCGGCGCATAGCGGTTCTCCGACGACACCACGTCCAGCAGGCGGATCTTCGGGATCCCCGCCAGCGCCTCGACCAGGCAGATCAGCGTCAGATACCGCGCCCAGTGCTCGAACTTGTAGGGAATGTCCTCGTCGCGCAGCGGCTTGCCGCGTCGCTGGGCGCGCTTGTAGTCGAGGAACTGCTCCTCGATCCATTCGGAGACCCAGCTCTGCACGTCCACCTGCTCGCCGGTCGGCAGGGTCGCCGGGCGGCGGAGGAACCACGCCATGTCGGCGGGCTCGGCCACGAAGCGGAACTCGCGCTCGTCCTCGGCGTCCTTTTGCGACGGCGCCAGATAGAAGGCCGCTTCATTCTCGGCCACCAGCGCCGTGTCGATCGCGATTTGCGCCCGGTGCGTGTTTCCGGCGGCGTCCGGCTCGGCAAGCGCGATCACCCGCAGCCGCGCCCATGTCGAGGGGCCGGCGTCGAACTGCTCGCGACCGTCCTCGCCGCGCCCCGGGCGAATGCGGAACAGCGGCGCGGGCAGCCAGAAGCTCAGAAACGGATCGAACGCCTGCTTCAGTGTGATGTCATAGGGCGTGTCGTCGGCGTGGGTGGCGTTCAGGATCGGGGCGTCTAGATCGTCATCGCCGCTCAGCGGCAGCAGCGTGCGGATCGCCACGTCGCCGTCGTGGCCGGTTGTGCGCTCGATGAAGCTTCTGGTGCGAAACGGCGCGCGGTCGAGGCAAAGCCCGAAGTCCAGTATCTGGATGCCGCTGAACGGCACCAGCGTCGTCTCCTTCTTCCAAGCGCATAGGCGCCTGAGAGCGGGCGGTGAGTTGGCCATGACTATCCCCGGTACTCGAAGCTCTGCGTCCAGTCCCGCCGCCGCGGGCGGACAGTCCCCTGAAAGGTCTCCTGCCTGTCGCCCATCTGCACCCGAACGGTGAAGTTCTGGCTGTTCACCCTGCGCGGACCGGAATCGTACATGTTCACCCGGATACGATATTGGCCCTGTGGCGCGCCAGTGCGGAAGAAGATGTTCTCCACCGGCGTCGACGTCCGCCGATTGATGTTGGCGTCCAGGTCCAGCTGGCCGCCGCAGGCGCTGCGGTTGCGGTAGTTGATCGTCTGACCGCCGGGACAGATGAGATAGAGGTCCAGATCGGCCGTGCTGTCCCAGACCAGCGTGATGGTCAGCTCGCCACTCTGGCCGCCGGCCTGACGGCGCCGATCGTCGATTACGTCGACCGGCGGCGGCGGCGGCTCGGCCGCAGGCGGGGGCGGCGCCTCGACCGGCAGACAGGCGCGGTCGGCGACCAGCGCGGCGCGCTCCAGCGACGCGATCTCCGCCTCCAGCTGCGCCTGCCGCGCGCTCAGCGCCGGGTTGACCACGCTGGCCGACGTCGGCGCGGGGCACGCGTTCAGCCACGACGGTCCGCTGAGGCCGCAGGGGGCGATCAGCAGCCACAGTACCGACGCCAAAACCAGGCCCGTCACCCCAGCCGTCAGCCACCATAGCCAGTCCAGCGGCGTGCGCGCCACCATCGGCGCCGCAACGACAGCGGCGGCGACCGGCGCCGCCTGCGCGACGGGCTGCGCCGCCGACGCGACTTGCGGCGGCATGGCTTCGGCGCGCGCGCGCATGGGCGCCATGCCCTGCAACAACCCCTGCGGCGCCTGCTTCACGTCGCGCTGATGCGCCCATGTGACTAGAACCGGCTGATCGTCCACCGCGAAGATCGCGGACTCGTCCGGCACCTCCAGCGCGTTGCGCAGCGCCTGCGCCAGACGCTGATTGTCGGGCTCGGACGTCTCGGACAACGTGTCCGCCAGCGCATAGATGTCCGCCGCCAGCGCGCCAAGCCGATCCCGCAGCGCCTGCTGGCCCTCCAGGGTCAGATCGGACAGCCGCTTCGCCACGCCGACGACCGGGGCGTACCAGTCTGTCGCATCGCCTCTGGGGTTTGCGACCGGCTCGGCGAACAGGGCGGCGTGCGCCGGGCTCAGCGACTTCTGGACCTTCGACGTGATCAGCTCGAAACTGCGCTGTCCCGGCGCGCCGAGCGGGCGCAGCCCGGCGGAGGCGGTGGTGTCAAGCATCGGCTGGACCATCGCTCACCCTCTCCGCGCCAGAAGCCGCCTCATGGCTGCGCCGCCTCGGCGGGTTGCGCCGCTTCCGACCCCTCGGCGGCGGCCTGCGCGACGCGGGGCGTGGCCGGCCGGACGTTGGGCACGCAGGCGCCGCTCTCGGTTCTGGCGCTCACCGATGACTGCTGAAGAAACCGCAACAGATCCGTGCTGGCCAGCGCGAAGTTGAGGTGCCGCTGGTCCGACGTGCGCCCGAAAGTGTTCACGCCCACGACGCGCCCGCAGCTGTCGACCAGCGGCCCGCCCGAATTGCCCGGCGAGATCACCGCCGTATGGATCATGGCGCGCGTCGTGGGGCCGAGATCCTGCTCGGTGTTCACCATGCCGTCGGTCACGGCGAGATCCGGCACCGCGCCCGCCTCGCCCGCACGCAGGCGCGAAAAGTTGGCGTCGGTCTCCAGGATTGCGCCGGGATAGCCGGCTGCGATCACGTTCTGCAGCTTCATCGTCTCGACGCTGGCGCGCAGCGTATAGAACGGCATCGCGACGCCCGCCACCCGCAACAGGGCGTAGTCGCCGCCTTCCGCCTCCAGTGGGCCCATCATGGCCAGAACCTCGGCCTCGTGCACCCTGCCAAGCTTGCGGTTGGTCACCAGCACCTGCCCGTCCTGCGCGGCGTTCACCACCACATGGTGGTTGGTCACCACCAAATCGGGCGCGATGAAAAAGCCCGAGCCGGTGCCCGAACGCTCGCCGGCCATCGCCAGCACGAGGACCGTCTGATCCTCGACGATCTGCAGCAGCGTCGCCGTCTCGGGCTGCGCGGCGGGGTCCGCCGCCGGCCGGGGCACGTCGACGCGCGATGGATCGGGCGGCACCAGCGAACTCGCGCTGCCCTCGCGCGGCGCGCCCTCGGTGCCGGGTTCGGCACTGGCCAGCGGCGGGGCCAGCCCTTCGGGCGTGCGGCCGTCGGGCAGCAGCAGCACGCCATCCGCCGTGCAAACCGCGCCACCCACCGCTTCGCGCAGGGCGCGCAGCCGCTCTTCCAGGCTCTCGTTGACCTCGGCCAGGATGCGCTCCGCCTGCGCGTCGGCCACCAGCACCGGCGGCGGGGCGGCCGGAAATATTCGCGTGCCGGGCAGCAGCAGCCACACCAATGCCGCAAGCGACACGCCCAGCAGCATCAGCAGCGGAACCCACCGCCATCTTCCGGGCATCGCTGCAGCCACGACCGCAGTCGAGGCCGGCGCCACACCCGGCGCCATGGCGGGCTCAGGCGCGGGCAACGCAACCGGCGCCGTTGCCCGGCCGGCGACGGCGCGCGCAGCGCCGCCGACTGCCGTCGCCCCCGCCGCCAGTCTGGCCGCGCCATTGCGCACGCGCCATTCCGCCGTCGAGATCGGCGGCGCCGCGTCGAGCGAAAGATAGCGGCCGAGCGTTTTCTGGAAGTGCGCGTTTCGCACAGTCGGGTCCACCGCGGCGGTGACCGGCGCTACGCCCCAGTTCACCAGCACCGGCTCGCCGTCGATCACCCAGACGTCGCCGAGGTCGCCGATGTGCAGCGCCGCGCCGAGCAGCGGTGCCGCCTCCGCGTCGCGCAGCGCGGGCGTGACCGTCGCCAGCCTCGTGCGCAGTGTGCTCTCCACGGTGGCGCGGGCGTCCTCGTCGAGTTCCGTCAGCCGCCGCCCGGCGCCGGAGCGGTCAGCATACCACGCCACAGTGAGCCCCTGCTCGCCCTCCGCGCCCCTGACGGGCTGGGCGAAAAGCGACGCCGCGCCGGTCGCGCTCAGCGACCGCTGCAGCTGCTCGTACTGATCGAGCGCGAGTGCGTCGCCCAGCCGCAGCGGGGCCCCGGGAGCGATTACCGTCTTTGTCAGGAAATGGTTGGCCATGAGGGGCTCTCCGAGAAACGGTGCAGGCGACGCGCCCGGATCACCGCCGCAGCGTTACATTGATCGGTGGCAAAGAGGGGTGCGCGGGGTGCATGTTCTGGCACTGCGCCCGACCGCCGGCGGCGATCTGGCAGGTGGTGCGGCGGCGGGTGATGCGTGAGCCGTCACCGCAGGGAACGTCGGTGTTCTCATCGACCCGAAGTCGGCCGTTGGCCTGGAACTGCGCGGTGATCGGACCCGCGCAGCGCGCGCCGTCGGTGAAAATCTGCGTCTCCTGGCCTCGTCCCTGGCTGTCGAAGCACATCTGCCAACTGCGCACGCCGCGCGGACGTCCGGTCCGACCGTCGACCATGGTGTAGCTGCTGTCGAGCGACCAGCAGCCCTTGAGCATCGTCAGGTCCCTGTCGCGCCAGCGTTCCTCGTCCAAGCCGCGCGGAGGCTCGGGTCGCGGCGGGCGTACAGATGGCGGCGCCGACGTCGGGGGCGGCTCTGCTGGTGGCGCGGCGGGCGGTTCGGGCACCGCAAACTGCGGCGCAGCCGCATCGACCCGCTGGCAGGCCGGAAGCGCCGCGACACGGCGTTGCAGCACCGCGATCTCCGCCTCCAGCGTGGCGCGCCGCACGGCGAGGTCGTCTTGCAAGGCCGTGTCGGGACCCTCGTCCAGCGCCCGACAGGCGTTGGACAGCGTAAGCCCCCCCAAAGAGCATGCCGGAAGAAGGAGTGCCGCAACGACCGTCGTTACAAGCGCAACCGCCACCGCCAGTAGTGCCAGAGTCCCGTGCGCCGCCATTTAATCCACATCCGCGAAATAGAAGGTCATAGTAACGCTAGCCGGTCGACTCGCAGTGCGCACGAAAAAAATTGTTCCAACGACGCGGCGCCGATTTTCCAATGATCTGTCGCAGATGCTGGGATGCGTGGTTAGCAGCCATTGGTCGGTGGTCTGGCTGTCAACCGGCGTTGAAAAGGGGAGCCTGACGCACTCTTGGTGTAGTATTTCACACCTGGTGCGTAAACTAGGCTATTTTCCAGAAGTAGCACTGATCTCGTTAGCAATCTGAGTGCGTTTAATTCTCCTATCCGCGTCGACCATGCCTGGAATCAAGAATACATCAACTATCCACCAGACGCCGTATGCGAGCAGGAACACCCACCCGACAACAAGCACAGCCGTAAATGCTCCAAGCCAGAAGAGAACGAGCATGCCAATCCCACTCCCGACACGGCCAAGATAGAACCTGTGCGCGCCGAACGGACCAAGAAAGAATCAGAGGACATAAGCCAAGCTAGAGGATCTAGCCTCATTAGTAAGCCTTTGTTCGACAAGTTGCTGCTGATGTGTATTGAGAGACATTGTAAAACTCCAGTTATTTGAGCCACATGTTAGCGATGGAAGCATTAAAATAAGTTATTGTAAAAATTACGTTAGCGGAGAGGGACGCGACGCCAAGAAAATTTTTGCGGTACGGCTTCTCCCCTTTTGGACACCTCCGATAACCGCGATCTCTGCTGATTTTGGTCCATCGGCTGGCGTTGAAGGCGCGTCGTTGTGATAGGAGGGTGCGTCTTGCACCCCATTTGGAGTGTGGATTTCCCGCCTTTGGCTTCTTTCGGCGTCATGCGGGCAAACTCCGCCTGTCGAGCCAGCACCATCGCTTCATGTTGTAGGCCATGTTGGCGAGCGTCACGGTCGCGGTGGCGCGCGCGATGCCGATGGTGCGGATCACGAGGCGCATCGGCCCCTTCAGGTGGGCG
>Ga0210044_10003360_pt1 | contig 22866 bp, 15 predicted proteins | sample CryGey13umfilter_2_FD_183959 | JGI IMG/M metagenome (GOLD analysis project Ga0210044, IMG submission 183959) | Groundwater microbial communities from aquifer in Utah, USA - Crystal Geyser 4/9/14 3 um filter (SPAdes) (version 2) | ecosystem: Environmental > Aquatic > Deep subsurface >... | reverse complement strand
GGTGGCAGGCGGTGTCGCCGATGACGCCACCGTCCGGGCGCGATGTGTTCGACAAGTTGATGGACGTCAGCCGTGGTTACTTTACGCTGGCCGAGCAATTCATGGCCGGGGCTGGCGGCAAGAAGGACGTCGGCATGGAGGCCGTGAACGGCTGGCTTGAGAACATGCAGAAAATGTGGAGCAGTCCATTCCCAAACAGGGCCGGCGCCAATAACCCCGCCAAGGGTGTCAACACCTTCTGGGACTTGCCGATGGACACCTGGCAGCGTCTGGCCGCCAACATCGTGCCCATGCCCGGCGATTTCACCCAGGCCTACCACCCGGAAGGGGCTGGTGCCATGCGTGATCAGGTAAATCGTTTCCTGTCCATCCCGGCGGTTGGCTATACCCGCGAATCCCAGGAGCAGTTCCAGATTCTGGCGCAACGCCAGATGGATTACGCCACCGCCACTCAGGCCTACCAGATGGCCTTTGGCAAGCTGGGTGCCGAAGCCGCGCGCAAGTTCCAGGAATCGCTGCAGGGTCGCGCCAATGGGGATAAACCTGTCTCCAGTCTGCGGGAGCTATATGACCAGTGGGTAGAAATGAGCGAAGCGGCCTACACCGAATTCGTCATGACCGAGGAATACCAGAAGCTTTACGGCAATTTGGTCAACAGCTTGCTGGCGCTCAAGCAGCAGATGGCGCGCATGGCTGATCAGGGCTTGGAGGCGATGCATATGCCCACCCATGCCGAGATCAGCACACTCCAGTGCCGGCAGCATGAATTACGCCGGGAGAACCAGCGTTTACGCAAGGAAATCAAAGAAATACATCAACAACTTGAAACGATACAGCAGTCTTCAATCGCCTCTGGGCTGGATCGGGAAGATGCCCCCGCCGCTGCCAAGCGCCGCACCGCCCCCCGTGGCAAGAAAGTAGGAGATGCCAAATGATGCCCTTCGACATGCGGCCGGATGCCGTCATGCAGGAACTCATGGCCTACAGCCAGAAACTCACGCACGGTGTGCGGAATCTCATGGAAGTCGGAGAGATTTCCAGCGGCGTCACGCCCAAGACCGTGATCTATCAGGAGGACAAGCTCACTCTGTTCCGCTTCAACCCGCCCGCCGAGGGTGGCAAAAGCAGGGTGCAGAGCAAAACACCCCTGCTCATCGTCTACGCCCTGGTGAACCGGCCCTACATGGCTGACATCCAGGAAAATCGATCCACCGTGAAGGGGCTGATGGCCGCCGGCCAGGATGTCTATCTGGTGGATTGGGGCTACCCGGATCGCGCCGACCGCTACCTCACCCTGGACGACTACATCAACGGCTACCTCGACCGTTGCGTGGACGTGATCCGCGAACGCCACCACATCGACAAAATCAACCTCCTCGGCATTTGCCAGGGCGGCACCTTCTCCCTGTGTTACTCGGCGCTGCACCCGGAGAAAGTGAAGAATCTGGTGACGATGGTGACCCCGGTCGACTTCCAGACCCCGGACAACATGCTGTCCCACTGGGTGCAACAGATCGACGTCGATCTGGTGGTGGATACCCTGGGCAATGTTCCCGGCGAGATGCTCAACTGGACCTTCCTCAACCTGAAGCCTTATCAGCTCATGGGCCAGAAATACCTGGGCCTGATCGACACCCTGGATGACCCGGAAGCCCTGAAGAACTTCCTGCGCATGGAAAAGTGGATTTTCGACAGCCCCGACCAGGCCGGCGAAGCCTTCCGCCAGTTCATCAAGGACTTCTACCAAGAGAACAAACTGTTGAAGGGCGGTCTGGAAATCGGCGCGCCGGTGAGCTTGAAGGGCGTCACCATGCCGGTGCTCAACGTGTTTGCCGAACAGGACCACCTGGTCCCGCCCGACGCCTCCCGCGCCATGCGCGGCAAACTCGGCAGCAAGGACTACACGGAACTCTCCTTCCCCGGCGGCCACATCGGCATCTACGTCAGCGGCAAGGCCCAGAAGACCGTGCCGCCCGCCATCGGCAAGTGGCTGGACGAACGCGACTGAGGATTTGCAAGCAGCCTGCCCGGCAGGCGCACACTCGAGCGCGTTCAACTGAGGAATTCAGGATAATGTGGCCTCTCCCGCGCCTATGGCCCTGCCATGCTGAACGTCCTCTGGATCGGCTTTTTTATTACCGCCTTCGTCGCCGCCGTGTTGCAGTTTCTCGGCGGCGATCAGAACATTTTCGCGGCGGTAATGAAGGCCGCCTTCGAGGCCGCCAAGACCGCTTTTGAGGTGGCGCTGGGGCTGACCGGCGTGATGTGCCTGTGGCTGGGGGTAATGAAAATCGGTGAGCGGGCCGGGTTTCTCGCGCTTCTGGGACGCTGGCTGGCCCCCCTGTTCGCGCGCTTGTTTCCCGAGGTGCCGCGTGGGCATCCCGCGCTGGGCTCGGTCACCATGAACATGGCAGCCAACATTCTCGGCCTCGATAACGCGGCCACCCCCATCGGCCTCAAGGCCATGCGCGAACTGCACGAACTGAACCCGGACAAGGACACCGCCAGCAACGCGCAGATTCTCTTCCTGGTGCTCAACGCCTCGTCCGTGACCCTGCTGCCGGTGACCATCTTCACCTACCGGGCGCAGATGGGCGCGGTGGACCCCAGTGACGTGTTCATCCCGATTCTGATGGCCACCTATTGCTCAACCCTGGCGGGTTTCCTGTTCGTGGCGGCAGTGCAACGCATCTGCCTGGATGGCGTGGTGCTGGCCTGGATGGGGGGGGTGGCCGCCGTGGTGGGTGGCCTGGCCTGGTACTTCGGCCACCTGCCGGCCGCCGTGATGACCGCGCATTCGTCGCTGTTGAGTAACTTTTTGCTGCTGGCGCTGATCATGATTTTCCTCGTCGGCGCACTGGTGAAAAAAGTGAATGCCTACGAGGCCTTCATCGAGGGCGCGAAAGAGGGTTTCAACACCGCCGTGACCATCATTCCCTATCTGGTCGCCATGCTAGTGGCCATCGCCATGCTGCGCGCCAGCGGGGCGCTGCCGGCTTTCGTCGAGGCGGTGCGTGCCGGGGTCCTGGCGCTGGGGTACGACGCCGCCTGGGTGGATGGCCTGCCGACCATGCTGATGAAGCCCCTATCGGGTTCCGGGGCGCGGGCGATGATGGTGGAGACCATGCGGGTCTCCGGCGCCGATTCCTTCGCCGGGCGCCTGGCCAGCATCGTCCAGGGCAGCACTGAGACGACGTTTTATGTCTTGGCGGTGTATTTCGGTTCAGTCGGCATCAAGCGGGTACGCCATGCCGTCGCCGGCGGCCTGATGGCGGACCTCGGCGGCTTCGTCGCGGCGGTGTTCGCGGCGTATCTGTTTTTTGGCGGGAAGTAGGTCGGGCAAAGCACCGTGTGCCCAACCTACAACGCTACATGATCCTTGAGTCCGCTTGACCTGAGCCTTACCGAACTTCCACCCTGCCGGACGACAAGGGCGCCTGATGATTGACGGCAAAGCGTGCTTCCGGCCAGGGGTGAAAGATACGAGCTGGTGGCAGCCAGTCAGTCACCAGACGGGCGAGTCGCTTCGCGCTGAAGCCATCGCGTTGACTGCGACGTCTCAGCGTTCGCCACCACAGCCGCCCCACGAAGTAGCGGAATGCGGACAGCCTGGGGCCGTTGGTCGGCACAGCGTGATACTGGAAAGCCCCGTACCACTTGCCCCAGCCATCGGCCGACCACAGGGATGGGTTGATGCATCCGCTTCCTCAACTCCGTTTTCAGTTCCCGTAGCTTGGCCCGCATCCAGTCGCGCCGCGTCTGGCGTATCAGCAGGAAGTTCCCCCGCCGGCTGCGTCCGCAGATGTGCGTGAATCCCAGAAAGTTGAACCTAGCCCGGATATTGCATGAATTCGCGTGATGCCCTAAAGGATACCGGGCTGCGCCCATAATCGCGCAGACCATTGTTTGCAATGGGAATTTTGCGAAGGAGCGGCGTAGTTATTCATACGCCCGACTGAGCAAGACTTTCCAGTGCGGACAAGGGACCAGCGAGGGCGCGCGAGTATTCATGCAATATCCGGGCTAGATTCCTCAGTTGACCGCTCCCCAGCCCTTGTGAGGCCGCATGGATGCTGACGTTATCGCCTCCGGTTGCACTCACCATTTAGGTGACGCCGCTACGCGCCCGATTGCACGGTTTTCGAGCCATCTAGCTGCGTTGCTCCTGATGAAACTCCTAAGCGAAGGACTAAGCCGCCAAAAGACGGCGGCCAAGTCCCTGCTTATCCTTGCGGGCCCCGGCCCGCTGCGCGCATTGGCAACTGAGCGCGCCTTGCCAGACGACTCGGAAACCGCACACTCGGGCGCGTTCAACTGAGGAATCTAGGTTGATGAGCAGGCCGAAATGGCGGGTGCCGCGCTCGAAGGCGGTGGGTGGCGGCGCCAGCGCCAGGCTGTCGGCGATCTGCCCCAGTGCGGTGCCGCTGCCAGTGCGGCCGACCAGGACCCGGGCCGAACCGCTCACCACCGTGCTGCCCATGAATACGGCCGGCTCCGCCTCGGGCGCCCAGTCGTCAGCTCCGGCTGCCGGGCCGGCGCGCTTTTCCACCGGGTAAGCCTCGCCGGTGAGCTGGGCCTGATTGACGAAAAAGTCGCGCGCTTCCAGCATTCGAGCATCGGCAGGAATCAGGTCGCCGGCCGACTGAAGTGGACCCCTTCGCCAACCGCTTCCACACGGTTTCATGCGCGGGACTGGCGCTCCCCGCCCTCAATGCGAAAATCCGTATCTGTCGCCAGCCCATATCCTTCCATCGCAGCCCATGAAAATCCTCGAATACACTGGCCTCGACACCTCCCGCGTGGCCGCCACTTATCGCAAGGTCAAGGAATCTATCGCCCGTGGCGATTTCCGCGCCGCGCAGGTGAAGAAGCTGGTTCATTCCGGCCATGGCAAGTTCTACCGGGCCAAGCTGGATGATGCCGACCGGCTGATTTTTTCCCTGGTGCGCCACGGTGATGAGGTGTGTGCGCTGATGCTGGAGGTGGTGCTGAACCACGACTATGAGGGCTCCCGCTTCCTGCGCGGGGCAGCCATCGACGAGAGCCGGATTGCCGATTGCGAACTGGCGGATGCCGAGACGGAGGCCATGGCGGAAGCCCAGCCGCTGCGTTATCTGCATCCGGAGCGCGGTGAAATTCATCTGCTCGACAAGCCGATCAGCTTCGATGATGCCCAGGAGGCGGTCTATCGCGCGCCCGCGCCGCTGATCGTGGTGGGCAGCGCGGGCAGCGGCAAGACGGCGCTGACCCTGGAGAAGCTGAAACACGCCGAGGGCGAGGTGCTGTATGTCACCCATTCCGCCTATCTCGCTCGCAATGCGCGCGACATCTACTACGGACACGGCTTCGAGCACGCGAGCCAGGAGGCGGTGTTTCTCTCCTACCGCGAGTTCGTCGAATCCATCCAGGTGCCGCCGGGGCGGGAGGCGCTGTGGCGCGATTTCGCCGGGTGGTTCGCGCGTATGCGCCAGGCATTCCGCGACCTCGATGGGCATCAGGCTTTCGAGGAAATCCGTGGTGTCATCGCCGCCGGTAGCGAGGGTGTCCTTACGCGGGAAGCCTACCGCGCCCTGGGCGTGCGGCAATCCATCTTCCCCGTCGAGCGGCGCGATCAGCTCTATGGCCTGTTCGAGAAATACCAGGAATGGCTGGCCGAAGCGCAGCTATTCGACCTCAACCTGGTGGCTCATGAATGGCTGGCGAAAGCGGCGCCGCGTTATGACTTCGTGGTGATCGACGAGGTGCAGGACATCACGCCGGTGCAGCTTGCCCTGGTGCTGAAGACCCTGAAGCGGCCGGGCCACTTTCTGCTATGCGGCGATTCCAATCAGATTGTGCATCCCAATTTCTTCTCCTGGAGTCAGGTCAAGTCCCTGTTCTGGCGCGACCCGGTGCTGGCGGAGCGGCAGCGGCTCTCGCTCCTGGCCGCCAATTTTCGCAACAGCCGAGAAGCCACCCGGGTGGCCAACCAGTTGCTCAAGATCAAGCACCGCCGCTTCGGCTCGATCGACCGCGAGAGCAACTACCTGGTGGAAGCTGTGGGCGGCGAGGCGGGCCGGGTGGTGCTGATCGCGGATAAGGGCAATGCCGGGGACGAAAGCAAGCGCGAGCTCGACCGCGCCAGCCGCCAGTCCACCCGCTTCGCCGTCCTGGTGATGCGCGACGAGGACAAGGCGGCGGCGCGCAAACACTTCAGCACACCGCTGTTGTTCTCCATCCACGAGGCGAAGGGGCTGGAATACGAAAACATCGTGCTGTATCGCTTCGTTTCCGACCATCGCACCGAATTCAACGAAATCGTCGCGGGGGTGGCGCCGGAGGATCTGGCCGCCGAGGCCCTGGAATACCGGCGCGCCAAGGACAAGTCCGACAAATCCCTGGAGGTCTACAAGTTCTTCGTCAACGCGCTCTATGTGGCGTTGACCCGCGCCACCGCGAATCTCTACCTGATCGAGTCCGACACCGGCCACCCTGTTTTCACCCTGCTCGACCTCGCGACGACTGAGCCGGCGCGGGTCGAGGCGAACAAATCCAGCCTGGAAGACTGGCAGAAGGAGGCGGCCAAGCTGGAACTGCAAGGCAAACAGGAGCAGGCGGATGCGATCCGGCGCGACATCCTGAAACAAGCGCAAGTCCCCTGGCCGGTGTTCGACCCGGATCGGGTAACGGAACTGCTGGTGAAGGTATTCCGTCAACAGGTGCCTGGCGGCAAGTTGCGCCAGCAACTCCTGGAGGTGGCCGCCTGCCACGATGAGCCCGCGCTGGCCAACTGGCTGGTTCGGGAAGGGCATTACGACGCCGCCAGGAACTTCGAGAAAGGGCGCGCGCACCTCGGACGCAAGCATCACGCCGCTTACTTCGCCCGGAATTTCCGCGACATCCTGCGCGATACCGAGCGTTACGGCATCGACCACCGCCTGGCGATGAACCTGACCCCGCTGATGGCCGCTGCCGCCGCCGGCAATGTCGCTCTGGTGGAAGCGCTGCTGGAACGGGGCGCCGACCGCGAGGCGAGCGACCATTTCGGCGGCAACGCCCTGCACTGGGCGATGCGCGAAGCCTTCCGCGACGCCGCCTTCGCCCGTGGCCCCTTCGCCGCCCTCTACGAACTGCTGGCACCGGCCAGCGTCGACGTGAATACCGGCAACCGCCTGGTGCGCATCGACCGGCATCAGTCCGAGTACTTCCTGTTCCAGACCTGCTGGACGCTGTTCAAGTCCCGCTTCACCCATGTCCTCCGGCAGCCCCACGCCGCGTTCGAGACCAGCGCCATTCTGGCGGCCTGGGCGCATCTACCGGCCAACGTGGTGCGGCCCGAGCGCAACAAGCGCCAGCACCTCAGCAGCGTGCTTTCCCGCAACGAGGTGGACCGGGATTACGCCTACAACCGCGCCCTGTTCAAGCGGGTGGCCCAGGGCTGGTATCAGTTCAACCCGGCGCTGGCGGTGCGCCACGGCGGGGAGGGCGTCTGGACGCCGATTTTCCAGGCGCTCAACCTGCCTTTCATCGCGGAATTCACGGAAGTGATGGGCTGGGATTCCTCCTGGCCGGCGCTGGAGGACTATCTCCATCAAGCCGGCTTGGCCGCAGCCACGATACCCATTGCCGCCGACCGCGAATGGGCGCGCGAAGAAGTAGCCCGACTGGAGCGGGTGGCGCGCTTCCAGGAAGAAGCACGCCTGCGCGAGGAGGCGGAAACGCGCCGGAAAGCGAGGCTCATGGCACCCGTACCCGAACCGGAGCCGGATCGTGAGCCGCCCTGGGGCACGCCGAAGGCCAAGAAGCAGGCCATCGAGCGGCTGCGCCGGCGAATCGAGGAGAACGGCAAGGAGTAGCGGTGCTCGCGCCACGATTTCGCCACGTTCATCCCGGAACGGACTGCGAACCGCAGCGGGGTGGGGCTGGAGTACCTCGCGGAGCAATTCCAGATGTTGTCGGTGTTTAACGTGAAACTACCGCTATGCCCTGGCAGCCTGTCGGACTTTGGTCGTCGAAAAGCGAGAAACGGCCCCAGCGAGGCCAGTTTTTGCCGGATTTGCCGCCGCATAGCCCGGCTATGGGGCAGCGGAGTCGTTGTCGCTTCAGCGACATTACGAATCCGGCGTACCCCTTGCGGGTGCAAAAATCCGGTGAAAAATGGGCCGCTGCGGGTACTCGCCTCCGATCTGGACACTCATGTGCTGAAGCTGGGCCAGGACGGCATGTATCCGCTGCAGCGGTTACGCGAAATCGACCCGGAGCACCTGGTCTACGAGCGTGCCAAGCTGGACCGCTCGCACGGGGTCGCTCGTGCCTTGGTGTGCGTTTGGCGGCAAACTGTAGACGCTCGCGGTGGCTGGCTGCGGTCGAAGAGGCGATTGGGGTAGGTTTTCGGGGGGCGGGGTAGTCAAGTCCAGGGTTGATCGAGGTTGTGGGTGGCCAGATACCCTTGGATACTTGGGTGGATTTCCTATCTTTTTGCTTGATTGGTCTGATCAGGCCCTGCCAAGCAATTGGTTGATTTCCTCCTCGGCGTCAAGCCAGTCCTGCATTTCGTAGCCGGTAGCAAACCCACGTTTTTCGGCGCGATGGTAGGCTGCCGTGGCTATCCAGCGCTCACGTTCCTCACGCGACGGCGCACTCGGCTTCGCAATGGGTTTCTTGCTGGCGGGCACTTTTTTCTTGGCCTCGCCCGCGGGTTTTGCCGCCGCGGCTGTGGTCGCGCTAGGCGCTTTGCTGACCGTTTTGGGCTTGGCGGCCGCCACCACCTTCTTGGGTTTTCCGGGTTCCATCGTGCTTACCGTCTTGCTGGTTTGTGTTGCCGCTTTGCTGGCGGTGCCCTTGGTCTTGGGGGCTGCCGCGGCCTTCTTGGGCTTGGCTGCTGCGGTGGCGGCAATCGCTTTCTTGGTGGTTCGCTTGGCTGCTGTGGCCTTGTCTTCGGACATGAAGTTTTCTCCTGCGTGAAATTCAATGAGATGGCCCGGTTCCGGGCTGGGCGAGGATAACGGAATAATCGCGAAATAATCGCAATCGATTTTGGCTCTTGGCGACCCAATTCAGACGGGCTGCCAGGTTGATGCCATTGGCTGCTAGCCACAAACTAGGTTGAAACAGATCCAACCCCTCTTGCCGCCATGAAGATCCACCACCTCACCGTCGACCAAGCCCTGGCCAGTCTGCACAGCCGGCGCGAGGGTCTGTCCGCTGCGGAAGCCGCGCGGCGGCTGCTGGAATATGGTGAAAACCGCATCGAACGGCTGGCACGCCCGCCGCTGTGGCGGTTGCTGCTCAAGGAGTTCTCGCATCTGTTCGCGTTGATTCTGTGGCTGGCGGCGGGCCTGGCCTTTCTGTCGGAATGGCGCGACCCCGGCCAGGGCATGGCCGCGCTGGGCTGGGCCATTCTGGCGGTGATCCTGATCAACGGCCTGTTCTCGTTCTGGCAGGAATACCGCGCCGAGCAGGTGCTTGCCTCCCTGGAAGCGCTGCTGCCGCGGATGGTGGCCGTGTTGCGGGACGGGGTGCGCCAGCCTCTACCGGCTGTCCAGGTGGTGCCGGGCGACATCCTGCTGTTGCAGGAAGGTGACGATGTCCCTGCCGATTGCCGGGTGATCGAGGCCTGGGGGGTGCGGGTGAACCTGGCGGCGGTGACCGGCGAATCGCTGCCCAAGGCCCGCACCGCCGAACCCAGCCAGGCCGAGGACCTTCTTCAGGCGCGCAACGTATTGCTGGCGGGCACCGACGTGCTGGCCGGCGAGGCGCGGGCGGTGGCCTTCGCCACCGGGCGGCACAGCGAGTTCGGCAAGATTGCCCGCCTGTCCCAGCATGGTGATGTCCGCGCCTCGCCGCTGTACCGGGAAATCGCCCGTCTGTCGCGGCTGGTGGCGGTGCTGGCGGTGGCCCTGGGTGGTGGCTTCTTTCTCCTCGGCACGCTGCTTGGCCAGCCGGTCTGGGCCAGTTTCGTGTTCGCCATCGGCATCATGGTGGCCAACGTGCCCGAGGGGCTGCTGCCCACGGTGACCCTGGCGCTGTCGATGGCGGCGCGGCGGATGGCCCGGCGCCACGCCCTGGTGCGCCACCTGCCGGCAGTGGAGACGCTGGGTGGGGCGTCGGTGATCCTCTCCGACAAGACCGGCACCCTGACCCTGAACCGCATGGCTGTGCGGCGCCTCTGGCTGGGGGAGGGCGAGATCGCGCCGGAATCCTTGGCCGAACGGTCGGAGGGCGGCTTCGCGCTGGACATCGCCGTCCACTGCCACACCCTGAAATGGGAAGCGGCGCAGCGGCGTTACCAGGGCGATCCCATGGAGGCCGCCCTGCTGCGCCTGGATGAGGGGCGGCGGCGCTGGCCCAAGCTCGACGAACTGCCCTTCGATGCCGAACGCCGCCGCATGTCCACCCTGCATGCCGCCCCCGACGGGCGGCGCCTGTTCTGCAAAGGCGCCCTGGAAACGGTGCTGCCCCTGTGCAGCCGCATTCAGGATGGCGTGGCTACTCGGCCCCTGGATGAGGCCGCTCGATCGGCTGCCCTGGCGGCGGAGACGAACCTGGCCGAACGTGGCCTGCGGGTGCTGGCTCTGGCCTGGCGTCCGGTGGTGGCGGAGGAAGCCCGTGAGGATTGGGAGCAGGGCCTCATCCTGGTCGGCCTGGTCGGCCTGGCCGACCCGTTTCGCCCGGAAGTGCCGGAGGCGATACGGCGCTGCTTTGCCGCCGGCATCCGCGTGATCATGGTCACCGGCGACCATCCCCGTACCGCCCTGGCGGTAGCGCGGCAGATCGGCCTGGTACAAGACCATCAGGAACTGGCCGGCGAGCCGCGCGTGATGACGGGCGAGGAACTGCGCCGGCTCTCGCCGACGCAACTGCAACTGGCGCTGGATCGGCCCGAACTGGTGTTCGCCCGCCTCTCCGCGGATCAAAAGCTGATCCTGGTGCGGGCGCTGCAAGCCAAGGGCCAGGTCGTCGCGGTGACGGGTGATGGCGTCAACGATGCGCCCGCCCTGCGCGCGGCTGACATCGGTGTGGCGATGGGCCGGGGTGGCACCGAAGTGGCGCGCGAGGCGGCCGACCTGGTGCTGTTGGATGACAACTTCTCCAGCATTGTCGCGGCCATCGAGGAGGGCAGGGCGGTGTACCAGAACATCCGCAAATTCCTCACCTACATTCTCACCTCGAACATCCCGGAACTGGTGCCTTATCTGGCCTTCGTACTGTTCCGCATCCCGCTGCCGCTGACGGTGATCCAGATTCTGGCGGTGGACCTGGGCACTGACATGCTGCCTGCGCTGGCCTTGGGCGCCGAGCCGCCGCATCCCGGCCTGATGCGTGAACCGCCGCGGCCGCGTGGGCAACATTTACTGACTTCGGGTTTGCTGCTGCGCGCATATTTGTTTCTCGGCGTGCTGGAAGCCGTGGCCGCCATGGCCACCTTCTTCTTCGTCCTTGATGGTGGCGGTTGGAAATACGGACAAGCCCTGGCCATCGGGGCGCCCCTCACCCTGCAAGCCACCACCGCCACGTTGGCCACGATCATCGTCATGCAGATGGTCAATGTGTTTCTCTGCCGCGATCCGCTTCGTTCCGCGTTTTCCGGAGGATTTGCCGCCAACCCACTGATCTTCCTGGGCCTGGTGGTGGAATTCGGCCTGATCCTGGGTATCGCCTATACCCCCTGGGGCAACCAGTTGTTTGGCAGCGCCCCGATCGGCTGGGAAGTTTGGCTATTCGCCTTGCCTTTCGCCCTCGCCATGCTGGCCCTGGAGGAAGGCCGCAAGGCGTTCCTGCGCCGCCGCGAATAGGCCGTCCATTCAGGAAAATCCTGGATAATCCGGCGCTGTAACCCTCATTCGGATGCCCCCCATGCTGATCGAAATCAAAACGCCTGAAATGTCCGAATCCGTCCAGAGCGGCTCGCTGCTCGTTTGGCGCAAACAGGCCGGCGAGCGGGTGTTGCGCGACGAAACCCTGGCCGAACTGGAAACCGACAAGGTCATTCTGGAAGTGGCCGCCCCGGCCGATGGCGTGCTCGCGGAAATCCGCGTGCCAGTCGGCGGCGAGGTCAAAGCGGGCGAGGTCCTGGCGGTGATCGACACGGAAGCCAGCGCCGCGCTTCACCCGGATTTGGCGCCCGCTCCCCTCGCGGCCGCACAACTCGCCCCGGAAAAAGCCACCGTGCTTTCCCCCGCCGCCCGCCGCGCGGAAGCGGCACACGGCGCCAGCGGGTGCCCGCCGTGCCCACCGTGCGCCGAATCGCTCGAACGCAATGAGCGCCGCGTGCAGATGAGCCGCCTGCGCCAGCGCATCGCCGAGCGCCTGAAAGAAGCCCAGAACACGGCCGCCATGTTGACCACTTTCAACGAGGTCAACATGCAGCCGGTGATGGATTTGCGCGCCCGTTACCAGGAGCGTTTCCAGAAAGAACACGCGGTCAAGCTGGGTTTCATGTCCTTCTTCACCAAGGCGGTGTGCCAGGCGCTCAAGACTTACCCCTTGGTCAACGCCAGCACCGACGGCCGCGACATCATTTACCACGACTATTACGACATCGGCGTGGCGGTCAGCTCCGAGCGCGGCCTGGTGGTGCCCATCCTGCGCAACGCCGATCGCCTGTCGTTCGCGGAAATCGAAAAACAGATTGCCGACTTTGGCCGCCGCGCCAGTAGCCTGGAACTCACGCTGGAAGAAATGGCAGGCGGCACCTTCACCCTCTCCAATGGCGGCGTGTTTGGCTCCCTGCTCTCCACCCCCATCCTCAACCCGCCGCAATCCGCCGTCCTTGGCCTGCACAAGATACAGAATCGCCCCATCGCCGAGGATGGCAAGAGCGACGGCCCGGTGGTCATCCGCCCAATGATGTACGTGGCGTTGAGCTATGACCACCGCATCATCGACGGCCGCGAGGCGGTGAGCTTTCTGAGCGCGGTGAAAGACGCGCTGGAAGACCCGGCGCGTTTGCTGTTGGAGCTGTAGCGCCAGCGCGGTATTGGAAACGTCGGTTTACCGGCGGAAACGAGGGCGCGATTAAAGCCGCAAACCGAGACTCAAACCCGTAGCAGCGCGGTCTTCAACGGTGGCTTGCCGTCCGGGCTGGGGAAATCCGCCTCCGGCTCGATCCACTCCGCCTCACGGATGCGTCGCCCGGCCTTGCGGGCGCTGCGCTGCAACTGGTCGAGCCAGGCATCCCGATCCACTTCCGCCACGTTGTTGCAGCAGATCAGCGTGCCGCCTTCCGCCGTGGCCAGCAGCGCCGGCTTGAACAGGGCGGGGTAGTCGTTGACCAGGTCCACCACGCCGAACGGGCTCTTGGCGTAGCGGGGGGGATCCAGGAACACCCAGTCGAACTGCTGCGGCTCCAGCTTCGGAAACGGTGGCAGGCGCTTGCCCCGCACACGTTGCGGCTGACCCAGGCCGGAAAATTGGCGCAGGGCGGCAAAGACATCGCTGTGCACCCTGCGTGGCCGGGTTGCCAGGTCGTTCAGGCGGATGTTTTCATTGCCCACCCTCAGGCTCGACTCGGCGAAATCCACGTTGGCCACGAAACGCGCGCCCGCCTTGGCGGCGGCGATGCCGACCCCGCAGGTATAGGCGAACAGGTTGAGCAGCGATTTGCCCGCGACCTCCGCCATCACCCGCCTCCGGCTGGCGCGCAGGTCGAGGAACAACCAGGGGTCTTGCCCCTCGTGGCGGGCCTGGATGCGGTAATTCACGCCCAGTTCACGTGCCTGCCGCGGCAGCCGCGCGGCGACCTCCTGTTCGGCGGTAAGCGGATTGCGGATGCGCGAATTGGCCTGGCTGCGATCGTTGTAGAGGGGAACCAAACCCGGCAACGCATCGGCATAGAAAGCCTCCAGCGCGGCAACTTCGCCCGCGGCCAGGCTACGGTGAAAACTCTGCACCAGGAGCAGATCGCCATAACGGTCCACCGTCAGTCCCGGCATGCCCTCCACGCTGCCATGGAAGAGACGGTAGGTATCGGTTTGCTCGCTGTGCAAGCGGGTCAGCAGATCGGCCCGCGCATCGCGGGCGGCGGCCAGCAGGCCGGGAAGAAAATCGGACATGGGGTGCGCGGGTGGGCAAGGGAGAAAGCATTCTACCGGCGCGGTCAAGGCTAACGATCATGCCCGGATGGCCTGATGAAGCCCCTACGACATGGCGGTTGTTTCACGTTAACCTGGCCTACCCTATACCGCATTTCCTTATCCCCCTCCGTTTTCCATGCGCTTTCTCTCCCTCCGCTTCCTCACGCGTGAATGGCGCGCCGGTGAAATTCGCGTGTTGTTGCTGGCCGTGGCGCTGGCGGTGGCCAGCCTGACCGCCGTGGCGTTCTTCGGCGACCGGGTGAAACAAGCCCTCGGGCGCGAAGCCAATACCTTGTTGGCGGCGGACCTGGCGCTCGTTTCCGACCATCCCCTCGCCCCCGCCTTCGCCGTCGAGGCCCGGCGGCGCGGGCTGCGAGTCAGTTCCAGCGCGGCGTTCCTGAGCATGGCGCTGGCCGGGGATCGCAATCTCCTCTCCGGCATCAAGGGGGTCGCGCCCGGCTATCCCTTGCGCGGCAGCTTGCGCATCGCCGCCGCGCCGTTCGCCGCCGATGCTCCCACCCGTGCCCTGCCTGGCCCCGGCCAGGTCTGGCTGGACGCGCGCGCCGCCAATGAGTTGGGGGTGCGGGTCGGCGGCGAAGTGGAACTCGGTAGCGCGCGCTTCCAGGTCGCCGCCATCCTTACTTTCGAGGGTGAGCGTGGTGGCAACTTCATGGCCCTGGCACCGCGTGTGCTCCTCGCCGCGGCCGATCTGGAAAAAACCGGCCTGGTACGGGAAGGCAGCCGTGTCAGCTATCGCCTTCTGCTGGCGGGAACCATCGACGCCGTGGCCGCTTACCAGGCTTGGTGCGAGCCGCGCATGAGCCGCGGCGAGAAACTGGAAGACGTGCGTGATGCCCGGCCGGAACTGCGGCAGATTCTCGACAAGGCGCAACGCTATTTGGGCCTGGCTGCCGTGCTTACCGTGGTGCTTGCCGCCGCCGCCACGCACCTGGCGCTGCGCCGCTATGTGCAACGGCATTTCGACCAGTACGCCCTGATGCGCTGCTTCGGCGCCAGCCAGCGTCGCCTGCTTGGCCTTTATTTTTTGCAACTGGCCGGCCTGGGCCTGGCGGCCGGGCTGCTCGGCGCGGCGCTTGGCTGGATCACGCAACTGGCGCTGGCGAATCTGCTCGGCGAGGTGTTGCGCCTGGGATTGCCGGCGGCCTCCTGGCAACCGTTTGGGTTGGGCCTGCTGGCCGGGGTGGCCTTGATCCTGGCCTTTGCCCTGCCGCCGATGCTGCGCCTGGCACGGGTGCTCACGTTGCGGGTGCTGCGTCGTGAGCTTGATCCACCCCGGAGCGGCGCGGTCCTGGCCCATCTGGCCGGCCTGCTGCTGGTCGCCGGGCTGATCTTCTGGCAGGCCGGGGAAGTCCGTCTGGCCCTGATTGCCAGCGGTGGCGTGTTGGTGGTGATGGCGCTCGCGGCGGCGTCGATCCAGGCGATGCTGTGGCCGCTTTCCCGGCTGGCGCGGCACTTGCGAGGAAATAACCTCATCGGCCTCCGCCTTGGCCTGATTGGCCTGCGCCAGCGCGGTTGGGAAACCACGCTCCAGGCCATGGCGCTGAGTTTGGGGCTGCTCGCCCTGCTGCTGCTGACCCTGGTGCGCGGCGATCTTCTCGATGCCTGGCGCGATCAGGTGCCGGCCGGCGCGCCTAACCGTTTTGTCATCAACATCCAGCCGGAACAGGTGGCGCCGGTGCGGGCCTGGCTGGAGCGCAACGGCGTCCGTGGCGCGAGGCTCTACCCCATGATCCGCGCCCGTCTCGGCGCTATCGCGGGGCACCCGGTTCGCCCCAGTGACTACCCGGAAGGCCGCGCGCGCACCTTGGCGGAACGCGAATTCAACCTCTCTGAACTCGCCGAACTGCCCCCCGACAACGAACTGGCGGCCGGCCACTGGTGGCGGCCGGGGCAAACCACCGGCTTTACCGTCGAGGCCGGCCTCGCCGATATCCTGAATATCCACCTTGGCGACTTGCTCGACTTCGATGTGGGTGGCCTGCCGCTCTCTGGTCGGGTAATCAGCCTGCGCAAGGTGAAATGGGATTCCTTTCGGGTGAACTTCTTCGTCGCCACCCCTCGTGGCGCGCTCGATGCCCTGCCAAAAAGCTACATCACCAGCTTCCATCTGCCGCCACGAAGTGGCGCCGAGCTTGCTGGCCTCATTGCCGCCTTTCCCGGCCTGACCGTGATCGACGTCGCCCAGGTCATCAACGAACTACGCGCGCTGACCGACCGAGTCAGCCAGGCGGTGCAACTGGTGTTCCTGTTCAGCCTCGGGGTGGGGGTGCTGGTCATGCTTGCCGCGATCTACTCGCGGCGTAGTGAACGCGCCCGGGAAATCGGCCTCTGGCGCGCCCTGGGCGCCTCGAAACGCACCTTGCGGGCGGCTCTGGCCAGTGAATTCGCCCTTCTCGGCCTACTCGCCGGCCTGGTCGCGGCGGGCGCCGCCAGCGTGCTGGCCTGGGTGCTCGCCAATCAGGTGTTCGATCTGCCGCACAGCCCCGACCCCTGGGTCTGGCTGTTCGGGCTTGCTGGCGGCATGGTTCTGGTGCTGCTCGCCGGTTGGCTGGCAACCCGCGATCTATTGGAAGAACCGCCGCTCAGGGCGCTACGCCTGGAGTAGCCGGGGTATTGCCTTGACCAAGCACATCGCCGCGATAGATTTCTCGTCACGGCAACGCACGGCCAACTTCTGGCTGAGCCAGACTTCAGAGTTTTCCAGGGATTTATCCGGCCATCAGCCGGAAAAAGGGATGGCCAGAATGGCCCCGGGCTGGAGCGGTTCAACGGACTCGTTCCAGCGGCGGATGTCGGCAATGCGTACCTTGTAGAGCTTGGCGACCCGGTCCAGGGTATCGCCACGGCGCACGGTGTGGGTGCGCATGCTCGGTCGCTTGCCTTTGGACACGGACTGGATTTTCCGTTTGCCCGCCGTGGCTGCAACCGCGGGGACGAGCAGAGACTGCGCCTGGGCAACCTTGCCTTTGAATAACTTTACCGGGTTGTGTTCCTTCAGCCATCCCAGGGTCACACCGAACTGGCTGGCGATCTTGCTCGCGCTTTCCCCCCGGTGCGCCAGGTAGGGGCGCAGGCTGAGCTGGTCCACGCCCTGACGGTGCAGGTTGAATTGGAAGGTCTCGACCCGTTCGGTTGGGAGCAGCAATACGTTGTGCGTATCGGTGTAGATCACGCGGTGCTGGAAGCCGGGATTGAGGGAGAGAAATTCGTCCAGGTTCATATCAGCCAGGCGTGCGGCCTGGTTTGCCGCCATCGGTTGGCTCAGCGTCACCTGCATGAAATAGGGTTCGTTCGCCATGTCTTCCAGGTTGAAGCCGAAACGCTTGGGGTCGAGCACGATGTTGCGCATTGCGATCAGTTTGGGCACGTAGTGGCGCGTTTCCGTGGGCAGTTTGAGGCGGGCATAGCCGACCGTTTTGCCTTGCTGGCGCGATTGCGCGCGCGCCACGCAGCCTTCGCCGCAGTTGTAGGCAGCCAGCGCCAATTCCCAGTCACCGAACATGCCATGGAGCTTCTGCAGGTAATCGAGCGCGGCACGGGTGGCGGTGATGACGTCGCGACGGCCGTCATACCAGGCGTTCTGTTTGAGGCCATAGACCTTGCCGGTGGCGGGGATGAACTGCCAGATGCCCGAGGCTTTCATCGGTGAGAGTGCCAATGGGTTGTAGGCCGACTCGATCATGGGCAGGAGGGCGATTTCCATCGGCATCCCACGCTTTTCTACTTCTTCAGCAATGAAATAGAGGTAGAGACGGCTACGCTCGATGCCCCGTTCGAGATAGGCGGGGTGTTTGCTGAACCATTCCTCATGCACGCGCGTGAGTGCCGGATCGGACTCGGTAAGGCGGAAGCCGGAGCGGATGCGTGCCCAAAGGTCAACTTGTGCTTCCGCCTGGATCTGGTCAGAGGCGGGTTCGGCCAGGGCATAGCTTATTTTTAGCGCGGGGACCGTACTTCCGCTGTCGGCCAGGGTCGGCGTGACGGCTGTGGCGAGGCCCGTGGCAAGGAGAAGGGAGGCGAAAAAACGTCGGCTTGGGGTCATGAGGCAAGACATAGGGCGAGGCGGGTACGGGTCATGTGGCAATACACGTGGCAAGGCATCCGGCCGATATCGGCATGATTCGCAAGACCTTGAAAGAACCCGCATCTTACCGGTTCAGGCGCGATGGCTCAATGCAAGTGTCTGTTCTTATTACAAAAGGCATAGGGGCGCGCGGCCTCAGCACTCGTCTTTCCAGGCGCGCAGCGTGGCAAAGGTTGCCAGGCCTGGCTGGATCGGGTGATTGGCATGTCGCGCCGCCGCGGCAGCGACGCTGGGTTCGTCGCAGCGCAAAAAGGGGTTGCAGGCGAGTTCCGTGCTCAGGCTGACCGGCAAGGTCGGCTTGCCCTGGCCGCGCAGCTCGCGCACTTCCTCCAGACGTTTGTGCAGGGCGGGATTATCCGGCTCCACCGCCAGAGCGAAGTCGAGATTGGCACGGGTGTATTCGTGCGCGCAGTAGATCAGGGTGTCGGCCGGCAGCGCCTTGATCCGGCTAAGCGAGGCGTGCATTTGTGCCGGGGTCCCTTCGAACAGGCGGCCGCAGCCGCAGGAGAACAGGGTGTCGCCACAAAACAGGGCGCCGTGGCCGAAATAGCCAAGGTGGCCGAGCGTATGGCCGGGGGTGGCGAGGACCTGGAAAGCCAGGCCGAGCTCGGCAATCACCACCGTTTCCCCGCCCAGCAGCGGATGCGTCCGGCCGAAAATGGCCTCATTGCCCGGGGCATACACGGGAATGGCCTGGCGCGCGGTGATTTCCCGGATGCCACCGACATGATCGGCATGGTGATGGGTAACCAGAATGGCGACAGGGTGGAGTTGTTGCGTCTCAAGCCAAGCTAAAATCGGCGCGGCCTCACCCGGATCGACCAGGATGGCCGAACGGTCGTCGTGGATGGCCCACACATAATTGTCGCGGAACGCGGGGATGGCGGTTACTTTCATGCGGGCATTGTCCCGACAGGTTTTCCAGGACGTCAAATAGTGCTTACGTGGTTCGATAGCGAGTTAGGCCAATATGTGCTGGCGCGGGAACAGGCCTGGTTCGATGCCGTCAGCGCCGACCTGTTCGGCTTCAACGCCATGCAGGTGGGCCATTGCGGGGTGGAATGCCTGCGCGCCAATCGTATGCCGCACCGCTTTTGCGGCGGGTTGGAGGAGGGCGAATACCAAGGTGAAGTACGCTGTCTTCCAGAGCAGTTGCCAATCGCCGGCCAGAGCCTGGATTTGCTGGCCTTGCCGCATTTGCTGGAGTTTTCCGCGCAGCCGCACCAGGTTCTGCGCGAGGCGGAACGGGTGCTGCGCCCGGAAGGCCGCCTGCTGATCGCCGGCTTCAATCCCCTGAGCTTGTGGGGCTTGCGGCGAACGCTTAACCGCCATGCGACCGATTGGCCCTGGCGCGGGCATTTCATCCACCTCACCCGCCTCAAGGATTGGCTGGCCCTGCTCGGCTTCGATCTGGTGGGCGGGCGCATGGCCTGTTATGCACCGCCGTTGGCGCGCGCCGCCTGGATCGAACGTTTTGCATTTCTGGAAGCCGCGGGAGACCGCTGGTGGGCGCTGGGGGGCGGCGTTTATCTGCTGCATGCCGTGAAGCGTGTGCACGGTATGCGTCTGATCGCGCCCAAGTGGGAAGGGCAATGGTTGCCACGCCCGAATTGGGTCAGTTCTACCCGTAACTCGTTGAATAAACATGGCTGATGAGAAAATTGTGGAGATGTTTTCCGACGGCGCCTGCAAGGGCAATCCGGGGGTTGGTGGCTGGGGCGTGTTGCTGCGTTTTGGCGAGGTGGAGAAGGCGCTGTGCGGCGGAGCGCGGGCAACCACCAACAACCGCATGGAACTGCAAGCGGTGATTGAAGGGCTGAAGGCGCTCAATCGCGCCTGCCGGGTGCGCGTGCATACCGATTCGAAATATGTCCAGCAGGGTATCTCGGAATGGCTGCCCAACTGGATACGGCGCGGTTGGAAGACCGCCGCCGGCGGCGCGGTGAAGAACCAGGATTTATGGCGCGAACTGGCCGAGCAGGCGGCACTCCACCGGGTCGAATGGCGCTGGGTGAAGGGCCACGCCGGGCACCCGGAAAACGAACGCGCCGATGCCTTGGCCAATGAAGGTGTGCGGCTTGCCTTGAAGGGGAAGAACTGATGCGGCAGATCGTGCTGGATACCGAAACCACGGGTCTGGACCCGGCGCTGGGGCATCGGGTGATCGAGATTGGCGCCCTGGAAATCGCCAACCGGCAAGCGACCGGCGCCACCTACCATGTCTATCTCAACCCGGAGCGTGAAATCGACGCCGGGGCGGTGCAGGTGCATGGCTTGACCAACGAATTCCTGGCCGACAAGCCGCGCTTCGCCGACATCGCGCGGGAGTTTCTGGAATTTGTGCAAGAGGCCGAGCTGGTTATCCACAATGCGCCGTTCGACGTGGGCTTCCTCAATGCCGAATTGGCGAAACTGGAACAGGGGCCGGTCAAGCGTTACTGCACGGTGCTGGATACCCTTAAGCTGGCCAAGCAACTGCACCCCGGCCAGAAGAACAACCTGGATGCGCTGTGCCGGCGTTACGAGATCGACAACTCCGGGCGCGCCTTCCATGGCGCTTTGCTCGACGCGCAATTGTTGGCTGAAGTGTATCTGGCGATGACGCGCGGCCAGGAAAGCCTGGGCATCGATGTCGCCACGCCAGCCGAGACCCAGGCCGCCATCCTGGTGCGGCGTGGCGCGCTCAGGGTGTTGCGCGCGGATGCCAAGGAACGCGCGGCGCATGGGGCCTACCTGGCCGGCATGGCCGAGGAATGTGGGGAAGCGCCGGCATGGTGAGGGCTATCAATCCCCTCCTGATTGCGCTCTTGCTGGCTGAACCTTGCGTCGCCAAAGAGTTGAGCGAGGCCGATTTTCTTGGCGAATTGCCCGTGGTGCTGACCGCCAGCCGCCTGGCGCAGCCGACCCAGGATGCCCCTAACGCCATCAGCGTGATCGACCGCGCCATGATCGAAGCGTCCGGCTTCATGAATCTGGCCGATCTGTTCCGCCTGGTGCCGGGGTTCTATGTCGGCCAGATGAATGGGTTCAACTTTTCCGTGGCGAATGCCATTTCCTCAGAATATGCCCGCCATATGCAGGTATTAGTGGACGGCCGCTCCATCTATCTGCCCTCGCTCGGCGGCGTGCGCTGGGACAACCTGCCGCTGGCCATCGCCGACATCGACCGCATCGAAGTGGTGCGCGGTCCCGACGCCGCCAGCTACGGCGCCAATGCCCTGACTGGCGTCATCAATATCATTACTCGCCATCCGACCGAGGTGGCGGGGCGCGCGCTATCTGTGACCCTGGGCGCCAATGAGCATCAGGAATCCCTGTTCCGCTGGGCCGGTGGCGAAGCCCATCAGCACCGCGTTAGCCTGGGTTGGCGGCAGGACCAGGGATTTGATGGACTCAACGACGGCATGCACGCGCCCCTGCTCAACTATTACGGCGATTTTGATCTCGGCCCTGGGCAAGGCCTGAGCGCGCAGATGGGGTATGTGGGTGGCGTTCGCGCCGCGGGCAGCCTCGCTAATCCGCTATCGCAGCCGCATGACGAGCGCATCAACAGCCACTTTCAACAACTGGACTATCGCCGCGATTTGGGCGAGGGCGGGGAGTGGCTGGCCAAGGCTTATCACAACTATCAGCTCAGCCAGGAAACCGTGCCGGTGGATTCCACCATTCCGGTTTTCCCCGGGGTCTTTCTCCAGGCGGCTACTTATGCCCGTGATTTGAAAGCCGAGCGCTGGCATGGCGAGGCGCAATGGAATCGCTCGCTCGGCGATGGTCTGCGCATGACGCTGGGCGGCTATGGCCGCCGCGATGCCGTCAACTCACCGCATTACTTCGGCCGCGGCGATGATCTGGTGGTCTGGAGCTGGGGCGCGTTCGCCCATGCCGAGTGGCGCCTGGCGCGGCAATGGCTGCTCAATACCGGGGCCATGTGGGAGAACCATGATCTGGCCGGAAATCATCTGTCCCCCCGGATCGCCTTGACCTGGCAGCCGAATACGCGCCACAGCGTGCGCATCGGCGCTTCCCGCGCCTATCGCGACCCGGTGGAAGCGGAAATGAATGCCGATTGGCGGTATCACCTGCCCATGACGAACGGGGCGTTTTTTGACTTCCAAAGGCTCACCTCGAACCCCTCGATTCACCCGGAAAGCAACCTCTCGCGCGAAATCGGTTATCTGGGCACCTGGCCGGAATACGGGCTCACACTCGATGCGCGCATCTACCGGGACAGCCTGCGCGGCCTGATCGATATCCCGAAAGGGAAGAACTCCATGGCGAACATCGCCGATAGCACGCACCACGGCATGGATGGGCAACTACGCTGGCGTATCGCGCCTCACTCTTTCGTGGTGCTGAACTACGCCCAATTGCATATCGACAGCTCGCATGCGTCACCCCAATACTTTCCCAAGCAGGTCAGCGGGGTGCTCCTATCACATCGCTTCTCGCCAGGGGTGGATGTCAGCGTGGGCCACTATCGCAGCGATGCCTTCAGGTCTTACGACAACAACACCCCTCCCAACTACCGCCGCACCGATGTGCGTATCGCCAAAGAATTCAAACTGGAGGGTAACCAGGCCCGGCTGGCTTACGTTCTGCAACATGCCGATGGCGCCGATTACGAATATGACTCCCAACCGGAAAAACGCGTGTCCAGACAGGGCTACATCCAGTTTCAGATGGAATTCTGAAGCCCGGCCAGGCTGA
>Ga0210044_10003357_pt1 | contig 22877 bp, 23 predicted proteins | sample CryGey13umfilter_2_FD_183959 | JGI IMG/M metagenome (GOLD analysis project Ga0210044, IMG submission 183959) | Groundwater microbial communities from aquifer in Utah, USA - Crystal Geyser 4/9/14 3 um filter (SPAdes) (version 2) | ecosystem: Environmental > Aquatic > Deep subsurface >... | reverse complement strand
TCGGATCGCGGACTTCAGTCCGTAAAAAACAGACTGAATGCCTCATGGTACAGATCGGATCGCGGACTTTAGTCCGCAAAAAGCAGACTGAAGTCTGCATTCCGCTTTTCATTCCTTCGCATATGGTACAGATCGGATCGCGGACTTTAGTCCGCAAAAAGCAGACTGAAGTCTGCATTCCGCTTTTCATTCCTTCGCATATGGTGCAGATCGGATCGCGGACTTCAGTCCGTAAAAAAAAGCAGATTGAAGTCTGCATTCCACGTTTCATTCCTTGGCGTACGGCTTGCGCAAATCAATCTCTTCAAAATTAAAGGTAAACTGCGGCTCCTCGTAACCCAGCGGATAATCTTTGCGCAGCGGGTGGCCTTCCCAATCGGCGGGCATCAGGATGCGGCGCAGGTCGGGATGACCCTCGAAGCGGATGCCGAACATATCCCACAGCTCGCGCTCGCGCCAGTTGGCATTGCGGTAGATGTTGGAAATGGTCGGCAGGCTTGGATTAATTCCCGGCACGGGGACGCGGATTTCCAGGCGCAGGTTCTTGGAGACCGAGGTGAACTCATAGACGACATGGAAACGCGGATTTTCCTGCGGCCAGTAATCCACAGCCGTCATGGTGGAAAGCAGCTCGAAGCCTTGACCCTGAACCTGCTGGCACGCGGCGACAATTTTTTTCGCCGAGATGACCAGGCTCACCTCGCCGCGAGTTTCGTTGGCGGTTGCACCGAATTCTTGTTCCAGTTTCTGGACGATGGTTTGCAGTTTCTTGTCCATAAAAACTCTTTGCATCGAATCTCACGAATTTTCACGAAGGTTTTTCTTTTTTCTCCTTCGTGAAACTTCGTGCCCTTTGTGGTGATCTATTTCGTCTCGGCGAACTTCATGCCGCGCACTTTTTCGTAGAGCGTGACGATGCCGTGGATGAGCGCCTCGGGGCGCGGCGGGCAGCCGGCCACGTAGACATCCACCGGCACCACCTCGTCCACCCCCTGCACGATGGCATAGTTATTGAAAACGCCGCCGCACGAAGCGCAGTCACCCATCGAAATGACCCACTTGGGTTCAGGCATCTGGTCGTACAGGCGGCGCAGGACGGGCGCCATCTTGCGCGAGACGCGCCCGGCGACAATCATCAGATCCGACTGGCGCGGCGAGGGGCGCATCAGCTCCATCCCAAAGCGGCTCATGTCGTTGTGCGAGGCCTGGGCCGCCATCATCTCGATGGCGCAGCAAGCCAGACCGAAGGACAGCGGCCACATGGCGTTGGTGCGACTCCAGTTGACCGCCCCCTCCAGCGTGGTGGTGACAACCCCCATGTTGCCAAGTTTCTGCTCTATTCCCATTCCAATGCCCCCTTCTTCCAGGCGTAAACATAGCCTACCAGTAAAATAACGATAAAGATGAGCATTTCGACCAGGCCAAAAAGCCCCAACTGGCGGAAGACGATTGCCCAGGGCAGGAAGAATACCACTTCGATGTCGAACAGGATGAACAGGACGGCGGTGAGGTAGAATCGCACCGGCATCCGGCGCGTGCCGGGGCCGATGGGATCCATGCCGGATTCATACGGCATCGCCTTGCGACTGGTTGGGTGCTGCGGGCCGAATAACATCCCCAGGCCAATGGCGATAAACCCGATGGCGGCAGTGACAATTATGAAGGTGGCAATCGCAGCGTATTCGAGCAGCATATAATCTCCTTGAAAAGCGCTAGCCAACGCACTGGCACGAAAGTATATCACAAGATCCTTTGAGCGTAAATTTTCACAATATGGTTGGGGCGAAGAAAGTAATATAAGACGTTGAATATGTGATTTATGTCATCCCCTCCCTATTGATTGAGAGCGATGGGGTGCATCGCTCTCGAAGTTTATGCTCTTGCCGGAGTCAAGTTTACGGGCATTTCATCCCAAGTGCGGCCTTCAAGGCTTCGGCCCGCTTGCTTCTTTCTCACGCCGCCCCACTGCTTGAAAAAGAATGGCACTTTCACTGTCAGGCATTGGTCACGAATCTCTTTGACCCATTTTTCCTGTATCGGTCGAGCGCCAGGGCCGGATTCCCCACCGACGATAACCCAATTTATACCGCCAAGATCAAGAAGATGCAGCGGCCCCAAAAGCGGCTCCAGCGACAGGAATTTCACCTTCGCGCCGGTCTGCCGCAAATGGTCAATGCGGAAAGTGTAATCTTGATTTTCGACGCTGACGCCCATCCAGACATTCTCCGGCCATTCGATTTGCGGAAAGTGGTTGCGCTGTTGGCAACCAAAGTGGTTGCGCTGTTGGCAACCAAAGTGGTTGCGCTGTTGGCAACCATCGAGTTCCAGCAGGCGCTCGGAGCGTTTGGTCAGCACCTGGAACTGATGCCAGTACGCCCTCCGCATCACGTCAAACGTCTTTTGGATGAACTCCACCGGTACATCTTTGTGGAACAGGTCGCTCATCGAGTTGACGAACACAACCTGCGGCGTCTTCCATTCCAGCGGTTTTTCCAGTGCGTGCTCGTGCATGGCCAGCTTGAAGCCATTGGCATAGTTTGGCTGGCCCATGGCCTGCAATCGTTTCGCCATGCGCTCGGCGTAACATCGACTGCAGCCAGGGCTAATCTTGGTGCAGCCGGTGAGTGGATTCCAGGTGGATTCGGTCCATTCGATTGCAGAACGTGCAGACATTTACTTTCTACTCCGAAAAATTCTATCTCTATTTTAGCACATACAGGCACATTTGTTCTATTTATCCTGTTCTGGAAATGGGAGTTCGGGTTGGATTTGTGTCATCCTTTGCCTTGCAGTAAGATTTAACTTTGGAAAAAATACTTGTGCTTCGTCGGAGTCGAGTCGCATAAAATCGATTCTCTTATAATCTTTAAACTTATCCCAGCTACTACCCAATAAAAATGTCCACTGATGCTTGTCACCTTTGGCCGGTTTCCTTATTAGCCAATATGCCTTTCCCATTTCGATCATATAATCAGACAAGTGCTTGCCAGTTTGTTCCCGCTTGAGATTTGTAGCTGAAAGATAAAGTAAAATTTCCATCCTGGGACGAAATTTGGCTATCTGGCTTATCAACTCAAAATCCGGGGAGTCACCAGAAGGATCAACATAAAACAACCCTAGCTCCTTATCGCTTACGCCTTTTAAAAGTTTAGGTATAACGTCCTGATAACAACCAAGATGGAACTTTACTCTTTCTCCACAATCGCCCCATCCATTCTCACGGCAGTATTCCGCAACAGTGTTTTGCAGCTCTTGCTTATTTGTTTCCTCGCGCTCAACTAAATCTGCCTGGAATGCAATCTTGACTTTTTCCGAATGAACAACATTGAGAAATACCAACGGGCTTCCAAGAAGCTTTTCATCTTTTATAAGGCTAACGCCAGACCATGTAGGAGGTTTGAATGATGCAACCTTTGAAATTTTTGCGTCCGCAGGCGAAAGGCCTTTCCCTGCTGTAGCATCCACATATCGATAACACTGTCGAAAGGCAGGATGCCTCCTAATGACGGCTTGTGTAATTTGAAGATGCATATCCAAAATTCTTGACAACACCTCAACTTTTTGAACAGTGCTTTCACTAAAACCTACGTTATCTACCTTTGGCATTTTGCCCTCCCATATAGAAGAAACTACCCCAGATAATCCCTCAAATGCCTGCACCGCGCCGGGTGTTTCCGTAGCATCTCGACCTCAACCTGGCATCACAAATTCCAAGTAATCGTTGGGATGAACGACTTTGAATTCCGCTTCCGGATAAGCGCTTATCCAGTTTTTGGGCGGCATCACGACCTTAGTCAACGACCACTTGAACTCGTAGTCAAACTCCATGAATTTGTCAAGATTCATGGAGTTGCAATCCTTGTTTTTAGAAAAAAGCAGTTCATCCCAAATAATCCCTCAAATGCCTGCTCCGTGTCGGATGCCTCAATTTCCTCAGCGCCTTGGCCTCGATCTGGCGGATGCGCTCGCGCGTCACGTTGAAGTAGCGGCTGACCTCCTCCAGCGTGTGATCCTTGCCATCCACCAGGCCGAAGCGCAGCTCCAGCACCTGGCGCTCGCGCTCGGAGAGGCCGGCCAAGGCGCGCTGCACTTGCTCGCGCAGCATCTCGCGCGAGGCGGCGTCCAGCGGCTCCAACGCGTCCACGTCTTCGATGAAATCGCCCAATTGACTGGAATCCTCGTCCCCCACCGGCCCCTCCAGCGAGACGGGTTCCTCCGACGAGCGCAAGACGCGGTCTGTTTTCAGGGTGGCAAGATCCCAATGACGCTGCACCAGCGGGTCGAGCGGCGTCTCCTCGGCTTTGGAACGCAAAATGGCCTGCACGTCCGCTGGAGACAGGTAACCCACCTCCAGGGCCAGCTCCTCGTTGGTCGGCTCGCGGCCCAGTTGCTGGGTCAGGGCGCGCTGGATGCGCAGGATGCGGGTGATGGATTCGAACAAATGCACCGGGATGCGGATGGTGCGAGCCTGCTCGGCAATCGAGCGGTTGATGGACTGGCGGATCCACCAGGTGGCGTAGGTGCTGAACTTGTAGCCCCGGCGCGGGTCGAACTTGTTGACCGCCCGCAGCAGGCCCAAGTTGCCCTCCTGGATCAGGTCGAGGAACGAGATGCCGCGTCCCAGGTAACGCTTGGCCACGCTGACCACCAGCCGCAGGTTGGCGCGGATGATGGCCGCGCTGGCCTCCTCCGTGCGCAGGCGGATGTTCTCGATCTCGCGCTCGAGCACGGCTTCATCGGGCAGGTTGCGGTACAGGGTGCGCTGGGCGGGTAAAGCATTATGGCTGTGCAGGTGGTTGAACAGCCACTGGCCGAATCCCTCTGGCAAAGTATAGAAAGACAGGTAGACATTGAACGTATGGCCGACCAGACTGTCCCACAAGGGGTCCTTGCCCCACATCTCGCTCTCCAGGTAAGAGCGCAGGTAGGACGGGGTTTCGGTCTCCCACGTCTGGTGGAGCATCTGGGCTTCGGCCAGCATCAGGGCCGCGTCTGGCAGGCCGGCGCCCAGGCGTCTGGCATCTTCCTGCATCCGGCCCCAGGCGGTGCGCAGCTCGCCCATCACGCCGTGGTAGATCGTGATCTCTTTGGACTCGGCGCGGCGTCCTTTCGCGCGGCGGCGGCCGAGGGTCAGGATCAGGCGGCGGGCTTCGATCATCGTCGCCAGGCGGAACTCGCTATCCGCGTCCAGCAGCTTCACCTGCCCGATCTCACGCAGGTACAGGCGCACCGGGTCCTCGGATAGCTCGACGGCCAGCGCCGGGATGCTCAAGTCGAGCGGCTCTTCGACGCTCAGATCGGCAACTTCCTCGCTGATGGGGAGGAGTTCGCTCACCTCCGGCTCGGTCTCTTCCTCCAGTTCCAGCTCTTCGTCCAGCTCCGCCTCGACCGGTTCGGCTTCAGGCATGGAATCAGCCTGCCTGCCCGACCTGGCTTCGGGTTCAGGCAGCGAGCCGCCTTGCGGGCGGCGCGGCATGCGAGGCCGCGGAGCATTCGTTGTCATGGGTTTCGTCTTGCGAGGCATAGCACCCTTACGGCTCTTCAATCACTCCTGGCGGCGTTCGCTCAGTTTCTGGCTGGCCTGATCCAGGGCATTGCGGGAACGCCGGTATTGCGACACCATTTCCAGATAAGAGGCCGCGCGCAGGTCGCCTTGCTGCTGCGCGTCCTCTTGCAAGAAGCGCAGTTGGTTGATGCTCTCGTCCAGCCCGAGGCGGCGGATCTTGATCACACCGCGGAAAAGATCCTCCAGCAGACGGTCATCCAGCGAGTCGAGCGACAACGAATTCGCCAGCAGTTCGTCGGTCAGGTCGGCCAGCGCAGGCGGCAGGTTCTGGTGAAGGTACTGGTCGGCGTCGGCGGCGTCCTGTTCGAGCGACTGGCGCACCAGGCGGAAGAGCACCTGATGGTCAGTATACTCGAAATCTTCCGGCGAGAGACGGCTCAAGGCGGATTCCTGCAAGTCGCGGTCGAGACGGTAGAGCAGGCCGGGGCGGCGCAGCAGGACACCCAAAATGTGGGCTTCGATCAGGTAAGACGGCGAATTCGTTATCCCGGTGACAGCAGCCTGCGCCTGGGCCAGGGTCTCGGCGCGCGGCCTGGGCCGCCTCGCCCGCGGACCTCTGGCCTGCGCGCCGATCAAAGCGCGTTCGTCTACCCGTAAGAAGCGCGCCAGTCGCTGGCGATAGGCATCGCGTTCGACCGGATTGGGGAGGTCTTCGATCAGGGGCAACACCTGGGCCGAGATGTCGGCTTTGACCTTGGCATCCTCCAGGTCACGCCCAACAGCCAACGTCTCCATTACATGAACGACGATGGGCTGGGCCTGCTCGATAAGCTGCTTCCACTGCTCTGGGTCGCGCTGGACGATCTCGTCCGGGTCGAGCTCGTCTGGCATGGATGCCACGCGCAGGTCGGCCTGCAGGCGCGACTCGTGCCGCAGCAAGCCGCGCGCGTCGAAGCTGATCTCGCCTTCGCGGTCGAGGGATTGGCGGGCGGCATCCAGCCCGCGCAGCACGGCGGCCTGACCGGCGGCGTCCGGGTCGAGGGCCAGCACGATGCGGCGGCTGAAACGCTTGAGCAGGCGCAACTGGCCTTCGGTCAGCGCGGTGCCCATCGGCGAGATGACGTTCTCGAAGCCGGCCTGGTGCAGGGCGATCACGTCCATGTAGCCCTCGACGATGACCGCCTGGTCAGCCGCGCGGATGGGCTTGCGCGCCCGATCCAGGCCGTAGAGCAGGCGGCTCTTGCTGAAGAGAACCGTATCCGGCGAGTTGAGGAACTTGGGCACATCGTTGGGATCGAGGATGCGCGCCCCGAAGCCGGCCATGCGGCCCTGCTCGTCGCGGATGGGAATCATTATTCGATGTCTGAATCTATCGTAGGTGCGTGATGCGTGATGCGTGATGCGTGAATCAGGGGGGTCTTCGCGGACGGTGAGCAGGCCCGTGTCAATGAGTTCTTGTTCGCTGTAACCTTTGGCGGTGAAATGCTTGAGGGCGGCGTCCCACGAATCGGGCGCGTAACCCAGGCCGAAGGTCTCGAGTGCCGCGTCGCTCAGGCGGCGCTTCTCGTGCAGGTAGTCCAGGGCCAATTTTCCAGCAGGCGTGTTGACCAGTTGGTGGCGGTAGAAAGTCACCGCCTCTTCCAGCAGGGCGCGCAGGCGTTCGTGCTCTTCTTTTTCTTCCGGCTTCTGCGCCCTGTAGGGTTCCAGCTTGACCCCGGCGCGCTCGGCCAGGGAACGCAGCGCTTCGCCGAAATTCCAGCCTTCCTTCTTCATCACGAAGGAGATGACATCGCCGCCCTCGCCGCACTGCCCGAAGCAGCGCCAGGTCTGCCGGTCGGGCGAGACAATGAACGAGGGCGTCTTCTCGATGTGGAAGGGGCACAGGCCGGAGAAGTTCTTCCCGGCGCGGCGCAGCTTGACCGATTCGGAGATCAGGTCAACGATGTCAATGCGGGATTTGATTTCGTCTATTTGGGACATGGGGTGGAGGTATCAGGTAGACAGGTACACAAGTTCAGGTAGACAAGTACACAAGTAAGCAGGGATGAGTGAATTATAGACGCGGAGGGGGGAGGGCGCAAGCCGCATAACAAAAGAACCCATTTTCTGTGAGAAAACGGGTTCATAAGCTAAAGCAAGTCCAGTTAGATGGGAATTGCAATCGTTACATCAAATTCAATGTCGGGCGCGTTGGAGTCATCGTAACCAGTAAAATCGTGCCTGTCCCAGAATTCACCCCTTTTTTCAAGTGAATCGGTTTTTGAAATGGAACTCCTGGGCATGGAATTTTATGCCGCGACTGGCACAAAAATGCTCGGTTGCGAGGTTATCTTTTCCGCGCTGGATTTAACCCGCGCCAAGACAATCGGTTTATCCTGCCTGCCGTGTCTCTTTAGCAATTCAAGGTTATACAAAACGATTTCTGGATCATCCTCGGGCAGAATTACCAATTCAAAATCGTCGGGTAGAACGTCAAATACCTTTGGGTGGTCGAGCAGGTATTCCATGAGTTGCCCGAGCAGGGTGATATTTCGCTCGGCTATATCTGATTTCATTTTTTCAACCATTCTTCGTACCTCCAACGATATGTCTGCCAGTTGGCTTTTATATCGTCAATTGCGTAATTCAAACCCTCCTTGTAATTGCGAACAGGGATCTCGGTCTTCTCGGTTTCTTCGTTTGTTCGCATTGTATCACGGTGAGCAAATCCATGCGCGGTGTCATAGCGAATAACCGGCAACCACCCAGAATCTTCAAAAAGGCATTCCAACTGTGCCACAAACGACAACACCTGCCCGCGATCCAATTCAAAACGAATTCGCAGAATATTGTCTTTGTCAAAGATATAGTTGAATGCAACGAGGCGCATGACGCTTTTTAGAATCCTTCGAGTTTGCTCAAATCCGCAATCCCATTGGACAAATTGGCAATTTGTCCAACCAGCGCGAGGCGATTTGCCCTGAGCGCCTCGTCTTCTGCCATGACCAGCACCTTATCGAAGAAGGCGTTGATGGCTGGGATGAGTTGGACGACGATGTCCAGGAATTCATTCACGGATTGCGGATGGCTGATCGAGGATTGCTGAATGGCCTGGTAAAGTTTCTTTTCTTCCTTTTCAACCAGCAACTGATCACTGATAACTGATAACCCTTCGACGGGGCTCAGGGCAGGCTGATCACTGCTCACTCCCGCCGAGCGGATGATGCGGACGCAGCGCGCATAGGCAGGCAAAATGGTATGCCAATCAGCGCGAGAAACCCAGGCCGATAACTGCCGCACAGCGCGGGAAGCGCGAGCTGGATCGTGACCCTGGGCAGCTAAGACCGCATCCACCACATCGTATTTGTAGCCAGAATCAATCAGCAAGGCGCGCAGACGCCCGAGGATGAACTCCAGCACCTGCGCCTGAATCTCGTCGCTGACTGGGATGGGCTCCAGCGCGGAGGCGGACTTCAGTGCGGCGCGCAAATCGAACGAAATGTCCTGTTCGATCAACGGCTGGAGGACGCCAATCGCGGCGCGGCGTAGACCGAAGGGGTCTTTTGCGCCAGTGGGCGCCAGTCCCGCGGCGAAGAGACCGGCGAGCGAGTCAAGGCGGTCAGCGAGGGCGACGGCCAGGCCAGCCTTGGTTTTGGGGACAGGCTGGTACTGCTCGCCAATCGCCTCGGCAACGGCCTGGCTTTCGCCGGAGCGCAGGGCATATTCGCAACCCATCACACCTTGTAAAGAAGTCATCTCGACTACCATCTTGGTGACCAGATCAGCCTTGGCGAGGAAAGTCGCACGTCGAAGGTCGAAGGTCTGTTTCTCATCCAAGCTAAGCATGTGCGCGAGTTCATCGGCGAGTTTGGACATGCGCTCGGATTTATCGAGCATCGAGCCGAGTTTCTTCTGGAAGATGAGTGTGCCCAGGCGCGGGCGGAAATCCTCCAGCTTGTGCTTGAGGTCTTCGCGGACGAAAAAGTCTGCATCCGAAAAGCGCGCGCCGAGGACGTGTTCGTTGCCTTCTCTCACTATGTCTATATGAAAATCATCTCCATTCCTGACTGCAATGAAGTAAGGCAGGAGGGTCGAAGGCGTTGTCCTGAGCCTGTCGAAGGGTCGAAGGTCTAAAGTCGAGGAGTCCGCGACCTTTGACTTTGGACCTTCGACTCTTGACTTGTTCCTTTCGACTGGGAAATACCGTTGATGCTTCTTCATTGTCGAGATCAAAACATCGCGCGGCAGTTGCAGGAATTCGGGATCGAATCCGCCCATCACGGCGGTGGGCATTTCGACCAGGTTGGTCACTTCGGCGAGCAAGGCATCGTCAAGGATGGCTTCGCCGCCGACCAGGGCCGCAGCCTGTTTGACCTGTTCGACGATGGAGGCTTTGCGTTCTTCGGTATCCAAGAGGATGCCAGCATTCTTGATGACAGCGAAGTATTTGTCAGCAGATTTGATTTCGATTTCAGGCGAGCCGTAGGGGCGCAGTCCGCGCGTGACGTTGCCTGAAACGACACCCGCGTATTCGAACGGGATGACTGTCTCGCCGAGCAGCGCCACCAGCCAACGGATGGGACGCGAGAAAGCCACGCCCGCGTCGTTCCAGCGCATGGACTTGTCGAACTTGATACTTTCCACCAACTTCGGCAAGGCTTCCGCCAGCACTTCGGGCGTCGGGCGTCCCTTTTGCTTGACAACCGCGAAGACGTACTTGCCGCCATCCTGTTCGCGGACTTCGAGGGCGGAAGGCTCGACGCCGTTCTTTCTAGCAAAACCGAGCGCGGCGGGGGTGTAGGACAAATTGGCAATTTGTCCTACAAAGGCCTTGTCCGCGGGCGGGCCCTTGACCAGCTCTTCGCGGTCAGGCTGCCGGGGGGATAAAGAGTCCACGAAAACGGCCAACCGGCGCGGGGTCGAAAAGATGCGGATGCCGCCATGGGTGAGATGAAGCTCATCGAGCAGGGCCGGGACGCGGGTTAGAAGCTGCGCGTGAGCCGAGTCCACATCCCCAGCCGGTAGTTCCTCAGTTCCAATTTCAAGTAAAAAGTCAGCAGGTCGAATGTCGAACGTCAAACGTCCTGTTGATACGCGACGTTCGACTTTAGACGTTTGACTTTCTTTGAGCAGTGGATACTCAAGCTCCTTGCGCTGCTCAAGATACGCCAGCGCCACCCGCCGCGCCAGTTCGCGCATTCGTCTGAAAAATGCCTGACGTTCCGTGACTCCAACGGCGCCGCGCGTGTCGAGGATGTTGAATGTGTGCGAGCACTTGAGCACGTAATCGTGGGCGGGGAGCACCAGTCCGTGTTCGAGGCAGGCATCGGCTTCGCGCTCGAAACGTTCGAAGACCTCACGCATGGCTTGCACGTCGGCGACTTCAAAATAATACTTGCTGTGCTCGAACTCCTCCTGCCTGCGGACTTCGCCGTAGGTGACAGCGCCGCCCCAGATTTCATCCCAGATGGCCGGGGCGTTGTTGAGGGCGATGAGGATGCGCTCGAGGCCGTAGGTGATCTCCACCGAGACGGGGTCGAGCGTCACGCCGCCCACCTGCTGGAAGTAGGTGAACTGGGTGATCTCCTGCCCGTCCAGCCAGACCTCCCAGCCCAGGCCCCAGGCCGAGATGGCAGGCTGTTCCCAGTTATCCTCCACGAAGCGGATGTCGTGCTGGCGCGGGTCAATGCCGATTGCTCTGAGCGACTCGAGATAGAGTTCCTGCGGATTGCCAGGGTCGGGCTTGAGGATGACCTGATACTGGGTATGCAGTTGGAAGCGGTTGGGGTTCTCGCCGTAGCGCCCGTCATCGGGCCGGACAGACGGCTCGACGTAGGCCACGTTCCACGGCTCGGGGCCGAGCACGCGCAGGAAGGTGGCAGGGTTCATCGTCCCCGCGCCGACCTGGGTGTAGTAGGGCTGTGTGATGAGGCATCCGTGGGAGGCCCAGAAGTCCTGGAGTTTGAGGATGATTTCCTGGAAGGAAGATTTTGGCATTTACGATTTCCGATGCTTCGACAAGCTCAGCACAAGTTTACGATTTTTGATTGGCGAGGAGATTATACCTTACGAAAAAGACGATGGACGATAGACCGTTGACCATTGTCCATCGTCCATCGTCCGATTTACGCTTCACGCGACCATTCGACTGCCGCTTCGACACCGTTCGTGCCGCGAACAACGGCGGCACGCCGGTGCGAGACGGCAGGCTCTGCGCGGCGCTTTGCTCACCACAGGGTTTTTCCTTGTCGAGCCACGCGTCCACGCCGTCTTTGGTCAGGCGGGCGTAGAGTGCGCGCATGGGGTCACGGCTTGTGCCCCAAAGGGATATCCGCGTGTGCGTGGCATAGGAATACTTTGAGGGGGCGCATAGGAAAGGATGAAGGTAGAAGGATGAAGGATGAAGGATGAATTACAGTTGTCGAACTCTGATTTTCACAATGTCACCTGTCCGCTCGGCAACGAGAATGAAAGGCGGCGTCACTTCGGGAGCGTTATTTCGAATCGCTTCTAAAGTTTTCATCGTAAAGTCTGCTCGAATGTGACCAGGGCGAAGATAGATAATCCCAACAAATTTTGCGCCTAATAAAGCCAGTCCACCAAAGTCACTGTCATGAGTCAAAACGACTCTGTCTGCTTCAGATGCTTGTTGTAAAACTTTTGTGTCTGGAAGTCCAAATTTCCCCTGTTCAGAGACAGACTCAACGTCCAATCCCGCCTCTCGTAAAAATTCAATCACATCGGGATGGACATTCTCGTCCGCAAGCAAGGGGAAATCAAGAGCCTTCACGCCGCGACCTTAACATCCAACAATACTTCATTTTTGACGGATTGCGCGGCATACTTCAAAGCCTCTTCAACTGCTTCGGCGGTCAATTGTGGATAAGCCGTGATCACATCATCTTTTGTCGCACCGCTGGCAAAGAGTTCAAGGATAAATTCAATGCTTAGGCGCGTTCCCATAATATGTGGTTTGCCACTTAGAACTTCTGGGTTGTAAGAAATATGGGTAAACATAATCTGTCTCCTGAACTATGTCATTATTATAATGCTCAATCCTGGCCTGGGAGGATGGTTCGACGCTTCGGCAGGCTCAGCGCGGCGCTTCGCTCACCACATGGTCTTTCCTTGTCGAGCCATGCGTCCACGCCGTCATGGGTCAGGCGGGTACGGTATCCATACTTTGGTTATCCAGCCACGCGTGACGGTCCTTAGAGTAGTTGCCGCGGCCACCTGTGGAGTGGATTTTGTGGTTTTCATAGGTTATTCCATTGCCGAAAACCAACCCCTACGACCTCATCATCGTCGGCGCCGGCCCGGCGGGACTCTCCACCGCACTGCACCTGGCACAGATTGCACCGGAACTAATCTCGCGCACGCTGATCCTCGAAAAGGCGCATCACCCGCGAGCGAAGTTGTGCGCCGGCGGACTGGTCGCCGACGCCGAGATCATCCTCGAGCGCCTTGGGCTGGATTCGAGCGAAGTCCCCCACGTAGATGTGAAGGCGGCGCACTTCGACTTCGCCGGCAAAGGGCTGATGATCTCCGTGCCCAGGAAGCATACTCTGCGCATCATCCGCCGGGACGAGTTCGACGCATGGCTGGCAGGAAAGGCGAGAGAGAAGGGAGTAGAGATCAGAGAGGGGGTGACAGTGAGAAGTGTGTACGTCACTAACGAAGGCGTGGAAGTTGAGACCGACGCCGGGACATTCTCGGCGCAGGTAGTCGTCGGCGCGGATGGATCGAATGGCGTCACGCGGCGCTGCGTGCTGCCGGACGCGCCCATCCACACGGCGCGGGCGTTGGAGGTGATTACCCCCGCCCAACCTGTCATTGCGAGGGAGCGTAGCGACCGAAGCAATCCCCACCTCGTTACCGAAAAGATTGCTTCGGCGGAAGCCTGCCCTGAGCCTGTCGAAGGGAACACCCCTCGCAATGACGGACACGCATCGAGCCACGCCTACTTCGACTTCTTCTGCGTGCCAGACGGAATCGCCGGCTACACCTGGGATTTCCCCACGCAGATCAAAGGCCAGCCCATGCGCTGCTGGGGGATCTATGACATGAATATCTTTGCGGACGAGAAGCGTCCGCCGCTCAAGGAGACACTGGCGCAGGAGATGGCGCGGCGCGGACTCGATCTGGCCGAGGCCGAAGTGAACGCTCATCCCCTCCGCTGGTTCAGCCCATTCAACGCCTTTGCCGTTCCCGGCGTGCTGCTCATCGGCGACGCGGCCGGGGCGGACCCGCTGCTCGGCGAGGGCATCAGCATGGCGCTGGGCTACGGCCAGGTGGCAGCCAAGGCGATCCGCTCTGCGTTCACAAGGGATGATTTTTCTTTCAGTGACTATCACTGGCGGATTTTGCGAAGTCCCCTCGGCCAGACGCTGACCGCCCGCTGGTTTTTCGGGCACATCCTCTACGCGCTCCGCTGGCGGCGGCTCCAGTCTGCGCTATGGCGGAGCCTCAATCCACTGATATTCGTCCTGGCCTGGCTGTTCGTGTTGAATTGGGGCAAAAGGATGCGTTAGGCGCGGCGCAGCATTGCGCTACGCTCTCACCCGCTTGATAAAGCCGGGGTCCTCCCGCCAGTTAGCGCATTCGAACAATTGCGGGCTGAAAATGAACCCCATTCCTTGACAATATGTATACACATGTGTATCATAAGTTTGGAGGTACACCATGACCGAAAACCTCAAACGAGTACAGATGCTCATTCGCGAAGAACAGGGCGCGGCGCTGGCTGAGATCGCCCGCGCCGAAGGGTGCAGCGTGGCCGAGGTCACGCGGCGCGCACTCGACTTGGGTCTGAAGGAATTGAAGGTCGAGGATGAATTCACCCGCCGCGCCCGCGCAATGAAAAAAGCCGAGGAACTGCGCGCCGCCATGCGTCAGAGACGGGGAAAGCCGTTGAACATTGACATTGTAGAGGATTTGCGTCAGATGAGGGAGGAGAGAATTGAACTACTCACGCGATTTCTGGACCGCTGATCGGCGACTGGCAAACGCTGCCCGGCAACTGGGCGTCACTTGGGTACATTGGATGGGGAAAATCAAGTAACCTGCCGCAGGAATTTAGGCGTGTTCAACCCCCGTTCGAGCAGATAGGTGACATAATGCTGCATCAGCGCCTCGACCTCGTCCCTGACCTGCGGACTGGGACGCGCCCGCTGGGTCTCGGCATAGCTGCTACGCTGGAAGTGACGCAGGTACTTGAGCGCCTCTACCGATACGTTCCAGACCCCGGGCAGGCCCGCGCCGCACCTCGGGCAGAGTACCCCGCCCTGGGCAGCGGAGAAGAACTGGTCAACCGCTTCGATCTCCTCCCGGCAGTTGGCGCATTCGAACAATTGCGGGCGGAAGCCGAGATGGTCGAGCAGATGCACCTCGTAATAACGGATCGCCAGCCAGGGGTCCGGCTCGTTGGCGACGCGGCTGAGGGACTCGGTCAGCAGGCGGAAGATATTGTAATTCTCGGACTCTTCTTCATAAGTGAAACGGTCGAGTAGCTCGACGAGATATGAGGCATACCCCGTCTTGATCAAATCTTCGCGCAGGGGTTGGTAGGCGTCTATCGTATCGGCATCGGTGACGATGAGCAGGTCGCGGCCGCGCGCCAGTTGCAGGGTCACGCGCGTGAACGGTTCGAGGTGACCGGCCTTGCGCGATTTGATCTTGCGCACCCCTTTGGCGATGGCGCGCACCTTGCCGCGTTCACGCGTGTAGAGCGTCAGCAGGCGGTCGGCCTCGCCCCAGTCAGCGTGGCGCAGGACGACGGCTTCGAGGCGGAAGGAGCGGAATTCGGGCATGGGGAGAGAGCATCACGTACACAAGGAAACAGGTAGACAGGTACTTGTCTACTTGTCTACTTGTCTACTTGTCTACTTGTCTACTTGTCTACTTGTCTACCCAACTGTACCGGTGTAAATGCTTCAGGCAATAATTCCTTCACCGTCATCTCTTTGACCAGCTTGCCGTTTCCGTCAGCGATCAGTACAACCGTATCCAGGCCAAACTCGGCCAGCACCTGGCGGCAACTGCCGCACGGCGTGCCGCCGTTGGGCGTGACCACCGCGATCACCTCGAACTTCCGTTCCCCCTCCGAGACTGCCTTGTAGACGGCAACGCGCTCGGCGCACATGCTGGTCGGATAGGCGGCGTTCTCGACGTTGCAGCCGGTGTAGATGCGTCCGCTGCTGGTGCGCAGCGCCGCGCCGACCTGGTAATTCGAGTACGGCGCGTACGCCCGGCGGCGGGCTTCGTTGGCTATGGAAATGAGGGTTTGACGTTCTTGGCTAGTTAGGGTCATCCTGCATCTTATGAGCTTCTACCATGCACAACAGTTGTAACATCTAAATATGGTAATAAAGTCCCTAAAAGCTTTTTATATACTATGCCTTGGCCATTGAGCCGGTAGAGGCCAATAATTTCAGCACTCAAGCAACCTATCCTTGAATCCGCCTTTAGAATCCTAGCATTGTACTTATTGAGGTGCCGAATCGCAATATCGTAGCGTAGGCGGCGCAGTTGACTAGAGTGACACTTGATAAGCTTATTCTTGAGCTTTTCTTCATCATCAATGCCGATTAGAAGCACCTGATCAGCAACATCAGATGATTTGAGATAAAAATCCGGCATAAGCCATACTGAATATTTTACAATAATGCTTTTTGGCTTTACGCGATCAAAGGCCATCAAGACTAGATCGTGCGTAGCGATGTGGTCGGGATGCTGTTCGCCACGCGAAGGCACAAAAATGACATGGGGCGAAGAAGAAGCTAACCACTGTGCAATGCGTCCAATCACATCATCGCGTTGTTGCCCAGATAATGTTGAAAGCGACTGGTCAACGTACCCAAATTCTGTAAAATTAGCGATTCCAAGCAGATTACGCTCACACGCCGCCTCTTGTGAACGTTTAGTCCCTATAACTTCTGGTGATTCATTACCGCCATGCCGACTATCGGTCATGTAAACGTAATGAAGATTCCACTTACCCTTGAGCAATTTCTGCAATATCCCCCCGATTGCAATTACTGCATCATCATTATGCGGCTGGAATATTGCTGCGAGATTGGTGAATTCTGAATCACTCATTGGAACGAGGCTTTTCAATTTGAATCGGGCGCGGCGGTTGTGCTAAAGTTATCTTACGTTTTTGGGAGAGCGGTCCAGAAATGACCAGCACCGATTCGACATTTCCTGCCGAGGTCTCGCTAACTTGGCGTGCCCAATCATTGTTCGTCAAGATAAATTCAATGCCATCCTGAGTCGCATAACGGCTGTGCCCCATAATCAACAAAATATGTAGTGGGCGTCCGCGCAAGCTGTACGCGATTCCTCTCACAACCAAACAACAATCGTGGCTGACCGCGTCTGCGCTATCGGGTATGTAACGTTCAAAGCAGCGGATAACCTTGCCTTTTTTCAATTCCCAGATGCCTACTATCCCCTTATCCACAGAAATAATATAAGGACTGGATAAATACTTTGACGGGAGCGCTTCCACGGCAAATACATAGCCATTACTAATGTTTTTTCTATCAGGGGGAAGCCCCTTTAGCTCATTGAGCAGTCTTGTGGCCAGCGGATTCGCACCGGGTGCCGCAACGATAATCAAGTTCTGGTCAAACGGCAGTACATCAGGCACAGGCCTGAATTTGGGGATAAAGTCAATTCGAACATGCGCGGCTTTGATGGGGGAAAGGTAACGGGTCAATAGACCCCGGTAAAGAGCGAGTGCTGTTTCGAGGTCGGTCGCGCGCACCACTGGTTCTGTTGCAGTATCGTCTTCTGCGACAACAATCACCGCCCCATCTTCGGTAAATGGCTTCCAGAACTCGAACAACGCTTCCTGTTCATCCTCCAATCCACCCCTTTCTAGCCTGCTCACTTCGGCGCGAACCACTTCTCTTACCAAATCAGTAAACTCTGTGCGGGTTAAGTACTCAAACACAAAACTAACCACACCAGAGGTAAGAAAAGCGAGGACAACCGAGCGAATGATGTTCGAAAGACTAGGAGTAATTGACACATACTGCTCAGCAACATATAACCCGAAAACCGCCAGCAGGGAAAGCGCGACAATGATAATGGTAAATTTGTATTTGAGCAACTGGTTGCGGAAATTCTGCATAGTGTCTCTACTTCTTGAGCATTCTCATTCGTTGCTCGCGCGATAGAGCACGTAAGTCAATGTAATTATTGTCTCTCCGATAGGATTCTTTTATTAGTGTCACCATTTTGTTGGGAGGCAAATCTTCGCGCAAGGTTACATTGGGACCCACGATACTATTCGGTCCGATCTTCGTTCCCGGTGATAGAACAGCATTACAACCTGTGCGACAGTCCTCTGCCATAATAATTCCGAAATGATCCATGCCGCTAGAAACTCTCTTATCTGCAATGCCAACTTTGACCGATTTTTCGTCGAAGCGCAGGTTCGCCGTGATCGTTCCCGCGCCGAAAGAACAGTTGTCTGAAATGATCGAATCACCAATGAAATTCTTGTGCATCCAGCAATCGTTTCCAAAAATCGAATGACTTATTTCCGTGCCATAGCCAACAACGCAACCCGTCCCCAGTGACACACCGCCGCGCAATAAGACACCATTGCCAATGATGTTGTTTTTACCGATGTAAGCGGGACCGCGCAAAACGGCAAATTCCAGGACGCGCGCGCCCGATTCAATGATCACGTTCCCTTCTATGTGCGCCAGCGGAGAAATTATCGCTTCTTCGCTTGTACGCCGCATGCATTTTTCGCGCAGGAGAATGTCGCTGATGGTGAGCAGGTGCCAAGGAAATTTATAAGATGCAAAGTAACTATCATATTTGATATAGCCGCCCCCGCCTACCTCGATCAGTTTCTGATAAGCGCGTTCGAGTTGATCGTCTGTCTCACCGCGTGGAGTGGATTCGAGTGCCTTCCAGATATCAGGAGAAAAATAATAAAGCCCAAGAACAGCAATATTGCTGGGTTCTTTTCCCAGCGGCGGCTTCTCGATCACGCAGTTGAGTCTGCCCCGCGCATCGAACGCCATAACACCGTAATCGTTGGGATTGGAAACTTCACGCCCTACCAGCCCGATGTGAAGGGATTGTTTTTCCCCAAGGGCGGAAAGATCTTTGAGCAAACTAGGATCGTAAATATCGTTGGCATTTAGAACTAAAAAGTCGCCCTTTACAGCAGGGCGCGCCTGCACTAGGGCATTTGCCTGTCCGAGAGGCTGTTCTTGCATTGCGAACTTGATAGAGAATGACCACTCGCTTTTTGATTCAACATACTCCCGTATGGGATTTTCCCCGGGCGCGATGACGATAACGACCTCATCAACGTTGATCGCCGCGTTCACAACCAAATCCAGAACGTGATGAATCAAAGGCTTCCCCATAATCTGGAACATCGCTTTGGGTTTATTAATCCCCAGCGGGGCAATCCTTTTTCCGATGCCTCCGGCAAGAATCACAACCTGCATTGCTGTTTTTCTCCTCAATCCTTTATTTCTGGGAATACCAACTCACGCTGTTTATATTCCTTCTTCAACTGTTCCAATACGGCATCTTTTACTGTCTTCATGTTTTCTAGTGATCCTTTCGACTCAAAGCGTAGCGAAAGCATCGGCTGCGTGTTCGATTGTCGGATGAGGGCCCAGGTGCCGCCAAAATCCACGCGCATGCCGTCAATCTCTTCGAGGGGATAACCGGCGCGATGATAATGTTCACGCATGGCTTTTACTATGTCGCTTTTCACTTCATCGGGGCAGGGCACGCGATACTCACGAGAGGCAAAATAACGCGGTAATTCGGCAATCAATGCCGAGAAAGGCTTTCCTTGCATGGAAAGCAGCGAGAGCAAATTTACCGCGGCGAGAATGGCATCATCAAATTTAAAAATATTATCCAGCAGGAAAAAGTGGCCCGACATTTCTCCGCCGATCTGTGCGCCGGTGGAAAGCATGACATTATGAACAAAGGCATACCCCGATGGCGCAGGGAAAACCTGCCCTCCTTTTGCGAGGATGTAATCGGGCGTCGCCTGACTGCATAACACTTCATAAGTTACTTTATCAGCACGCCCTTTTTCGAGCGCATCACCTGCCAGAAGCATGAGCAGTTGGTCACCCATGATTGTCTGACCGGTCTCAGCCACGGCGATGACGCGGTCACCGTCGCCGTCAAACGCGAGACCAATGTCCGCTTTTACGTCGAGAACTTTCTGCACCAGTGCTTTCGTGGCATCTGGCGCCGTCGGGTCAGGATCGCGATTCGGGAAGCTCCCATCCACATCACAGAAGATTTCAAAGACATCAAACCCAATTTTGCGGAGGATGGAGGGTACAACTTGACCATTAGCGCCATTGCCGCCATCCACGACGACTTGCAGCGCCCTTCCAATCTGGGCGCGTTCAAATAACGCTTTGATATATGTCTCAAGTGGATTCTGTTTGATATAGTTACCGCGCACCATATCGGCTCCATCCACAGAAGCAAGATGATAAATATTTTGCAGGTCTTCCCCAAAGACTGTACGTTCCGAACGAATTTTCAAGCCGTTATATTCAGGAGGATTATGGCTGGCAGTGATCATGATGCCTCCAGAGGCGCTATAATGATCCACTGCAAAATTCAGCAAGGGAGTGGGAACGAGGCCGATGTCAATCACGCTGACGCCTGTGCATAAAAGACCCTCACAGAGAGCGGCATGCAACGCCGGTGAACTCAGCCGCGCATCATAGCCAACCACAAGCATACGCCCACCGCGTTGATTGAACCATCTACCAACCCCCTGCCCTATTTTCACCATTCCATCTGAATCAAAATCTTCTCCGACAATCCCCCTGATGCTAAAGCCGCGAAAAATTTTCGGATTTAACTTCACCATTGCCGTACCCTTATCATTGGAAATAAAAAGGCTGGGGCGCCTGGACTCGAACCAAGATCCACAGCTCCAAAGGCTGGTGTGCTGCCGTTGCACCACGCCCCAAGGCGGGGCAAATTGTAACATAAGCCGGATGGCGCGGCAATGTCTAGTTCTTGTCTTCCTTTGGCGTTAATCCGAGCTGTTGCGCCTGTTCATACGACAATACATCTGAATTGGGAGCGGCTTTATGTTTGCCGGTCGCGGTGGTCCAGAAAGCGTCCACTTCTTCCGGCTTGAGTTTCTTCCTGGCCTGCCGGAGCAGCGGCTCCAACTCATCGGTGCTCGGCGCGACAGGGGCTTCCGGCAGCGGGGCCGTGTGAGGCTTGATATAGGGGACGAGGGGCACATCCAGCGCCTCGAGCGCCTGTTCGATCTTTTGCCTGTAATCAGAAAAAATGTGGGAGGTATTGAGTACCCGTTCTTGCGCGGCAAGCCCCTGCCCGGCTGCCAGCATGGCGTGAGTCGTACCAACCGGTGCAAAGACCAGGTCATATTCCCCACCCTTGAAGATATGCCAGTTGGAGGGGGGTTTCTGGCCCATCAAGTGGGAGACCTTCTGCCCGGCGCTGAAGATGGCCGTCAACGAAGCGGTCAGCGAGACCTCCGTGCTGCTATCCGGCAAATCGCCGGCGCGCGCCTGGATGCGGCCGCGGTCGTTGAGCAGGAATACGACCATCGCATTCAGTTCCTGACGCAGGCCGGTCAGCAGGTCAGCCAGGCTTTGCCGCTCTTCGGCTTCCTCCTCGCTGATCGGCTCGGCCGGCAGCATGGTCTCGACCAGGCCGAGGTGCCGCTCAACCGCGTCCAGAAAATCGGCTATCGGGATAGGCTTGAGGAAGAACGCGTCCGCGCCGGCCTCGGCCACTTCCTTGCGCACCTTTTTATCCGTCAGCCCGGTGATCAGGATGACCTTGGCCTCCGGCCTGTGGCCGCGCACCTTGCGCATCAGCTCGATCCCCGTGATCCCCGCCAGGCGAAAGTCCGTCACCAGGAGGTCAACCTTGTTGCGGGAAGAGTCCAGGATCGCCTCTTCGCCGGACGGAATTTCGACCACTTCCAGTTGGTGCTCGAGGGTCTCCAATGCCGTGCGCAGCAGGTGACTGATTTCGCGCTGGTCTTCGACAATCAGAATGCGATAGGCGGCCATAATGATAGAATTCTATCATAACAGCTCCCTAATCTACCAACCAGCAAGCCACCCCGTGATCGGCCTTGGCCTCTTTGAAAACCGGCTCTTCGAGCGAGCACTTATCAATCGCCACCGGGCAACGCGGATGGAAGCGGCAACCCTTGGGCGGGTTCAATGGGCTGGGTACATCACCCTTGAGAATGGTGCGCTCGCGCTTGAGGGTTGGGTCGGCGACTGGGATGGCCGACATCAACGCCTTGGTGTAGGGATGCAACGGATTTTCGTAGAGTTCTTCGCGGCTGGTCAACTCGACCATCTTACCCAGGTACATCACTGCCACGCGATCAGAGATGTGCTCCACCACGCTCAAGTTGTGGGCAATGAACAAATAAGTAAGCCCGAACTCCCTCTGAAGATCCTTGAGTATGTTCAACACCTGGGATTGGATGGACACGTCCAGCGCGGACACCGGCTCGTCGCAGACGATGAACTTGGGACGTAAAGCCAGGGCGCGGGCGATGCCAATGCGCTGCCGCTGGCCGCCGGAGAATTCGTGCGGATAGCGGCGGGCGTGGTAATCTTCCAGGCCGACCTTCTTGAGGATCTCCATCATGGTCTCGACGCGCTCGCGATGCGTACCGATGCCATGCACGTTCAACCCTTCCATGACCGATTCCCCGATTGGCATTCGCGGGTCCAGGGAGGCGTAAGGGTCCTGGAAAATGATCTGCATGTTACGGCGCATGGCTTTCATATGCTTGGCGCGCAGCTTGAAAACATCCACCTCGCCGAACATCACCGACCCGGAAGTGGGTTCGACGAGGCGCAGCATGGTGCGGCCGATGGTCGTCTTTCCGCAGCCGGATTCGCCCACCAGCCCCAGGGTTTCGCCCTCGCGGATCGTAAAGCTGATGTCATCCACGGCCTGCACCCAAGCCACCACGCGCTGCAACAAACCTGACCGCACGGGGAAATACTTGACCAGATTCTTGACCACAATCAGGTCTTTCTTTGGATTTGCTTTGCTAGTATCCGTTGTACTCATCGAGTGCTTCTCCAGTACGGGAATTATTTACCGGTCCGAGCCAGGGGAGCGAGGTGTGCCTCGCTCTCCTGATACAGCCAGCAGCGGGCGGTGTGAGCTGGAACGACCTCGATCAGGTCGGGTTCGACTTCGGTGCACATTTTCAACTGATGCTCGACTCGGGCGCGACAGCGGGGAGCAAAACGGCAGCCCGGCGGCAGGTTGATAAGGTTGGGCACGTTGCCAGGGATGACATCCAATTTCTCCTTGATCTTTCCCAAGACAGGGATGGATCCCATCAGGCCCTGCGTGTAAG
>Ga0210044_10003355_pt1 | contig 22880 bp, 21 predicted proteins | sample CryGey13umfilter_2_FD_183959 | JGI IMG/M metagenome (GOLD analysis project Ga0210044, IMG submission 183959) | Groundwater microbial communities from aquifer in Utah, USA - Crystal Geyser 4/9/14 3 um filter (SPAdes) (version 2) | ecosystem: Environmental > Aquatic > Deep subsurface >... | reverse complement strand
TGGAACACCTTTGATCAGTACTTTTCTCCTATACTTCACTGGACACACTAGATGGTACAAAATCTGGGTTTTATTGTGACTTTTTTTGATGTGCTCGGACATATGTTCGATTGTACCATATATCCTCGGACAGCCGAGCAAGCTCCCCTGTCTTCTTTAAGAATAAAAAACATCCATTAGGATGTTTTTTATTCCTCTATCATGTGTATAAACTACACATGATAGTTGGAAGAAGATGCACAGAGCGACATCTTCCCCTCCTGTCTAGCGCCCGCCACCTGCCTTCCTCAACCGAAAGACGGGAGAAAGACAGGATTGTTAGGACTTGTTGGCTGAACTCGAGAACATCACCGACATGTGTTGGTTAATGATGTTTGCAACCAGGTTCAGATCAGCACTAGGAGTGATGAACACCTGCCTGAGGTTAGGCGTAGGCCGTTGCTCATCAAGTCCACGTGACAATGTGTCACCCACGATGAGATAGCTAGCACCCTGTACCAGATACCTCACCTGCGAACAAGCGACGCAGCCACCGACTTCTTTAGCTTCGGCAACATACGCACGCTCGGCGACAGGAGTCAAAGTTCCATCAGTCTCATACCAATGAACGTACGTCCGAGATCCAGAACAACACGCCTTCACGCTCTCCCGCACGAGCATGCGAATCTCCAAAACTGGAAAAATAACCTCTTGTCGAACACAGTACCTCTGAAGCACCCTCTGCACTGGCAGAAGCACAACGTCACACACTCGTACTACACGTCCACCGATGTTCACAAATCCCCCCATGTTCATGAAGCCAATGGTAAAGAAAATTATTTCTCTCCAACACAAGCCTCACGAATTTTATCGCACGATAATATCAAAAAAAACACGCTTTTGCAAGCGTGCGCTGTTTATATCTTTTTATTATACAGTAACAACAATGTCGGCACATACTCCTGAGAAGACATCGCTTCAAGAAATGTACCCGTATGCATTCCCATATTTGTCACATCGTGCGTATGTTCAATACACCAAGACAATTTTCCTAACAATTCTTTTTCATCCCCCGCTCGAAACGTTATTCCTTGTTTTCCTTCTTCAATAAGCTCCGCAATTCCCTCAATATGACTCGCCAATACCGGTACACCAAACGCAAAACTTTCAAAAATAACTGTCGGAGAATTTTCATAACACAGCGACGGTACAATAACCATATCTGCATTTCCAAATACACCAGGTAACGCTTCCCTACTGACTCTCCCATGAATAATTACTCTGTCATCTTTATCTGCCATTTTTTTTACTTCTTCCAACTTTGATCCATCTCCCACAATATGCAATTCACACTGCTTCTCAGTTTTAAAATCCAAAAATGTTTTGAGTAAAAATAATACACCCTTATGCTCCTCAACTTGTCCAATATAATAAAAACGAAATGTGTTATGTGTGTTACGCGGTACATGTTTCGTGTTACGTGATCCAAAGGTCATAGGGTTTCGGAGTTGCACAAATTGTGAATGCGAAAAAAACTTCCATCGTCGATAAAATTCCAACAAAAAATTTGATGGTGACACCACAACATTGGGAGAACCCATAAGTCTCCGCATGATCCAGGCATACACTCGTGTAGGAAACCCCGTATACCGAAATGCGTGTTCCTTTTTTTTAAGAATAATACCACTCGGCTCCACCAGTTGGACATCATGAACAGTGTGCACATGACGGATACCAAAATTTCTAATCACACGTGGAATCAAAAAACCAAGCCCCATCAAATTATGTGTGTGTACAACATCCGGTTGTTCTTTTTGTAAAACCTCTCGGACAAATCTGGCAGAACCAACATGAAACATATCCACCACATGCCAAACAAACCGAGCAACAAATCCATGTTGATGCGCATCTGTATAATAAAATAAATTCTTTGGTTTATATTCCCAAATTACCAAACCTGCCCGTCCGACAGGCGAGTTCCCAAATTGCCGTGTTACCTTTGATTTACCAAGCGTAACCAATACAACATCGTGCCCAGCATCAAGCAGACCTGCCACAGTCTTCTCTACTACCTGCTCAGCTCCCCCACGTGCTAGCGGTGGATACAAATTGTTGATAATACAAATTTTCATAAAAGCAACCATACACAGTGTGTATCAGTATAGAGAAAGTTGAAAGATACTGCAATGAATAGACTCATTTCTAGGTACCACTTTTCAATAAAAAACACTCAATACACGACAAAGCACCTAGCACAAAAAAAGAATACACAGACCCTCCACACTCCATCCCCCACAAAACTTGCCGACACAATGCTTTTCCGTTAGGATAGAGGTCCTATGATAGACGAACTCGCCCGCATACCCCCACACAATATCGAAGCAGAACGCTCTCTTCTGGGCTCTATTTTGATTGATAAGGAAGCCATGGTCAAAATTGCAGACATGGTGGAGGTTGATGATTTTTATAAAAAATCTCATGAACAAATCTTTGACAGCATGCGTGAGCTGTATGCAAAAAATGAACCAGTCGACGTGTTGACACTCGGAAATAAATTGGAAGAAAAAAAATTGATCGAAGGTGTCGGTGGACGAAGCTATCTTGTTGGCTTGTCAAATGCTGTACCTACCGCTTCGCACATTCTTCAGTATGCAAAGATCATAAAAAAAAAGGCAACGCTAAGAAAATTGCTTGCTGCAGCAGATCACATCAATAAGCTAGGATACAAAGAAGATGTCGACGATGTCGAGAGTGTTCTTGATGATGCCATGCAACATCTCTATGCCATCACACAAAAACACCTCAAACAAAATTTCGTTCCAATCAATACCATCCTTCACAATGCCTTTGAACGCATGGATGAACTTCACAGAGAACGAGGCAAACTTCGTGGGGTTCCATCAGGATTCACTCAACTTGACAACCTTCTTGCTGGATTCCAAAAATCAGACTTGATTATCCTTGCGGCTCGTCCATCTGTCGGAAAAACATCGCTTGCCCTCGATTTTGCGAGAAATGCTGCAATTAGAGGAAAGGCAAAAGTAGGACTTTTTTCACTCGAAATGAGTAAAGAACAACTTGTCGATCGCCTTTTGTGTGCAGAGGCGGGTGTTGATTTATGGAAAATGAGAACAGGAAATCTTTCAGATCGTCCAGATAGCAATGATTTTCCAAAAATTGGTCATGCTATGGGACTTCTTTCAGAAGCAAAGATTTTTATTGATGATAATGCAGGACAAAATGTATTGCAAATTCGTACCAAAGCACGACGTCTTCAATCAGAACATGGACTTGATCTAATTATCATAGACTACTTGCAACTCATGAGTACTGCAAATAGTAAAGGAAGTGACAATCGTGTCCAAGAAGTAGCCGAGATGAGTCGTGGACTCAAACTGCTTGCCCGTGAACTCAATGTTCCAGTACTCTGCCTCTCACAGCTGTCTCGTGCCGTAGAACAAACAAAACCAGCTATTCCAAAGTTGTCACACTTGCGTGATTCTGGTAGTATTGAGCAAGATGCAGATATCGTCATGTTCATCTATAGAAAAGCATCCGATAGAAATTATCAGTTGGAAGAAATTCCACCAGACGAACGCAACCTTGGAGAAATCCATATTGCAAAACATCGAAACGGACCAACAGGTGTAGTCAAAGTATTTTTTGATGCACCACGCGCGAGCTATCGCAACCTGGACACACAGTTTGATGCTGCAGTACCACAACCACCGCCTCCCCAAAAACCACCATCATTTTAATAAGAATGCTTGGAAAGCTCAGATGGCCTTCTACGCCTCATAAACATTGCTACTATGCTCAGCAAACTCAAACAGTTCAAAGACATCCGAGAACAAGCAAAGACACTCCAAAACACACTCTCACAAGAAAGTGTCACAGTAAAAGAAGGTGGTATCACACTTGTCATGGATGGTAATCTTTCTATAAAGTCACTCGACATTTCAGAAGATATGCTCACCCCAAATAAAAAAGAAAAACTTCAAAAAGATATCATGAAAGCATACGAAGAAGCGATGAAAAAAATGCAACGCATCATGGCAATGAAAATGAAAGAAATGGGCGGTCTACCAAGTATTCCAGGATTAAGTTAGTCCAAAATTCGGAATTCAAGGTTCAGAGGAATACATGGAAGTACATTTTGGAATTTTAGTTTGTTTCTTGTAACTAACACATGTATAGCAAACCCATTGAACAACTTATTCGAGCATTTTCAAAATTGCCGTCCGTCGGCCCACGAACCGCTGAGCGGTTCGTTTTTCATTTGCTGAAATCTGGCAAAAAAGATGTTGCAGAAATTACCAATGCACTAAAGGGACTCATTGAAAATATCAAAAGCTGTGATATGTGCTGGGATTTTTCTGACACCTCACCATGCACGATGTGCAGTGACCCAAAACGAGATACAACGATACTCTGTGTCGTCACGGAATCTCAAGAATTACAACAAATAGAAAAGACGGGCGCATTTCCTGGGAGATATCATGTGCTCCGTGGTGTAATCAAACCTGGCAATCCAGATACTGTCAGATTTTTGAAAGTACCTGAATTGTTACAACGATTGAACACTGAACCAATCAAAGAAATTATTCTTGCACTCAATCCTGACCTTCCTGGAGAAACCACTATGCTATATCTTCAACATGTCATAAAAAAAGAAGCATCAAACGTGCGTGTTACTCGACTCGCAAGAGGATTGCCGATGGGAAGTGATCTCCAATATGCAGATGAGATCACACTAGGAAGTGCCTTAAAAAATAGAACACAAACATAAAACTGCCATGCGAGGCAGTTTTATAAAAATTTGAGGGATGCACTGCGATGACATCCGCTCTGGAGGGTGTTATACCACCAACGAGTTTGTATACATGTTTTATCCTGTAGTCTTTCACTACTGTTCACAAGGCAATCCCGACTTCCCTTCTGTAGAGCACCTAGGCGTATCACCCTGAAGTGGCATTACCCATGATCCAGAGCACAACACACCTAAATGGTACAGAGCTGGTCCAATAACAATGGAAGGGATAGTTGTCCCAGAGCCTTCCACCAGCCGGCAAATGAAGGGTACGTATACAGCACATCGTGTTGTCAGCAAACGACATCGCAGCGCATCAACATCCTAACACAGATAGACATATCAAAAAAGACTACCCTTGTCGATAGTCTTTTTTATGTGATGTCGTTGTTTATGCTATTTTGTCGATCGTAACAGTCGTGAATGGTTGTCTGTGTCCATTAACTCGTTTATACCGAGTTTTTGGTTTGTATTTGACAACACGGATTTTTTTCGCACGTCCTTGATCTTTCACCGTTGCGGTGATGGTCTTGCCAACGAGAAATGGCATACCAATTTCAACATCCTGTCCATCTCCCTTTGCTGTCAAAAGAATCTGATCAAACGTAACAGTATTGCCAATTTCGGTTTCGAGTTTTTCTATATTGATGGTCTGCCCTTCTTCAACGAAGTACTGCTTTCCACCTGTAAATACTACTGCAAACATAGCGATTATTATTTCAAATAAGAGTCTTGTCGTACCAGGACTAAGACGACCAATACTATACCGTAGTTTGGACAATCTGTCAAGACGTAGTTATAGGATAAGCAATGTATCTCCTATCTTGAGATCATGTGCGGCTACCCAGCCTGCAGGGAGCTCTAGCACCATGGTAGCGTCTGTACGTGGACGATATGGTGTCAGCTCATATTCAGTCGCCTCAGGCTCTACAGGTACAGCAGGAGCAATATCCACAACCTGCCCTTCATAAAACCAAACAATATCAATAGGAAATAGCATACCTCGCATCACAATACCATGCTTCCCTGGATAATCATACAAAAATAGCATACCGTCATTTTCACCAAGATCTTCTCGCCCACCAAGACCAACATACATATCTTTGATCGTTTCTGCAACATACACATGCAACGTTTGTTCATTCAATATAATATCTTGCGTTCGCGGTGCTTTCATATTCCAAAACAGCAAAAAAACAAAGCAGAGTAAAAATACTCCAAGCAAAAACATAGATTTCTTCCCAAATACTATTTGTTTCTTTGCCATATCTTTTTCTTTTTTTCACTGCCTTGAAGCCACACAGCCATGAGCAGCATAAGCAAAAAAAGGAATGCAAACGCAATAAGTTTTTGGCTACTTTGCAAAAATAATGTTGTCACGCCAAACGAAAAAGAAATTGCATACAATAACAAAACAGCTTGCTTTTGCGACATACCAGAGTGAAGCAACTTGAAATGTAGATGTTCATCATCACCAAGATAAATAGGCTTTTTTTTTATCCACCGCATCATCACCACACGAATGACATCAAAAAAAGGAATACCGACGACCAAAAGCGTCGTCATAATTTTGCCACCTGAGATAATACCAAGAACACCCAACATAAACCCAGTAAAAAGACTACCCCCTTCTCCAAGAAATATTTTTGCCGGATGCCAATTCCATATGAGAAATCCGAGACACGCACCAGCAAAAATAATCGCCAAGGTGGCAACTTCTGGCTGAAACCATTGTTCTTGTCGAGATAAAAAGAAAATCATGATCGCACCAATAGAAACAATACCACTCACCAATCCATCAAGCCCGTCGAGAAATTTTGTTGTAAACATCATACCAAAAATCCAAAAAAATACCAACACTCCCGAAAATAAACTCGTAAGCACAAAAGTACCACCAAACGGATTGGTGATACTATGCGGTCCAATACCAACACAGGCAATAATTGCCGCAGCAAAAAGAGGAAATACAATTTGATGTCGTGCTTTCAAATTTTTTGCATCATCAAGAATACCACCTCCCATGAGTACACTCCCAGCAACACAAATCGCGATGAGCATGGACAAGGAAATCCTCTCACCAACAAATCCAAACGCATATGCAACCCCAACCATAACAAAAAATGCTACAAAAATAGCAAGTCCACCACCGAGTGGGATATTTTTTTTGTGAATTTTCCGTTTCTCTCCTTTTGGACTATCTACAATACGATAGCTCCTCATGATACTGCGAACAAGCGCTGTTGCCAAAAAAGAAAGAATGAGGGTACTAAAAAACAAAAGAATATTCATATGTTGTCAATACTATCATCGATATAAAAAATATACCACACTACCGTTCTACGCGAATAATAGCACCTTCTCCAAGTACGAGACGATCACGTCTATTCAGTTTTTTTGAAAGAATAAGCTCAGCCAACTGATTTTCCACCTTATCCTGGATCGCACGGCGCATTGGACGAGCACCAAATTCTGGATCATACCCAACCTCCACAAGTGCTTCTAATGCGGCCTCTTCTACGACAAAAGACATACCTTTTGCTTCAATATCTTTTTTGACTCTTCCAAGCATGAGACTGGCAATCTGCTTTGTCTCATCACGCGAGAGAGAACGAAAGAGGACAATACCATCAAAACGGTTCAGAAACTCTGGTCGATAATATTGTTTGAGCTCACCATGAATCAATGTCTGGCGTATATCTTCAAGAGGAATACCAGCAGCAATTTGTTGCTGTACAAACGCTGTCCCTGCATTGGATGTCGCAATAATAATCGTATTGGTAAAATCGATCACACGTCCCACACTATCGGTGAGGCGTCCATCATCAAACACTTGCAAAAACAAATTGAGAACATCAGGATCTGCTTTTTCCATTTCATCCAGCAAGAGAAGGGAAAATGGATTTTGTCGTACAGCTTCGGTGAGAATACCTGTCCCTTGTTGTCCTGGCTGACCGATGAGTCGATAGATACCACTCTTATCTTGATATTCACTCATATCTATACGGATCATACGTTCTTCCCCACCAAAGTATGTCCGTGCAATAGTTTTTGCGAGCTCTGTCTTTCCGACGCCAGTTGGTCCGAGAAAAAGGAAGTTCGCAATTGGACGTTTTTGAGAACGAACTTCTGCTCGTGCTCGACGCAGAGCATTAGCGACGAGCGAGACAGCTTCATCTTGTCCGATAACTTGTTTGTGCATATCTTCTTCGAGCTTCATGAGTTTTGTGGATTCATCGTCAGTAATACTCGTCGTAGGAATACCTGTTTTTTGTGACACAATAGAAGCAACATCTTCACCTTCTACGAGTGTATTGACACCTTTTGTATTGTGAACAAAACTGGCGGTTTCCGTCATGATAGCAAGTGCACTTTCTGGTAAATTTTGATCATGCAAAAATTTCTTTGCAAGCACTACAGATTGCTCGAGTGCATCATAACTAAAAAATACTTGTTGTTTATATTCAACAAAACCAACTTTTGACTCCAATACTTGTATCGCCTGATCATCAGTCATTTCATCGATATCAACACGAGCCAATACCTGCCCAACAGAAGAATTAACGATTGATTGATTGTAGCCAGTAATGGTTGTTGTTGAAAGTGTCAAAAATTGTCCTGCACCAAGAAATTCCGCAAGTGTTTCACTGACATCCAGTCCCTGCACAGCACCCTGACCACCAGAACCAATCAAATCATCGATACCATCGATAAAGAAAATAATATTACCAGCGCGTGCAACTTCATTCATGATATTGATAAGTCGCTCTTGTGCTCCAGTGATTGTTGTCCCTGCAAGAAGCGAGGATGTAGACAGCTGTACAAGCCGTTTATCTTTGATCCTAGCTGGTACTTTTTCTTCTACCATGCGTGCAGCAATACCAGCAACAATACTCATCTTGCCAACTCCTCGATCACCAACAAGAACTACACTTTGTCGACCTCCTTCGATAATACGAAAAATCTCATCAATTTCTTTTTCTCGCGCAACACAAGGTTCAAGCCTCCCAAACTTTGCTGCGAGCGTCAGATCATGACTAAAACTATTGAGAAACGGTGTTGCGACAGCAGTCATTGCCTTATCAAGTCCATACTTGCTACGCCGAGACGCCGCTTTTTGGAATGTATGATGTTGTTTTTGGAGACGATCTCTGATACGAAGCCACTCGATGACATTGAGGAGTTTGTGCGCATCTACTTTGAGATCATAAAATAATTCTTGCACAGGCACTGATTGTCGTACAAGCGCCAACAAAAGCTCTGTCACATGCAAGTATTCTTGCCGTGCATCATATGCATACTCATAGGCATGAAAGATCATTTGCAATACATCATCTGATATGATGCTCGGTACGTTTTTGGTTTCTCCCCGTTCACATTTATCTGCAATCACAGCCTGCAATTTCTTTTGTGGTAACCCCAATCGAACAAAAACACTTGCAACACTTGAGGAACCAAGTAATGCATGAAATACATGCCAAGGTGTGACTGATTCAGCACCAAATCGCTGAGCGAGAAGTGCTGAATTTTCAAGAACTTGTAGCACTTCTTGCGTCGCTACCCTGGAGATATCCTTTCTCTTCTTTCCTTTATATAAAGAAAGCGCTTGTTTCCATGAATCAACAACACCAACCGCACCTTCTTTGTTTGGGAGCACGTTCTCATCATACAGTTCTACCACTTGTATTTCTTTTTTTCTTGCAATACTTCGATACAGAAGAAAACACCATGATGTAAGTGAGAACCACACAAAAAGTGTACTCAATTCTGGACTCCCCCACCAAAAATCAAGAGACAATATATCAGCACTGCGACCCTTGTCATAGATATACCACACAAAAAAACTCATGAATCCAATACCAAAAAGCACACTTCCCAATATTTCAAAACGCTCGAGCCACTTGCGCATACGCCGAAACGCAATGTCTCTTCGTGACAAAGACGTCCCCCAAAAAAGAAGTTTATTGCGTAGTACAACGCCCATACTCATACGACGATGTCTTTCATCGTGACGATATGGTAGGAGTGGCAATGGTGTTTGTGATTGAAATTCCATACAGCGTTATTGAAGCAAAACAACGTGGCTTATCATAAAAATAATAGCAACAGGGACAATGAGCCACAGACAAAACAAGAAAAACAGTACACACATATACACAACCAATGCAAACAATCTGCCAATAATATTGACAACACGCATAAAAAAACTCATCAATCTTCCCTGAAAATCTGTCTGTCCGTACATGGGTGTAAATATATGACGAAGCCATAATCCAGGAGCAAGAGAGGCGTTGGCATCCTGCAACATATGAAACAATCCAATAATAATACGACGAAGCCCCCCGCTATACCACCAGAGTGGAAAATAAAGCATATCCAACACAAGTTGAAATGCAATACGTTGAAAAACGAGAAAAAACATAGGAAAAAATATTCGAGAATCTCAAACTCTTATACACCTATACCAAAGTATATCAGAAATACAAAAAAACTCCCATTCAGGAGTTCTCAGCATATGTGTGTAACACATTAATTTGCACGTGCGACGGCCGTACCGACAGGTGTCACATACAGCAAATCTGTAGCAACGACAAGATTTGTTCCTTCAAGTCGTGTTTCTAGAGAATCCATAGATCGATATGATGCAATTTGTACATCAAGACGTTGATTTTCTCGTTCGAGATCTACAATAGTATCTTGTAAGTCACTAATGACAAATCCTTGTGAAGAAACAGTATTCACTTTGAACAGATACAACACACCAAACACCATGATTGCGACAAGAAGCATACTTCGAAAGGTTGTACTGACCAACCATTTTTGAACAGCAAGTCGTTTTTCTCGAAGGGTTGGTTTTTTCTTGAGGTAGGCATTCATAGATGACAGGCAGTGAATGGAATTAGTAAATTTTTTCTACGACACGTAATTTTGCAGAGCGAGCTCGTGTATTTTCTTTTGCTTCCTGTTCTGACGCAACAATGGGTTTTTTTGTAATAATTCGAATTGTTTTCTTATCCAACGATTTGAAATAATGCTTTACAATACGATCCTCTCCAGAATGAAAGCTGATCACAGCGAGTCGTCCACCTGGTGCCAAGATTTCTATTGCTTGGGGCAGTGCCCGATCGATCACTCCAAATTCGTCGTTGACTGCAATTCGAAGCGCTTGGAATACCTTGGTAGCAGGATGAAGTCCTCCAACCCACGGTACTTCCTTGTCAGTCTTGAGCTTCTTTCGATACACTGCTAAGACAATATTGACCAGATCACTTGTGTTGTTGATACCTTGTTCATATGCTTTTATAGCGACTGCTATTTCTTTTGATAAACGTTCTTCACCGTAAATTCTGAATATATGTTCGAGTTCTTCTTCTGTACTATCAGCTAACAATTCTGACGCCTTTTTCATGTCATTGTGCGGTGCATACCTCATGTCAAGTGGTTCATCTGGATTCTGAAAACTAAAGCCCCTCTTTCGCTCTTCAAACTGAGGACTTGACCAACCAAGATCCATGAGAATGCCGTTGACTGGTGCAAACTTCTCTTCTGAAACAATCTTTGCTAGATGTTCAAAATTTTCTCGAACAAATATCACACGTTCGGCTTCCGAATAAAGAAATTGTTTTGCACGAGCAAGTGATTCTGGATCTGCATCGATCCCGAGTACACGTCCGTTTGGAATAGTCAGCTTCAAAATTGCTTCTGTATGCCCCCCATCACCAAGTGTACAATCGATAATATTACTACCATGTTTCAGTTGTAATGCATCAATCGTTTCTCTCAAGAGTACTGGAACATGTTTCATATGCTCTATACTCCTAAATCAAACATTTGTTCAGCAATTTCATTACTCTGTTTTTCCGACTGTTGTGTATATTTCTCCCACGCTTTTTTGTCCCAAAGTTCGAGGCGGTTGTATAGACCAGCCACAATTGTTTCTTTTGAGAGACCTGCATAGGTTCTCAAATATTCGGGTAAAATAACGCGTCCTTGTTTATCAATGGAAACATCCATCGCACCTGCAAGCATGAGACGTGCGAATGCACGAGCATTTGCTTGGGAGAACGGCAGATTTGCGAGCTTGTCTGCAAGTTTCTTCCACTCATCTTTTGTGTAGAGAAACAAACAGTTATCGAGCCCACGCGTCACAACAGCTCCTTTTGAAAGAGCAGTACGAAACTTCTTTGGGACAGCGAGCCGTCCCTTTTCGTCTAGATTGTGAGAATACTCACCGATAAACATACGTGAAAAGGAAAGTGGAGTTACGAGATATATAGACAAGCACGTTACATATCTTGAGTGACGTCCAGAACCCTGTAATCAGGATAGGACACGTTCTACCAGCTTTCGCAATGTAGAAATCCCCACTTTTCCCCACGTGTTACCATTTTAACCCACTTTCACTCCACATGCAACCACTGTTATCCACTTTTGGTGGATAAGTGAACGTTTCTAAGTACAATAACTTTTCTCCCACAAAAAAATCGCCAAAAGACGATTTTTTTATTTGTTGTACTATCTCTATTTTTTTAACTTTCTCAACTTCCGTTGATACGTTATCGCAAACCGATGCGCCTCATCACGCACACGCACAAGAAGATCCTGATGCTCACTCACCCATTTGATAAAACCTCTATCCCGCGTCCCAAATACAAATTCATTCTTCTTTCGCTCTGGCCCTTTTGCAATGCCAACAAGTGGAATATCTTTTTCAAATGCTCGGAGCACCTGCATCGCACGATTCACTTGTGGCTTTCCCCCGTCAATAAGAAATACATTTGGGAGTTGCCATTCATCGTGTTTCATTCGTCGAACCAATACCTCTTCCAAACAATCCACATCACTTTGTCCTACCACCGATTTAATTTTAAATTTTCGATACTGATTTTTTACTGCCCCATGACTATCGAATACCACCATAGATCCCACTTTCCCAGTTGCGCCAAGATTGGAGATATCATATCCTTCGATACGCTGTATACCAGCAGAGGTTTCTTCTTCTACAAAAGATTTATTTATGAGCGCAATATCGTGAATACGTTCGAGTGATGCAATCTGATTTCGGAGCCGTGCGGCTTCTTCATACGCTTCAGCTTTTGATGCCTGTTGCATGCGTTTTTTCAATGTCGTGATCAACCTTTTTTTTCCACCTTTCAAAAATTGTACCAGTGGTTGAATGACGTTCTTTTTGTATTCCACGGGTGATATTTCTCCAGTGCACACGCCAAGACATAACCCCATTTGACGATACAAGCAAGGTTTTCCAGATTGCTTTTTCTGCTTTTGGCAATCCGAAATATAAAAAAGCTTTCTCAAAAGCTTCATCGTCGCTTTTGTATTCAATCCTGGATATGGTCCAAACAGCTGTGTAATTCCCAATTCCTTTTTTGTCTCTTTGCCCAGTTGTCCATTTACCAACGTCCCTACCTCGTGCTGTCGATACGACACGACACGTGGATACAGTTCATCCGTAATACCAAGATAATTCCAACTCTTATCATCACGCCCAAGAACATTATACTTCGGTTGTTTTGCTTTGATGAAATTTGCCTCGAGAATGATCGCTTCCAGCACTGAGTCTGTTGTCTTCCATTTGATATCCACGACTTCGTGAATCATCTGTTCTATAGGTCGCGAGGTTCGTGCACCGCGGAAATAACTACTGACACGACTTTTCAGCGACGTCGCCTTCCCGACATAAATCAATTCTTTTTTTGAATTAAAAAAAAGATAGATGCCTGGTTCATCTGGAAATTTGGTGAGTTGGTTTATCCTGTAATTTGACATGAACTTCTACACTCAATCTTTAACATTGAGTTTCTTTCTTGCCTCATCTTGTAATTCATCGAGTTCAGCTGCAGTTCTTAAGAATGCAACCCCCTTAAAAGAAAATTGAGGCAAATTACTTATCTTTTGTAAGGCATCCTTTACTGCGGCAGAAGAAGAAATATCATATGGTACTCCCTGATATGTAAAAGATTTTCGTGCTTCTGGAGTTTTGGCAATCATACACATAATCAAAGTATCTAGCGCTGATTTTTCATATGAAAGTATAGGCGGTGGTTCATTTTCCATATGATAACGCATCTTCTCTAACGAATTCATACTGTCACTATTATGTATGTCCTCAAATGCTGTTTTTCCTGTACGCATCATATACATCATCATTCCGAGAGCATACAAATCACGTGCAGGGCTGTCTGGTACACCAGAATATACCTCTGGAGACATATACTCATAGGTTCCTGAAATTGTACCATCGTCTACGTCTGGAGCAGCTATTACTTGAGTTTCTTTTACAACAGAATCATCTTCTGGACGTTCTGAAAATGCCAATGCGGAGGGTTGTCCAGATGCTTCTTGCTCGTGATCGCGAATTCTTGAAATGGTACTTGGTCTTTCTATTTCCCTGGTGGGAGGAAGTGGCCCTTCTGCCAAAGCTAACTTTCTTGAAGAAATCCCAAAATCACAGATATACGCTTCTCCATCAGGATCAATCATGACATTAGCGGGTTTCAGATCTCTATGAATAATTCCAGAGGTATGAGCGATATCTAAACCTTCTGCTATCTGCTGAGCAAGATGTATTACATATCCTCCAGAGTACGTATTTCCCAATTCTTCTCTTTTTAAAACAAGTAGTCCATACAATTCTTCATCTTCTGGAAGTTTTTCTTTTACCTGGGACTCCCAATAGTTTGCAGAACGCCATGCCTCAAGTAAATTGTTCAGTTCTTTTCCTTGTATAAATTCAGTAACTATCGCTATTGCTTGTATATCCTCTTTGCCATATCTTACTTCAATGGCACCATCGCCAACAACATGGGCGATATGTTTTCCCAAATGACCAGATACTCCAGTTTGTTCTGTTGCTTTTATTTTTTTTGCAAGTGCTCTAAGCATGTCTATTTCATGCCACAAGTCAAACATTTGATTCAATTGCTGTAACTCAGGATCTTCTTCAATTGTTTCACCAAGAAATGCTTGCTCCTGTTTTTCTTTATGTGCTGTTCGTAAAGAGACCAATTTTTTAATGGCGTCGGGAGTCAATGTTTTCATGGCGACATCATGGCGTCCACCTTCAGGATCTGTAGCTATTGCACGATATACAATACCTTGTCCACCTTGTCCTAGAGGTTTCTGAAAAAACTCATATGTCCAACCATTATCGGTGACAACTTCAGGTATGAGGATTATTTCCCTTTCGGTTTCTTGATTCTTTTTCTCTGCCTCTGTTTTTAATTGTTCAGCCTGCCATCTTTTAAATTCATCTGCGGGAAAATCATCTGGATCTGAATCAACAGCATTAGGTCGATTGACCGTATCACCAGTACTATTAGTGGGTTCTTCACCTGACACGGTTTTTCCTATTGCAGCCGCATCGGGACGAATTCCTAGAACGTCTACTCGAGTCATATATCAAAATCAATGTATTTGTATCCCGCTAGCTTTGTGCCAGATAAGGATACAGATACAGTAGCAAAAAAGACCTTGAGAAGCAAGCAAAACAGAAGACAAAAGCCCACATACAGTGCTATAGTGAGTATGAAGCATACGTACTCACATAAGCACAGACCATATGAAATCTCCATATATCCTCCCCGTTCTCGTATTGTCTTCACTGCTTTTGAGTGGCTGTGTCTCCAATACAGTTGTACCAACAACTCCTGCGGTATCTCCCAGTGGACAACCACCCACAGTACAAGACAAAGTAAATGATAAAGACATGATACTAAATCTCGATAACAGGGGTCTCACGAGTGTGCCAGCAAATACGTTTGACGACATAAACATTCAAGTGCTCGATCTGTCACACAACAAACTCACAGGATCGTTGCCAGGAGAAATTCGCCACCTTTCGCATCTCACGTTTCTCGATATGAGTTACAACAGTATGACCGGTATCCCAGCAGAAATCGGACAACTCACAGAACTTGAAACTCTCAATCTTTCACACAATCAATTTACCGGACTTCCCCACGAACTTGGAAATCTCACACATCTTCGAACCCTCGACATCTCTGGTAATAATTATGCAACAGCAGATCTCGCAATTATAGAAAAACAACTTCCTTCGTCAGTCACGATTATAAAATAATGCGTGGAAATTTACCGTACAAAAAAATCCAAGAAGATATACCACGAATAGATCACCAATTTTGGAATATATTTGATTTTTAATACAGAGCGAGACAAACTTTTTCGTCTGTCTTTGTTATCACAAAATTGATCGAGAAAATGCGCTCGTTCTTCGTTGATAATGTTGTACATAGCACGAAACGTTCGATCTTTTTTCATCCGATCCCAAATCCAGCGGTATCGTTGTTGTCTTGTGTAGTAATCGATAAGCCAGCGATGTTCATTTATTTTTTCACGTAATGTTTTTGCGAGATTACATCGTTCCCCATTCAAATATCGTTCAATGAGAAGCGCAGATTCTTTTCCAGAGATCACTGAACCCTTTATTCCGTCAGCTGCAAAGGCACCACAATATCCAGCCGCATCACCGATCAAAAGTGTATTTTCAAATGATGTTTTTTTCAACACACCGCCAATAGGGATAAAACTTCCAAATCGATATTCTGGTTTTAGAACATCAGCAGGAAGAGAAACGATCTTCTTTTCTGTCAACGTCTCCATAAACTGCGCAAGCAATTTTTTTGCATCTCCACGATCTTTTTTTAATTTTGCCAAACCAATACGAAATCCTGGTTTGCTATCGATCGTGGTTGGTGACAGCCACCCCCCATACCCAAGAGAAAATTCTCCAAACCAGAAATGATAGATCGTCTCAGCGGGAAGAGGCCCGAGAAGCACGTCCCCAATCCACACTTCTTCGTAGCCGAAAAGAAACGTACCATTTGTATCAAGTTGGTGAATCGATTCTGCAACAGAAGAATGACCTCCATCTGCACCGACGAGAAATGTTGTCGTGACGATCTTCACGTCTCCCCCGCCCTTGAGCTGAATCGTACTCACGCCGTCATGTGTCTCCACACTGTCATACGCCATTCCCGTCCAGACAGTAACATTGTCTGAGAGCTTCTCTGCGAGTGCTCTAACAAGCGCCTTTGTATCTGTCTGATAAATCCAGTAGTCATCTGTTTTTGAAATAAAATAATCGTCGTAATTCGGCGAGACCACACAAATAGAAGAAATGGGATTGGTGATGTATGCATCTATATCAAAAAACGATGCAAACTCCTCTCGTGTGTGAGTCGTAATAAGTCCCGTAGATTCCACACTTGACCCAGCAAACGGCTTTGCGTCGACCACCAAGACCTTGTACGTTTTTGGCAAGTGATGTGCGAGGGTAAGTCCAGAAAAACTCGCACCGATGATGATGACGTCAAATTTCTCTTGCATATTATGAGACATATTTTTTGAGATATGCTCCAGTATGACTCTGTGTACTCTTCCTTGCAACTTCTTCTGGCGTTCCTGTTGCGACGAGCAAGCCACCTTTGTCCCCTCCTTCTGGACCAAGATCAATAATCCAATCCGCACACTTGATCAAATCCAAATTATGCTCGATGATCATCACCGTATTTCCTTGCGACACAAGTCGCTGAATTACTTCAATCAATTTTTTGACATCTTCATAATGAAGCCCTGTTGTCGGCTCATCAAGAAGATATAGTGTCTTTGTAGTATTCCGTTTTGCCAGCTCACGAGAAAGCTTGATACGTTGGGCTTCTCCACCAGAAAGTGTCGTCGCGGATTGACCGAGGGTTAAATAATCAAGCCCCACTTCTTTGAGCATTTTAATTTTGTCATGAATAGGTGGGATGTCTTGAAAAAAATCCTCTGCATCCTCGACCGTCATATTCAATACATCAGAAATATTCTTTCCCGCGTAATGCACTTGCAATGTTTCTACATTAAACCGCTTTCCATTGCACACATCACAGATAATTTCTACACTCGGCAAAAAGTGCATTTCAATATTGAGAGCACCTTTTCCTTCACAATTTTCACAGCGTCCGCCAGGTCGATTAAAACTAAATCGTCCTTTTTTGTACCCACGAATGCGAGCCTCGGCAGTCATCGTGAACAAATCACGAATCGCATCATACGCTTTGGTATAGGTTGCTGGATTACTGCGTGGCGTGCGCCCAATTGGGTTTTGATCGATCTGAATAATTTTATCAATATATTCGATTCCCTTGATTTCTTTATGTGTACCAATACGCTTGTCAACATGGTTGAGTTTATTTGCAACAGCACGATAAATAATATCGTGCATGAGTGTTGATTTTCCAGAACCTGATACACCAGTCAGACAAACCATACGACGAAGTGGCACTTCAATAGTTAGATTCTTGAGATTGTTTTCACTCGCCCCAATGATTTTCAACTTTGGCGTAGAACTATCAACTTTTCTTCGTTTACTCGGCACATCAATTTTCTTTTCCCCACGAAGATACTGCCCAGTAAGAGATTTCTTCGCACTACCGTACGTTTTCACGTTTGACATTTGAAATGTGTCACTTGTTTTTTTCACATCTGACAATTTTGATGTTGACGTGTCAAGCAACGCTTGTCGTGGTCCCGAATACACCACATATCCACCATGTTTTCCAGCACCTGGCCCGATATCCACGACCCAGTCACTGACAAGAATAGTATCTTCATCATGCTCTACGATAATAATCGTATTGCCAATATCACACAGATTTCGGAGCGTTGAAACGAGCAAATCATTGTCTCTCTGATGAAGCCCAATTGTTGGTTCATCAAGAACATACAGTGCACCAACCAACTGTTGCCCTACTTGAGACGCAAGACGAATACGCTGAGCTTCTCCTCCTGAGAGCGTTCCAGCAGTACGATTGAGTGTTAAATAATGAAGTCCGACATTGAACAAAAATTGTAGTCTATTGGTAATTTCATTCAGTGCTGCGCTTGCGATATCCAGATCCCGCGCATTGAGCGCATCAAACAATCCTTCAAAAAATAATTTTCCATCTTCAATCGTCAGGCCCGTAACTTCCCAAATGTTTTTATTATCTATTTTCACCGCAAGCGCATTGTCATTCAAACGCTTTCCTTCACATACGGGACAGAGTTCTTCACTGAACAATTCTCGTGTTCCAAGACCAGTACATGCAGCACAGTACCCATATGGGCTATTGAAACTAAACATACGAGGCTCAATCTCTGGAAAACTGTATCCCTCATTTGGACAAGAATATTCTGTAGAAAAAACTTGTTCTTCGCCATCAGGATAAATAACCGTACATAGACCATTTGACAGATCAACTGCTGTTTCGATTGCTTCACCAAGACGCTGTCCATCTTCTTTCTTTTTTTCGGGATCGAAATCAACAGTTGGAATGGTATCAACAACAATTTCAATCGTGTGCTTATTATTTTTTGATAACTTAATCTGTTCACGAAGTGACTTCATTTTTCCATCCACACGGACCTCGAGAAATCCACTATTATACATGTCATAGAGCATCTGGTAATACTCCCCTTTTCTGCCACGGACAACAGGAGATAATATCAACAATTCTTTTGATGTATTTTTTTTCTTTTTATGCGTTGTGACAATACGTTCGGTAATTTCATCGGTCGTCATCTTTTCAATCTTTGTATCACACACGGGACAATGTGGCTTTCCCACACGTGCATACAAGACACGCAAATAATCATAAATTTCTGTAATCGTCGCAACGGTCGAACGTGGATTGGCACTATGCGCCTTTTGGTCTATAGAAATAGCCGGAGACAATCCCAAAATCTCATCAACATCTGGCTTTGTCATATTACCAAGAAATTGACGGGCATACGCTGACAAACTCTCAATATACCGACGCTGTCCTTCGGCAAAAATAGTATCAAACGCAAGCGAAGACTTCCCTGATCCAGAGAGTCCGGTAAAAACGATCATCTTGTTTCGTGGGAGTTCAAGAGAGATATTCTTAAGATTGTGCTCTCGTGCACCACGAATGACTATTTTATCTTGCATATCTAGAAAGCTTAGAAAGCTTGGGAAGCTCAGAAGGCCTAAAAAATCCAAGCCTTCTAGGCCTTCCAAGCATTCTCAGCCTTATAACCAAAAAGGCCCTCATTCGGGCGTACTATACGTATAGCGGAAAAGAGCCAACGTAGTATACATTGCCTAGGGTGAAAGTCAATTATGCACAGTCTATCATACCAAACTCTTGCAAATAATACAAAGAGGGTATACTATACGTTCGTTCTTACAAAAAAAGAACCTGCGTCACGCTCGACGATCCTTCAATGCGAAAGATCAGGGGTATACATATATAGTATAATCTTGATCTTTCGCTCGGAAGGTCAGTCCGAGCACGTCCGGGAGTTCCGGACAATGTAGAGTGGAAATCCGTCACAAAAGAAGAAACAACATGCGACGCATCTGGAACTGGATGAAGGCCCACCCGGGCGCCACGGCGCTCGTCGCCTACAGCTACCTCATGGCCCTCGGCCTCGGTGTGCACTACCTTCTCGGAGGTATCCCCCACTTCACCATCTGACGCAGTCCTCGTCCAAAGCCCCGCCGACACCACGTCGGCGGGGCCACGGACGGGATGAAAAAAATATTGGAAACGCCATAGGGCGATTTTTTTATTTCAAAAAGTTCTATAGAAAACAAAAGCAATTTTGTCAAGAGTACCTATGTACGCTATACTCTCTACGGTCTTTAGAAATTATCTCCATGTATACTCTCTATATCCTCCGCTGCGCAGACAATTCTCTCTATACAGGCATTGCAAAAGATCTCGAGAAACGTCTCGAGATGCACCGCACTGGGACGGGATCAAAATATGTTCGCGCGAAATCCCCTTTTGTTGTAGTGTATACTGAGGAATGCAACGATAGATCGAGTGCGAGTAAGCGAGAAATCGAAATAAAAAAAATGTCTAAACAAGAAAAAGAAAAACTGATTCGCGTATGAATACTCAAGCTATTGAGACCGCTCAACGACAATCATCAACAGGGAACAATTTGTCTGAACAGGATTTTTTGAATATTGTGAAGGAATATACCGCTTCTCTTTCGCTCAAAGGACAACACGATTCCCTTCAATTTTTGATATGCCCTGTCGGAATGATAGGAAGTGGAAAGACAACAACTCTCAAAAAAATCAATGAAACCATTCCATTTGTCTGCATCCGTACAGACGATATGCGCGCACTTTTAAAAAAACATGGATATAATTTTTTGAAAACAAAAGAACTTGCTCTTGAAGTGGCAATACAAATATTGGAAAAAGGATATAGTATTGCACTCGACTCGGATTGTGCAGGAGACAAAGTACGAGAAAAAATTGATAGTATTGCAAAAACATTTCCAAAATTAGAAATCATATGGATTCATATTATTGCATCTGACAACGTCATAAAAAAACGCCTGTCGCCAGACAATGAAAAACGTGTGTACAAAGGTCCCGAAGCAATCGAACGTTATGAAATTAGAAAAGTACTGCATGAAAACCTTCCAATGCAATTCGATGCAACGATAGATACAGGATCCGACCATACTAAGACTGACTTTGAAAATGTAATAAAAATTATAACAGAAAGAATATAAAATCCCCTCCTTACCAAGGAGGGGATAGGGGAGGTTTCGCATAAGCAACGTATGCGCTTCTAAGATAACCCCTTGCCCGCAATGCTTCGCAACGCGTTGCAGGCGGGCCCTCTGTCTCCCCCTTCGTAAGGGGGAGAACGTTCTCAGAAATTATGACCATCGACAACGTCCGACAATCTCTCAAACATACGTTTGGTTTCGACTCCTTCCGCCCCATGCAGGAAGAGATTATTCAGGCTGTGATAGAAAAAAAAGATGTACTCGTTCTCATGCCAACGGGTGGTGGAAAATCGCTATGTTACCAACTGCCGGCACTTGTCATGGACGGCCTCACGGTCGTCGTCTCCCCTCTTATTGCACTTATGAAAGACCAAGTCGAAGGACTGGTGGCAAATGGTATTAAAGCAGCATTTCTGAATAGCTCACTAGAACTAGACGAACATCAAGATATCAAAGAACAGCTCGAACGAGGCGAGATCGACATTCTCTATGTGTCTCCAGAAAAACTTATCACACCCAGTTTTCAATACTCACTGAAAAAATGGAATGTACAACTTTTTGCGATTGATGAAGCACATTGTATTTCTCAATGGGGTCATGACTTTCGTCCCGGATACACACAACTCCGTACACTGAAAGAATTATTTCCGGATATCCCAATCATCGCACTTACAGCAACAGCGGATAAAACAACACGTAAAGATATTCTCGCTCAACTAAAACTGAAAGATCCAAAAGTGTTTATTTCTTCGTTTGATAGACCAAATCTTGAGCTTAATGTATTGCCAGCAAAAAAACGAATTGATCGTATTATTACGTTTGTCAAAAAACGCAAAAATGAATCTGGTATTATTTATTGTCTCAGCAGAAATCAAACAGAAAAAGTTGCCAATGCACTGATCCAAGAAGGATTGAATGCAGGATATTATCACGCAGGCATGCAATCGCACGAACGATCAAAAGCACAAGAAGATTTTATTCATGGACGCACAAACATTATCGTTGCAACAGTTGCCTTTGGGATGGGTATCGACAAGAGCAATGTGCGCTATGTCATTCATCACAATTTGCCAAAAAATCTCGAAGGCTATTATCAAGAAATTGGTCGCGCAGGACGCGATGGTTTGCCAAGTGAAACATTGCTTTTTTATTCTCTCGCTGATGTTGTGTTGTTAAAAAAATTCGCAACAGAATCTGGACAACCTCAACTCCAACTGGCAAAACTGGATCGCATGAAACAATTTGCCGACGCACTGATATGTCGACGACGTATTTTGCTCTCATATTTTGGAGAAGAAGTGACGAGTGATTGCAACAATTGCGATGTCTGTGAAAATCCCCCAGAGCTGATCGATGGCACAGAAATTGCTCAGATCGCACTGTCCGGCATAGCACGCACAGATCAAGATGTCGCAATCGGTATGTTGATAGATATTCTTCGTGGATCTGGAAAACAAGATCTCATGAATCATGGCTACAACACGATAAAAACCTACGGCGCAGGCAATCATATTTCTCCTGAAGATTGGCAAGA
>Ga0210044_10003351_pt1 | contig 22903 bp, 19 predicted proteins | sample CryGey13umfilter_2_FD_183959 | JGI IMG/M metagenome (GOLD analysis project Ga0210044, IMG submission 183959) | Groundwater microbial communities from aquifer in Utah, USA - Crystal Geyser 4/9/14 3 um filter (SPAdes) (version 2) | ecosystem: Environmental > Aquatic > Deep subsurface >... | reverse complement strand
TTACTGCACATCTTCAAGTCCCACCGTCAAGAACAACATCCTATACTTCGATTCGGCGCCGAACGGAGCGGAAATTTGGCTGGCTTCAGGTTCCAACCCATCGGTTACCTATTGTGATATTCAGGGTGTCTGGCCAGGAAGCACCAATATCCATGCTGACCCACTTTACGTCGATTACTGGCATGAGTTTTATGATCTCCAATGGGGTTCCCCGTGCATCAATGTCGGCGATCCGGCCTTGAATGACCCAGATGGCACACGGTCCGATATGGGGGCGTTGTATCACTATTTAGGGATTACGGACATCAGCATGATGCCGGTCAATCCGCCGATCAATGTTCCCGCCGGAGGGTATTTCAATTTCAATGGTATTCTGCAGAATTTAACCGCCCAGTCGCAGACAACCACAGTCTGGATAAAGCTGAATGTCCCCGGTTATGGGATATATGGGCCGATTATGCAATTCAATAACATTCCCATCGCGGCCTATGATACGTTATTCGCTATGAACGTCAGGCAGGATATACCGAGCTTCGCTCCGCTGGGGACATATACCTATATCGCTTACTGCGGGACTTATCCCAGTAGCATCATCGATTCCTGCTACTTTGGGTTTGATGTAACCGCGCCGATAGGCGGTTCTGCGAATGACTGGAATGTTTCTAAATGGTTCGAGGGGAATGAAGGCATAATGGAGAACGCGCCATCGAGCTACGCTCTGGGAGATAACTATCCCAATCCGTTCAACGCGCAGACGAATATCATTATGGATATTCCGAAGGCGGGAGAAGCGCGGTTGGAGGTTTATAATCTGCTGGGGCAGAAGGTCGCAACTTTGATTGATGGAAATATCGAGGCAGGGCATCATACTATCAGTTGGGATGCAAACGAATATTCCTCGGGTATTTATTTCTATAAATTAACCGTCGGTGAACAGGTTTTCACCAAGAGGATGACGCTGTTGAAGTAGGTCGTGGGGCTTGCCCCTCCCGATAGATCGGGACGGGGGTCAAGGCCGCCCGCCTACGAAGAAATAGTGGAAAATCCCACAGCCCCGCCTGAGCGGGGGTGGGATACCTATTATTCACTGCAGGGGCGGGCCCCGTCCCGCTCACCCATTAGCCCAATAATGAATTAACAAAATCCCAATTTATGAGCTTATCCACGAATGCGGTGAGATAATCAGCCCGTCGATTCTGATAATCAAGATAATAGGAATGTTCCCAGACATCAACGCCCAACAATGGCTTCAAACCATGCGCCACTGGATTATCAGCGTTGGCAGTCTTCATAATCTTTACCTGGTTGCCATCCAGAACCAACCATGCCCAGCCGCTGCCGAATTGCGTAAGCCCCGCATTCTTGAATTCATCTGCAAATTTCTGGTAGCCTCCAAATGACGCATTTATCATCTCGGCGATTTTGCCCGACGGCACGCCGCCGCCATTCGATTTCATACATTTGAAAAAGAAATTGTGATTCCATACTTGGGCGGCATTATTGAAAATTCCTGCCTTGGAGGGATCCTTGGCGGCCTCCTTAACAATCGTATCAAGGTCGGCATTTTCAAGATTCGTGCCGGCGATCAATTTATTGCCATTGTCAACATAAGCCTTGAGATGCTTGCCATGGTGGAACTCAAAAGTCTTGGCGCTCATATAAGGTTCCAAGGCATTATGAAGGTATGGAAGATCGATGTGTGTTATAGGCATATTAACTCCTGTAAAATGAATGTTTTCATACAAATAGTATTATCCAATTCCGAGAAGCATATCCGCTCGAGAGCGAATAGGCGCTATCCGGCGATTTATCAATGAGAATAATATAAACCAATCATTCTGAAAGAGGTTCCGATTTTCCGGTCGGCGAAATTAAGTGAGCGGCGGATGTCCCGGGCTTGTTGAAAATGTGTTTTCTTGACTTCCTCCATATGTCATTCCCGCGGAAGCGGGAATCTATCTCTTTGATTAATATCGATTTCCACTTTCGTGGGAATGACAGTTAAGTAATTTTTCTCCACCAAATAAGGTTTTTCAACACTCCCCTTGCGGTGGGCTTTTTATACACCTTTAATCGATACCCCTCGAAATTTTAGATTGATAATCCAAAGAAATCGAATATAATATATTCATGCAGAGCAATTCCGCGACAGTTCAGGAATATCTGGATAGTCTGCTGAAAGATAGACGGGAAGCTATCAGTGCTGTCCGCAAAGTCATTCTCAAGCATCTTCCAAAAGGATACGAAGAGGCGATGCAGTATGGAATGATTGGATATGCGGTGCCGCTAAAACTTTATCCTCAGGGGTATTTGGGCAAGAAAGATGTGCCTTTGCCATACGCCGCATTAGCTTCACAGAAAAATCACATGGCAGCTTATCTTATGAGTATTTACGGAAACACGAAATTCTATGAATGGTTCGTGAAGGCATACCAAGCCACCGGCAAGAAGTTGGATATGGGCAAATCTTGCATATGTTTCAAAAAAATTGAGGATTTACCGCTTGAGGTGATCGGACAAGCGATTGCGGCCACATCGGTCAATGAGTTCGTCCAGAAATATGAAGAAAGCAGAAAGAGGTAGAATTTACGGTGGGGTACCCTATCACCCATGTTGAGTTGATATTATGAAACTTACCCTCAATAAAAAGTCCTTCACTCCCCAGCGTATCTTTTGCATCGGCCAGAACTACGCCGAGCATATTAAAGAGATGAAATCGGACATCCCTAAGACGCCGACCATTTTTATGAAGCCTGTTAGTAGTCTGGTTTCCCCGGGAGAGGAAATCCGTTTTCCCAAGCATGGCCAGGTGTTTCATCATGAAGTTGAAATCGTTGTTCTCATCGGTAAGGATGGACGCGCGAAAACTGCCGAAGATGCCAAATCATTTATCGCCGGTATCACTATCGGTTTGGATCTGACCCTGCGCGATCTCCAGAAAAACTTAAAAGATAAGGGCCTTCCCTGGGAAATCTCCAAATCATTCGACCAGAGCGCGCCCATCGGAAAGTTCGTATCTTATCTACCCCTCTTTCCATTTGATGACATCCAATTTACCTGCATGGTCAACGGCCAAGTCCACCAACGTGGAAATACTAAGGACATGGTTTTCCCCATAGAGCGCTTGATAATAGAAATCTCCAGGATATGGAAGCTTCTGCCGGGGGATCTGATTTTCACCGGCACGCCATCCGGCGTCGGCCCGCTTCAAGTAGGGGAATCGGTTAAAATCGCCAGTCCGCAAATAGGCACATTTGAATGGCAGATAGTGAAGCCATAGTAAGACACTAATTGCCAAATGTCATCTTTTTTCCAAATTAAAAGGCTGGGAACGAATTCCCAGCCCATATTATTTCTGCAACCCCTTTTGGTTAGCCGGCAAATGCAATTACTTCAACAATGTCATCCTTTGAGTCACAACTTTATCACCTGCGGTCAATCTATATAGGTAGATACCGGATGAATATTGGGATGCGTCCCAGTTGACAGTATGGTAGCCCGCTTCTTCGTGTCCGTTTAGCAATGTGGCCACTTTCTGTCCCAATAGATTGTAAACCTCCAATGTTACTTGGCTGGCTTCTGGAAGCTGATAATTGATGCTGGTGGAAGCATTGAAAGGATTGGGATAGTTTCCGGTTACAGCAAACTCGGTTGGCAGACTGAAATCGCGTTGCATATCAACACCCCATTCGCTATTCCCGCCGCCACCGTTGCTGGAGGCGACAACCGTGAATGGAAACGATGACGAGTCGTCCTTTATCGAATTATAGACGCCGTAATAAGCCCTATAAATGTAACTTCCTGTGGGTGCAGTGTTGGGCACGTTTTGGATGAAAACACCGGCCAGACATTGCATCGATGCCAGAGTGACGTTTAGAAATGACCCCTGTTGATAGAATACATTAGCCCAGACGACTCCCCACCAGATATCGGTAGTATGAGCGAAACTACATGTATCGCAGATCCTGCCGGACCATGCGAAAGATCCACCCTGTGGAACTATGGGATTAGGGATAATAGGGGTCACAATTAGGACACAACAAGCTGGAGGTGGCACCGCCGTTTGGGCACCTGAGCCGGCACCTTGAATGGCGGGGGCGCTCCAGCCTTGGTCAAAGATGTCCGTGTTGGCCTTTGCAGTATTTCCAGCCGCCAATCCGAATGCCGCCGCCGCCAGAATTGCCAAAGTAACAAGCAGGTTTCTCTTCATTTTCTCTCCATGAACCGCCCTCTTAGCGGTCTTCGTTTTATTTTGTGTACATAGATATCATCTGAAACAGCACAAGTCTGTATTGAGTTCCCTCAAAACCTTAATGATTTTCCATGCGACATTTTGGGGGATTGCTAAAATTATAAGGAGTTCAAACTCCCCTTCTGCAAAACGAATCATTTTGGAATGACCATTTCGTTTGACTATCATATTGATCCCGAACTACTATTTTAGATAGGATTTATGAAATTGATCCCCAGCAAGATATTTCAGAGCCGTAATCTTACCTTCCTGTGGTTGGGCCAGATTGTTTCTCAGAGCGGCGACTCGATTTATCAGATAGGGCTTCTTTGGCTGGCTCTTGAGCTTTCCGGATCGGAAATGGTAACAGGTCTGGTAGCTATGTCGGCGTATCTCCCCGCCGTTTTCTTTTCGCTTGTGGCGGGGGTGACAGCCGACAGGTATGATCGACGTTGGGTGATGTTATCATCTGATGCGGTCAGATTCCTGGTGGTTTTGATGCTACCGGCGGCATCGATGCTTGGATTCTTGAATCCCGTTTTCTTGGGCATCAACGCTTTTGCGATTGCCATCGCCGCTACTTTCTTCAATCCCGCGCGCGATTCGCTGATTCCCCATATTGTGCCGAAGGAAGGCTTATTCAAAGCGAATTCACTTATCCAGACTTCCTGGCAATTCGCTCTATTGATTGGCCCGGCACTTGCTGGAGGCCTGCTTCATTTTTTTGGCAAAATCCACCTGTTCACCGTAGTCTCCCTGGCCTATCTCATATCATTCTTGTTTGTGTTTTTGATTCGATTTAGTCATCAACGGAACCTAAGCGGACCGGTGCTGGGATTTGCGGGGATTCGAGATGGCCTGCGATATACAATCAGGCATCGTGTGATATTTCCCTTGCTTCTCATCACCATCGCTGACAACATATTCATAATGGGTCCGGCCATCGTGGGGACGCCTGTTTTTGTAAAGGAGGTGTTGGGAATGGGCGTGGAATCTTATGCATTAATCCAAGCTTGCTATGCTATCGGGATGCTCATCGGCACCGCCGCCTTACTTTCTTATGGCGGACGCTTTGGAAAGGGAAAGATATTATTGTTGGGTATGATCCTCGATGGCATCACTTTTATCCCGCTCTATTTTGTGAATTCGATGCTCGGAATGGAGATAACCATAATCATCCACTCGCTGGCGATACCAATGCTCACTGTTACCCGAACATCCTTGATTCAGAATTTTGTGCCGACAGAGATGACCGGGCGCATTTTCGCCCTGGTGAATCTCTCGGTGGTAGGGATGTCTGCCATTTCATCAGCTATGAGCGGATTTCTGTTGTCGATCCTTGGGGCTCCGGTTCTCTTTCTGATAATTGGAATAGGAGGAGGTTTTTGCGGCCTTATTGGATTGATGTTTGCCAGAGATTTAAGGAATGCCGCCTAACTGACCCATGCAGGCATTTCCAAATTTGCCAGCGTGGTTTGCCATAAGAAGGAATGAAATTTCACGTTTAAGCGCATAATTAAGCCCAATAGCGGAATTTCCCTTGACATCACAGAGGGAAATTTTTAAAATCGTTCTTTGATATGATTTGCCGCCGGAGTGGTGAAATTGGTAGACGCAGGGGACTCAAAATCCCCCGACCCTTGGGTCATGTCGGTTCGATTCCGACCTCCGGCATTGAAAAATGCGGCATGGCCAAAATTGCTACCGAGGCAATCGGGCTTGTTGAAAATGTGTTTTCTTGACTTCCTTCATATGTCATTCCCGCGGATGCGGGAATCTATCTCTTTGATTAATATGGATCCCCCCCCTTCGGGCTTGTTGAAAAAGCTGGGCCGCCATTAAAAAAGAAAGCACTTCAAAAAATTCTTTTCTTTCCATCCTTCTCCCATTAATTGGGAGAAGGAGTCGGAGGATGAGGGAGCTTAAGGAGTTACGCCCTTATCCGTCCCGACAAGTCGGGACATCTTCTCCCGGCGAAGCAGGAAAAGGTAAAGATCATTTTTCGAGTTTCCTGGTTTTTTCAACATTCCCCTTCGTGGGAATGACAGTTAAGTAAATTTCCTCTACCAAATAAGGTTTTTCAAAACTCCCAATCGGAAGGGCATTTTGATCATATTCGATTTTGCAGGGTTATGATGACGGAATATTCGGAGCGGCAAGCTTCTCTATAGCTGAGGCTAATTCAATATCCTTCCCCGTTATTCCGCCTGCGGAGTGAGTATATAGGGATATTCTCACTTTGTTGTAGCTGTTGAACCAATCAGGGTGATGATTCATTTTTTCTGCCACCAAGGCGACCTTTCCCATAAATCCGAATGCTTCAATGAAATTCTTGAAGTGGAATTGTTTGCTCAAGCAACCCTCTTCGATTCGCCAGCCCGGCAGTTTGTCAAGCACCTTGAGAAGCGAATCACTGTTCAATATCTGGCGGTTTTCCATAATTTTTTGTTCGATGATAGTCTGAGAGCATCAACATCATAGATAATTCCTAAGTTCCCCCCGTCATTGATGTCAATTGAGTTTGGTCAATGAAGGGAATGGATTGGCGCCGTCATACTTTCCAATTTCGCAGATATAATAGCTCAGCAGAAGCAATATCTGCTGGCTGGGCGTGGGATTCAATTTGGCTTCCCATTCGGCGTAGAATAACAAAGAAAATACCTTCTCTACATCGGATTTGGTGAAGTTGCTGATGTAAACTTGCACCTTTGATTGAGGAAAAGACCTGTATGAATCTGATTTCGTTGGGCCAAGCGACGAATAAATATCTTTAAACATATTTGAAATCATGAAAATTGTCGTGAGCGCCGATTCGGACCGCAACAGGGGACTATTAGCTATTAGGATTGCCCTAGATAGGTTTCTTTTACCCAGGGAATCTCGATATTCTTCGATGATATTCCCAGAGCCAGCCCTGGCATACTGACGAATATGATCCGGTGTAATGGTGGCTGAAATTCCCAGCGCCAGCCATAATTTGCGGATTTCGTTATATAATTCACCCAGGTCGGTCCCGACAACATCCATTACTGTTTGGATGGCTTCGCGCGATGCGATGAGCTCAAATTCCGCAAAGAATGATTTAACGTATTCTTGGATTCTATTTGCAAAGGGAGGACGGCAATCAAGCAATACTCCATATTCCGCAATGGCTTCATTAAATTTGGAAAGCGGTGTGGATAACTCTCCGAAATTCATTATCAAGGTAGTATTGTCGGGAATAGAATGGATATAACCGGCCAACTGGTTTCTGAATGAAGGGGATGTTTTGCTGGCGCCAGTCAATCTCACCACTCTTCTGCCGGCGCCGATCGGGTATGTATTGCAGGCGGCGATTACATCGCCTGCAGTCACTTCTGCCGCCGCCATACAATCATAGTTGAAATCTCTGGTTGCAGGATCTATAAGTTTGGCCAGCAGAAGCTTTTGGGCTCTAAATTTCAGAAATTCCTCTTTTCCTGCTAAAACATAGACTCGTTTAACATTGGAGGAACTAAGCCCCTTGACAAAATCCTCGTAATAGGTTCTATTGGGCTTCTTTGGCTTAGATATCATGAGCTATTGAGTATTTTTCAGAGAGATGAATCTATTTCAGCATAATCATGCGGATGGTGCTGACACCGTAATTGCATTCCAACCGACAGAAATAGACGGCTGATGGAGTCTCAAGGCCATTGTCCGTTCTGCCACCCATCGGTATTGATATGGACCGCGGGCAACGCAATAAATGGGGCTGGATTGAATCTGATGTCCAGCGAGATCATAGATGCCGAGATTCACTACTGATGGAGAATCGCTATCATAGCAGAACTCAATCACGGTGCTGGAGTTGAATGGATTTGGATAATTCGCCAAATTTCTGAAAAGGCCCGGAATCGGTTCAGCCTCTTCCGTTGCTGTTAGCTGTTCGGCGGCGGTGAAAACAATTATGCTATTCAAGCCGCTGTGGCCACCCTGCAATCCCCCGACATAGAGTTTTACATCGCCTGTGCCCGGTCCGGGAGCAGTCCAACTGAATGTTCCTTGATTCTGATAGGCAGATGAAAGGTGAATGCCATTAGTTTCATGGGGAACGTTGTAGGTGGCGGTATTTGTTCCGGCAACAATTACGCCTGCATTTGATGAACCATCCCCTATCCTGTAGCTCCCGTTGAGCTGGGTTATTGAATTGCCCCCGGAATGAGAGATAGTGAGAGGATAGACCTGATTAGGCATATATTCGGTTGGAAATCCAGAAACCTGGATAGTGCCTCCGCTGGAGCCATGGCAATATGAAGCGCAGGTGCCATCTGTGCCAGGGGCCCCGGAATATCCCGTGTATGTCGGCCTTGAATATGAGAGCGATACCATAATACAAAGAACAAGCACTAAGGTGGCGCTTGCAGTTTTCATAATCTTTCCTCCAGATTTTGTATTCTAAGGCAGTATTATGCTGATAAAAATCTAATATAATTATTTTGAAGCTCGCCTGTCAAACATATAAAGAGCTGATTGAACCTCGAAATTTCTCTATGAAGATGATCGAATTCTCCCGGCAAACAAGGATGTTCAATCAGGAGCTTGTTAATTTCAGTTAGTGCTATCAACGGATTCTACTGGGGCGCAATCGGTTAACTTGATCAATCGATTCTGCCCGAATCTTTCTTTCAACGGGAATTAATCCCCAACCCCTATTGCCGATAAGAGAGTAAATACTCTTCGGGGGGCGAAGATGGATGAGAAAATCCAAAAGATTTTGCTTGTAGGGGGCAATCCGTCTGACAGCAGATATTGGCGGGATGTTCTTGCTAAGGCCGCAAAATACCAAATTGGCGGCGCCGCTTTCGAGCTTAAATTGGTTGATTATGGATCCATTGGCTCAAAATCATCGGCTGACGGAAATTATGGTGTAGTATTGTTGGACCTGGAGTCACCGGACGATGCAGGTTTAGGCAAAATTCTAATTGCAAAAAAGGAGTCTCCGGGCACTCCCATAATTGTGTTTACTGACGTTGACGACCAGGATTTTGCTTCCAAAGCGCTTCAATATGGCGCCCAGGATTATCTGGTCAAAGGGCAGTTTGATCCCAAGTGTCTGATACGCGCAATGCGATATGCCATCGAACGGCAACAGATGATCCGCAAGCTCGAAGCTTCAAGGAAATGGGAAAGGCATCTTGTGTACTATGATACTCTCACCAATCTCCCTAATCGGTCTTTGTTCTATGACCGACTTGAACGAGCGATTGCACACGCCCGACGCAATGGACAAACTGTGGCGGTTCTATTCATTGACTTAGATGAATTTAAGCGGATCAATGATGCTTTGGGTCATAGCAAAGGCGATATTCTGCTTCAAATTGTATCACGAAATTTAAAAAAATGCATTCGTGAAAGTGACACTATAGCCAGGCTTGGCGGTGATGAATTTACTGTTGTGCTTGAGAATGTCGATCAGGCCCACGATGCGGTTAGAGTTGCTAAGAAGATTCTCGAACGGCTGTCCGGCCCTCTTTCAATCGGAGGAGTGGAAGTTTGCGTAACAGGAAGCATAGGTATAAGCCTGTTCCCATCGGACGCCACGGACGTAGAGTCTCTGGTTAAGTACGCTGATGTGGCAATGTATTATGCTAAAGGAAAAGGCAAAAATAACTATCATCTTTTTAGCCCTTCGATGGACATTCCAGGCCACAAGCGCCTACTAATGGCCGAAGCTATGCGTCATGCAGTAGAAAGCGATGAATTTGTGATTCATTATCAGCCTCAGGTGAGTTTGATCACTGGGACGATGACTGGAGCCGAAGCGCTGCTGAGATGGAATTATCCGAGTGTGGGAGTGATACCTCCGGCAGAGTTTATCCCTCTGGCCGAGGAGACCGGCATTATCGTTCGAATAGGTAAATGGCTTCTAAGAACAGTCTGTGAGCAAAATAAGGCTTGGCAAAAGGCAGGGCTTAAGCCCATCAAAGTGGCTGTCAATCTCTCTGCCCGCCAATTCTCGTCAAAAGGTCTGATCCAAAATATTTCCCAGACCCTGGCCGCAACTGGCCTCGAGCCGAAATTTCTTGAACTGGAGATTACGGAAAGCTGTGCGATGCAAGACCTTGAATATACTGTGGCGACACTCCAAATCTTGAAGGAGAAGGGAGTTCAGCTCGCAGTTGATGATTTTGGTACCGGCTATTCCTCAATGGGCAATCTAAAGTATTATCCAGTCGATGTGCTTAAAATTGATCGGGCTTTTATTAAAAACCTTCCCACTGACCGGGATAACGCCGCCATCACCACAGCCATTATCGCTATGGCTCATAGTTTGGGGAAAAGGACTATTGCCGAAGGTGTGGAAACCGAAGCACAAGCGACGTTCTTGCGGTCAATAAGCTGTGATGAGATGCAGGGCTACCATTTTAGCCGCCCCGTATCATCTGAGGCCATAGAAAAACTCCTGCAAGAAAAGACGAATCTCACAAATTCCGAAATATTGAAGTATCCAGTAATTAATAAAGCCGATTGGCGCTAATGCCTATTTGAACAAAATCCTCTGTCAGCTTGCCCCCTTCATTGGACATACGGTTCAAATCCCTCTAAATTCCACATCTTACCGCTTGCAATTTGACAAATTTTCATTATATTGAGATTAATAAATTTCAATTTTCTGGAGGTCTTATGAGATTATCGTTAATCAGCACTTTGGTTATCTTGCTATTGGCGGCAATTATTTCCCCATCTGTTTATGGACAGATTTGGGTGGAATCCTCCTCCGGGCTGGTTCCCCCCAGTATGGAAGGTGGAAACACGGAACTCGAATTTGCTGATATTAATGGTGATGGGAATGTTGATCTAATGACTATCGGTGATCATGGTTCACCTTATGTCAATACCGATGAGCATGGCATTACGGTATGGTTTGGCAATGGCGCCGGCAGTTGGTCTGTTTATCAAAATGGGAATTTTGGTTACGGGGGGATAGCGGTTGGAGATGTCAACAATGATGGGTTTCTTGATGTTGGTTATGGTATGCATCATAATTATAGTGGCCAGGACTTCGGCGATCAATTGATTGAGGTTGCCCTTGGAAATGGGACCGGTATGGTTTGGACGCCCTATGACGACGGATTGGCCACGGCCGGCGAAGATTGGGGGATGTTTGGCACTGACTTCGCTGATATTGATGCTGATGGCGACCTTGATCTGGTTAGTGTCTCCTTTGGCGCCGGCAGTGGATTGCATGTGTACAGAAATAATGGCGATGGTTCCTGGACCCACATCTATGGATTCAATGGAGGCAATTCCGGGCTTTATATAGAATTTGGCGACATAAACGGTGATGGCTATCCTGACATAGCTTCGACCACCAGTGACTCCGCCATATTCATAAACGATGGAGCCGGTGGCTTCCATGCGCTTACTGGAGGCGGGATGACTCCGCCCGGAGCATACGGTTACCATGATATCGCCCTCGGGGATATTGATAATGACGGAAAAGATGAGGTCGCTATTGTGGCCCAAAGCAATACTATCAATGTCTGGAAATTAAATCCGGATGGCACTACCTGGACCGATCTCAGCTATAATCTCAGCGGGTACTCTGGAGCTGAAATGGTGGACATAGCTGATATGAATGGCGATGGTTTCCTGGATGTTATCGGCTATGGAAATCGAACGATTGGTATATTCGCCGGCAACGGTGGGACCGCATGGACCCTGCTCTATAATTTTCTCACTCCGTCGCCCGGATATGCCTCCGCACTGCGCGCCGGCGCTGATATCGATCATAATGGATATGGAGATATAGCTGTAGTGAATGATGAAGGGAGCTGGTGGAGTTCATACAACCATTGCCGCGTTTATAAAGAGAATTCCGTTCCTACTCAATTATCGATTGTTCCAGTTTACCCTCATGGCCACGAAGTTCTGCGCGGCGGCGCAGCCGGATGGATTGAATGGATCTCGGCTGTGCCCTTTGGACAAAACACGACTGTTGATATTGAGTTTTCACAATCGGGCGCTCAGGGACCATTTCAATTAATAGCATTGGGAGTGCCCAATAATGGAAAACACCAGTTGCCTTGGCCCGATGGGATTAATTCCGTAAATTGCTATTTGAGGCTCACGGTTCACGGACAATCTAATGTGAGTGCTATAACGCCGTTTGCTTTTGAGATTCGTTCCAATCTGGTTACCGAGCTTTCGATTGACATGATGCCCGACAATCCCCCCATCGTCGTGCCGCAGGGAGGTTCTTTCACCTACACCGGTATCCTCATAAGCAATGCTAATCAGCCGTTGCTGACTGATGTCTGGGTAATGCTCACGGTGCCGGGCTATGGGTTATATGGTCCTGTTCAGCAATATAATTCGGTGCCGCTGACTCCGTATGACACGATCATCGTTTCGGGAATAACTCAATATGTCCCTATTTTCGCTCCGCTTGGGACTTACGCCTACACAGCCTATTGCGGCGATTATCCCAATATTGAAATAGACCAAGCCTCGTTCCCTTTCACCGTAACAAGCTTGCAAACCGGCCTGGAAGCGGAGAATTGGAATTTGTCCGGCTGGTTTAGTGAGGGCGAAATTGATGGAAACAATTCGAAGGCTTTTGCATTTACAACCAGCTATCCCAATCCTTTTAATGCCCAGACCACCATTGCCTTTGATCTGCCCGCTTCCGGGAAAGTCAGTTTGGAGATATACAATTTACTTGGCGAGGAAATCGCAATGCTTGCCAAGGGCAATTTCGATGCTGGTCGGCACTCGGTTATTTGGAACGCGGGTGATTATCCATCAGGCGTATATTATTGCAGACTCCAATTTAATGGCAGGGCAATTTCGCAAAGGCTTACTTTGATTAAATAGATTTTATTCTTCAAGTCATAACTAAAAATGAAAAATCATGAAGCTTCGAACCTATTGTTCCGGTAGGAGGCGAAGATTTCGGAGGTTAAATGAACTCTATGAATAAAGGACTCTATTTCCTGCTGGTGTTGCTGTTAACAACAGCCGCAAGTGTGTACTGCCAGGATTGGGCAGAATACTCTAATGGCCTCGAGCCGCCGGAAATGCTGAGCGGCCAGACCGAATTGGAATTCGCTGATATCAATCAGGATGGGAATATGGATATTCTATCGATCGGGGATTATGGTTCACCATATAATACCACCGATCAACACGGCATAATGGTTTGGTTCGGTGATGGGAATGGGAATTGGTCTATAGCGATGACAGGCGATTTTGGATATGGCGGCTTGGCTGTGGGCGATGTGAATAATGATGGTTTCCTTGATGTCGGTTACGGTATGGCTCATAATTATTCGTCGAACGATTTCGGCGACCAGCTCATTGAAGTCGCTTTAGGCGATGGCACCGGCCTTGGGTGGACTCCTTATGATGATGGTCTGGCAACGGCCGGTGAAAACCTGGGTATGTTTGGAACTGATTTTGCGGATATCGATGCTGATGGTTTGCTTGACATAGTGAGCATATCTTTCGGCTCTTTCAATGGCCTGCATGTGTATAGAAACAATAACGATGGCACCTGGTCGCACGCTTTCGGATTTTTGGGAGGGCAGAGCAACTTGTTTGTCGAATTTGGAGATATCAACCGTGACGGTTACCCGGATATCGCTTCCTGTAATTCGAATCAGGGCATCTATATCAATGATAAATTTGGTTATTTTGAGCCCTTGATTGGAGGGGGAATTACTCCCCCTGGTTATCTGGGTTATGAAGATATCGCCTTGGGTGATATTGACAACGATGGCGCCGACGAAGTAGGGATTGTCGCCCCTAATTGGAAAATGGAAGTTTGGAAATTGAATTCGAATGGCACGACTTGGACTGACCTATCTTATAACCTAAGGGATCCGGTCGATGTGGCTATGATCGATATTGCGGATATAAACGCTGATGGAGACCTTGACGTAATAGGCTATGGGCGGGGACATATTTATATTTATGCCGGTGATGGGGGATTCACCTGGACTTTACTGGATACGATAGTGGCTCCACCCACGGGTATAGCCAAAGGTTTCCGGGCCGGCGCCGATGTCGATCACAATGGATTTGGAGATATCCTCATTCTCAATAATGAAAATATCAATCCAGGCACTGTAAATAATTTGCACTTCTATCGGGAGATTTCAGTCCCGGCGGCGCTGACCATTGTGCCGGAATTTCCCCATGGAAATGAGAAACTTCACGGTGGCGCCGCCAGCTGGGTTGAATGGAAATCGGCAGTTCCCGCAGGTGGGGGAACCATGGTTGATATCGAATTTTCATCTACAGGCCCGGCGGGGCCTTATACGGTTCTGGCCGCCGCGCTTCCCAATGTAGGGAAGTACCAGCTGAATTGGCCTGATAACATTAATTCCACCGAGTGTCATATTCGATTGACGGCCCACAGTTTATCAGGCAATATCAGCGCGGCAATTACGGAAGCCTTTGAAATTGATTCTGTTGACCCCCGGGTGTATTCAATCGATATGATTCCGCACAACCCTCCGGTAGTGGTGCCGCGAGGTGGATCCTTTTCTTTCACCGGCGTCCTGACGAATAATAGCGCTTCGTCTCGATCAACTGATGTTTGGATTATGCTGAATGTCCCGGGGTATGGAATTTATGGCCCGGTTATGAGGGCAAATAATGTTCCTTTGGCTCCGAAGCAGACACTTACGGTTCCAAATGTTGTCCAAAATATACCAGGTATTGCGCCTCTGGGAATGTATGATTATATCGCTTATTGTGGAGATTATCCGTCAATCCCCCTCGACACCGCATCCTTTGGATTTACGGTAGTCCCGAATCTTGTCGGTGAGGATGGCGCCGATGGATGGAAGGTCGCAGGTTGGTTTGATGAAGGATCTATGGAGATTCCGCAGTCGATAGATATTCTTAGGATTTGGCCTAATCCCTTCAATTCATCAACTACCTTCAGTTATGTTGTCCCGGGGGATTTAGCATCCAAGGTAAGGCTTGATGTCTTTAATCTCCTTGGTCAAAAAGTCGAATCCGTAGTCGATGAGCTACAGGAACCCGGAATGTACCATACAAACTGGGATGCCGCCCATCTATCTACGGGCGTCTATCTTTGTCGTCTGCAAATGGGGGACAGTAGGGAGATTAAGCGGATAACTCTTGTTAAATAAGCCCTTAGCCTTTCAGTCAGGCGCCTGACCGATAGGCTAACGCCCTAACCATTCATACTCGATAGGAATTTGCTGTTGGATTTGGTGCCTCGCATCTTCTCCTGCAGGAATTCCATAGCATCAACCGGATTCATCTCCGCTAATATCCTGCGTAATATCCATATCCGCTTCAAATCTGCTTCCGGAATCAAGAGTTCCTCTTTGCGGGTTGCGGATCGAGTTATATCGATGGCAGGGAAGGTTCTCCTGTCGGATAGACGACGGTCCAGGATTAGCTCCATATTGCCGGTGCCTTTGAATTCCTCGAAAATAACCTCATCCATTCTGCTGCCGGTCTCAATAAGAGCGGTAGCCACGATGGTTAAAGATCCGCCTTGCTCAATATTGCGCGCCGCACCAAAAAATCTCTTTGGCCGGTGCAGTGCATTGGAATCCACACCGCCGGAGAGAATTTTGCCGGAATGGGGCACCACCGCATTGTGAGCGCGAGCCAATCGAGTGATGGAATCGAGAAGGATGACCACATGTTTGCCATGTTCGACCAATCGCTTGGCTTTCTCGATGACCATGTCGGATACCTGGACATGACGATCAGCAGGCTCATCGAATGTTGATGAAACCACCTCGCCCTTTACGTGCCGTTCCATATCAGTAACTTCTTCCGGGCGCTCGTCAATTAAAAGCACCATCAGGATGATATCGGGACTGCTTTCAGTAATGGCGTTGGCTATTTTTTGTAGGACAATGGTTTTACCGGCTTTTGGGGGTGAAGTGATAAGCGCTCTTTGCCCGCGTCCAATGGGACAGAGGAGATCAATGATCCTGGTTGTAAGATCATTGGGATCAGTTTCCAGTTTGATTTTTTTGTCTGGATATAATGGGGTTAGATTATCAAATAAGGTCTTATGCTTGGAAAGCTCCGGATTTTCATAATTCACCGCTTCAATCTTCAGGAGGGCAAAATAACGTTCCGAGTCCTTAGGGGGACGCACTTGCCCGGAGAGAATGTCGCCGGTCTTTAGATCGAACCTTTTGATTTGCGATGGTGAAACATAAATGTCATCGGGACCGGGAAGGTAGTTATAGTCCGGGGACCTGAGGAAACCATATCCTTCCCCCAAAACCTCCAGGACTCCTTCGGCGAATATCAATCCATCCTTTTCAGTTTTGGCTTCAATGACCTTAAATATGAGTTCCTGCTTTCGAAGTCCACTGCAACCAGGAATTTCCAACTCCTCGGCCAAACTAAGCAATTCGTTGATAGTCTTCCCTTTTAGCTCAACAATATCCATATCTAGTACCTCTCACATATGATTTTGATTTCAATGATTGAATTACGGCGCAAGCCGCAAAAATAACTAACGATTCTTCTGGAAGATAAATTCCCCCGAGTAAAGGTTTGAGTCTCAGCCATCACCCAAAATATCAGTTGGGGCATCGCCCCATAATCCATCCAGATCATAATAGGTGCGGGCTTCTTTGGTAAAAATATGCACTACAACGGAAATATAATCTACGATGATCCAATTGGTGCTCCCATATCCCTCTTTGTGCCAGGGCCTAATCCCTTCACTTTTCAAGCCATCCTCAATAGCATCTGAAATTGCTTTTACATGCTGCGAAACCTCGCCAGAACAAATCACGAAATAATCGGCTACATCTGATAGCTTCATTAGGTCTAAAATGCGAACATCGAGAGCTTTCTTCGATAGCGCAAATTGGGCGATAAACTTTGTCAACTCCTTGGAAGCAGAATTGGAAGCTGGGATGGATCGCTTGCTGGTTTTGGTGGATTGTTTCTTTTCTATATCTCTAACTCCTCAAAATCGCTTCCGATAACGACAGTTATATCGATTTCCAAAGGATTCCTGGCAAGTCTCTCGGTTAATACCGGGCTATTCACTTTCATCCTGGCGGCAATCACCTTGGCGGCGCGGTCATCGTTATCCCGAGAAACTACCAAAGTGCGGTCAAATCCAAATATGGGGGCATTCTTTATTTCGATCACATCGAATGAAACGGTCGAATCATTTATGCTACGGATGAACTCACCAGTTTTTTCCCCGACGTCGCGAGCCCCGCATCCATTAAGCACCTGAACCCGCGCTACACTCTGCACAATGGGGGGTGATGATTCGACTTTCACCTGTTCGAAAAAGGAAATTAGAAATATCACAATGATCACTGCCAGCAGACCCGTGGCGATCGAAGTAATGACCCATAATCTTGGGTTTCCGGATCTCTTGCTTTTGCGGATAGAGGTTGGCTTCTTATTCATCCTGATGAGGGGGATTCAATGCTCCCGGTTATTTCTCTGAGCCCTGAAGCTGTAGATAGTCTTTCTACAGCGCCGCCCAAGACGAGAAATTAATTAGCAGTTTAATGATTTCAATAAAATGAATCTGAATTATATTATACGATATTATCTATTCCAGAAGTTGGCGGAACCACCATAATAACCAGGATAATCTCCACCATCCCAGCAGCCGCTGGGGAAAGATTGAAAATTAAACTGGAAAAACAGGTTATTGGCTGGTTTGTATTGTAATTGCAATCCAGGGACAATTACCGGTGAAATACCATTCCTTGATTGCCCTACGAAAGCTGATGGATTATGCAACAACCCCAGATCCACGGTAATTTTAAGAGGATTGGATACTTGATATTCAATCGAATTCATCAGCATGCCAATACTCCCGGATCTTCCGCTCCCTGAATAGTACGAAAAAGTATAGCTCTGGGTCATCGAAAGGCGCTCGGGATTCAATATGGAAAAAGCCGGTTTCAACATATTAGAAAAGAAATTGGGGCTTTGTTTCCCCACGTTATACTGCGCTTCACTTTGAACCCCAAGTATGCAAAATATGAGGAAGATTGACATCAGTATTATTGCTGTAAGTTTCATAGTTTTACTCGCCGGAATCTTTTTTGCAATGGTTATCTTGCCTATTAAACCAATCAAACCTAATGAAGTTCCAGATGAATCTATCAGGATTTTTCATAATTGTCAACATATTTTTTTGGTCGTCTCAGATGTTCTCATCATATTCTCTACTTCCCTCAATTGGTCTATAGAATTAATTCCCATCCCTTCGCGATAATCATCGGCAATTATTGCATTTACCTTTGCGCCCCACCTTACAAAGATCTCGATGCTATCAGTAAGATAATATTCTCCCTGCTCATTTTCGCATCTTATTTCATCCAACACCTTGCAGAGCGCCTTCGAATCAAAGCAAATTACCCCGGTGTTGATCTCATTTATTTTCCTGATATCGTGGTTTGCGTCACGATGCTCGGTAATCCGAAGGAAATTGCCGGCCTGGTCTCGGACAATTCTTCCATATCCGCTGGGATTGGACAACTTGACCGAAAGCACGGTGGCAGAAGCTTTGCATTTGAGATGAGATTCTGTAAGTATTTTTATGCTATCCGAGCTTACCAGAGGCATATCGCCTGGCAGAACCAGGACGGTGCCTTCGAAATCATAGAACTGGTCCCGGGCGCATTTCACGGCGTGGCCGGTCCCACGCTGTTCCGATTGGATAGCGAAATTTACATTGCCGGACCTCAAGTGCTCTATCACCTGCTCATATTTATGGCCCACTACCAGAACAATCCTTTCATATCCTGCCTTTCTGGCATTATCAATTACATAATCGACCATGGGCCGGCCATTGAGAGTATGCAGGACTTTGGGAAGGTCTGTATTCATACGCTTCCCTTTCCCTGCCGCAAGTATTATCGCTATTCTATCTATCATAGAATCAATTGTCCAAACATAATTAATGAAGCTTTTGTCTCGATAACGGGACAAGATACCAATATGCGGATTAATGATAAATCTGCCAGGTGTCCATCTTATTCACGCTGTTTGCCGCTACTATTGCAATAGCCATTGATTATTTTCCTCAGGAATGCTCCTATTCATCGGAACCCGATCTATCCTTGTTCTTTGCCTTCTTGTCGGTTCCTTTCAAGCCCTTGATGGTTTCAAACAGGTTCGGAATCATATCAATGATTTCACCGATTCTACCTGGCCTTACGGGTAGTAGCGAGACCCTTTCGCCAACGATTACGATAAAAGCTACCGGCTCGATAAAAGCCCCGCCTCCACCGCCCCCGCCAAACCCCTTGGTTCCTTCCTTCTGTTCCCCTTCGCCTCCTCCGGCGCCGAACCCAACCGATATTTTACATATCGGCACAACCAGCTTCTCTCCGATTGTAATCGGCTTACCGATGATAGTTTCAGAATGCGCCATCGATTTCAGTTCCCCCACAATGGCTCTCATGATTTCTTCGACCTGATTCGCCATTTTTATCTCCTTCCGTAAAGGTATTGGTTTATGATCCTGCCTTTTACTTGAAAGTCCTTATAAATTTATAAGTTCCTCGTTTTGGTATTGCAATAATAAAATAAATTATGGCCAATATTAATCTGTATAAATAGAGTCGGATTACCAACTCAAAATGATTTGTTTTTCCCTTTTCCACAGAAGGTTCAAAGACTATTTGGGAATTGACGGGGAGGTAAGGGAAAATGAAGCCATAATAAAGTGCATAACTATAACCCATTACCGCTGGATCAGTCGGAAGTTTTCTGATCTCCAATCTCAGCCTTTCTACTTCGATCCCACCTATAATACGTTTGCTCAAGGTCAAGGTTTCGGAAATTAAATCAGCCATTACTTTTCGATTTGCCCATAGCTGGCCAAAGCCTACGTGTTTATGTCCGCCGTCTTTTCTGCCAAGTTTCTGGGCCTTTTTCTTAAGCGGCCTCCTCTTTTGAACAGCATCCTCATCCTTTGTTCCGCGCCCGGCCTTTTTCCTGGCATACGAAAATATAGCTATTGGACCAATCTTCAAGGTCGCGCCTGATTTTTCGAAACTGGCGCTGATGAACCACCATCTGATGAATCCCGCCATCTTCTGGTCATATCTACAACCTAAAGCCAATGGAATGAAAAAAAACATGAGCAAAATTACGGAAACCGATAGAAGCAATATAATTAAAATGATTGACACGATTCAATATACTCTATAACGCTGAGCGAATCTAAGCTGATGAGGAAGCGTCATCTTCAGGAGTTCATGGCAACATCATCCGCTTATCTCTTAATATAAGTGGAACGATTTTGCCTACACAAGCATTTTGCCGACTAATGGTTGTATTGACCCTCCGGGAATTCCCTAAGAACTTGATTGAAATGGCTCTATTATATTTCCTTGCAATTATCAGGATGGGAGCGTTATAATGACAAAATATTTAGTGTGGTGATAATGAAGCTTATTCTAAGGTTCACGATGTACAAATTTTACCTATCAGTCTTTGTCGTTATGATGAATGCGGGAGCAGTCTGGGCCTCTGACGCAGATGATACCATACAGATTTTTCAGGGCCTGCAGGATATAATCATCGCTGTCTCCGATAGCATAAAACCTTCGGTCGTGCATATAGACGTGGTGCAAAAAGTGAACAACCAGAAATTTGAATCCCTTGGTTCCGGTTTGATTATCGATGAACAAGGGTTTATTCTCACCAATGACCATGTCGTCGATGAAGCCCAGTCAGTTACGGTCACGCTGGCCAACAAATTGGAGTATCCGGCGGAGATTATCGGAACCGATAAGCAAACCGACCTGGCGTTGATAAAGATTGATCCCCCGGGAAAACTGAAGATACCGAAACTTGGGAATTCCGATAGCACCAGCGTGGGCGAGTGGGTAATTGCAGTGGGCAATCCATACGGTTTCGATCGCACCGTAAGCTTTGGGATTATCTCCGGCAAAGGCCGCGTCCTTCAGCTTCCGATTGAAACTCCTCTAATAAATGAATTCCTTCAGACTGATGCCGTGATTGACCCAGGTTCCTCAGGCGGACCACTGGTAAATCTGCGTGGCGAGGTAATAGGCATCAATTCAATCGGTTACGGGCGTGGTCAGGGATTCACTATCCCGATTAATATCGCCAAAGAGGTTAAGGGCAAATTGATGGCCCACGGCGCCATGGAGCGCGGCTGGATTGGAATATTCACACAGCCTCTTTCGCGGGAATATGCCGAATATTTTGGTGATGTCAGCCTGCAAGGCATTTTAATTGCCGATTTGATTAAAGCCTCTCCCGCCGATAAGGCGGGCATTAAACAAAAGGACATCATTATTTCGCTGAATGGACAACTTGTCTCTGCCGAGAAGGAAGATGATCTCAACGCCTTCACTCAGATGATATCATCGCTGAAAGTCGGAGAGGAGTCGGAATTGGGCATCATTCGCGATGGCCGCAGGAAGTCAATCAAGGTAAGGGTTGCCTTGCAACCCAATGTGAAAGCCGAAAAATATGAAGCGGAGAAATTGGGCCTGACGGTGAAAGAGATCACCGAGTCGATGTATCGCCAATACGCTTTGGACACTGAAGAGGGTGTTTTTGTCGAATATACTGAAGTCGGAGGAATTGCGGGCAAAGCCAATCTGCAGATGGGAGACCTGATTGTTGAGATTGAAGGTAATGCCATCAGGAACCTTGAGGATTTTAAGAAGGCAATCACGAAATTCGAAAGCAAAAGCATGTTGCTCCTAAAATTCATCCGTGCCAAAAATCAATTGTATGCTTTGCTGGACAAAGGGGCTGCTGAAAATAAATCCTATTGAAACATATTTTGATGAATGCTTCTATTAAGCAAAAATAAGCATTCTTTGTTTGGAACGCTATTCTTAGCGGCCATTATCTTTTTATCAATCAGCTGCGCCAAGAATGTAAGTCCTCCGGGGGGCCCAGAGGATAAAACACCCCCCAAAATTCTTGAGGTATTTCCAAGTCCCAATACAATGAAGGTGGCAACAGATTCGGAAATCAAAATCACATTTTCGGAAAGCATCAATCGCAAGACCATCAGTGACGGTATCTTTATCTCGCCTCTCTTTGAGGATGAACCCGAATATAAGTGGAAAGGAAAGACGCTAAAAATTCAATCGTCAGCGGCTTTGCTGGCCAGTCGAACCTATGTGGTCGTGGTCGGCACCGATGTTTCGGATTTACACGGGAATAGGCTCAGCTACCCTTTCAGCTTTGCGTTTTCCACCGGCGATAGCCTTGACATTGGCGCTATTGCCGGCAATGGCTATATTGAAAACAAGCCGGCGAAAGGGCTTGGCATCTGGGCCTATGCCTTAACCGATACCACTGTCCTCGATCCTGTCAACGAGGTCCCTGACTATATCACTCAAACAGGAGATGATGGCAGTTATCGTCTTGATTTTCTGGCGCCCGGGAAATATCGGCTTTTTGCGATCAACGACCGTAACAAGGATAAACTTTGGGATTCGGATTCGGAGGAGTATGGCACCGCACCGAAGGACTTGGTGATTGACGCAGAACAACAGTATTTCAGAAGCATAATTTTAACTGCGGCCAAAAGAGATACATTGCCCCCATTGATTTCATTATGTAAGATGCTACCCGGATCAGTATTGGAGGTCTCATTCGAATCCGACCTCGATCTTCAGTCAGCGTTGAATATCGATTCTTACAAATTTGGATCGGCGGGGG
>Ga0210044_10003350_pt1 | contig 22916 bp, 15 predicted proteins | sample CryGey13umfilter_2_FD_183959 | JGI IMG/M metagenome (GOLD analysis project Ga0210044, IMG submission 183959) | Groundwater microbial communities from aquifer in Utah, USA - Crystal Geyser 4/9/14 3 um filter (SPAdes) (version 2) | ecosystem: Environmental > Aquatic > Deep subsurface >... | reverse complement strand
CCGCCAGTGTAAAGGGAATAAACTCGGTGCTCAAGATATCATTGCCTTTTCGAGAAAATTTTTCGTTCGCACGCACATGAACGGTGACATACAAATCGCCATTCCGGGCGCCCCGTTCACCGGCTTCGCCCTGACCCTGAAGAGAAATGGTCTGGCCGTTTTCAATCCCGGCCGGAATTTTTATTTTTACCCGACGTTCTTTTTTGACTCTTCCGTCCCCGGCGCATTGCGAGCATTTTTTCGCATAAGTTGCGCCTTCGCCCTTGCATTCCGGACAAGTGCTCACTTGGGAAAAAGACCCCAAAAAGCTCCGGCTGGTTTTCCTGATCTGGCCAGCTCCCTGGCAAGTCGGGCAAGTCTTTTTGCTCATTCCCGGTTCTCCGCCGGAACCTTGGCAATGGTCGCAGACAACGCGATTATATAAATTTATTTCTCGCTCCGCGCCGCGCACCATTTCCGCAAAATTTATTTCCGCGTCCACCTGGATGTCAGAGCCGCGCGCTTTTCTTTGAGTTCTCGCTCCTGCGCCGCCGAAAATATCGGAAAAAATATCTTCCCAGCCCGAGGCTGGTCCGCCTTGGGCGGAAAAACCGCCAGAGGCAAAACCTTCCCCAAAATCAAAGCCGGAAAAGTCGAAACCGCCGGATTGTCCGCCTCCACCCGGCGCACCGTCAAAAGTCCGACCAAATTGATCGTATTGATGGCGCTTGACTTTATCCGACAAAACCTGATAAGCCTCGTTTATTTTCTTGAACTTCTTCTCATCGCCACCGGATTTGTCCGGGTGGTATTTGTGGGCCAGCTTGCGGTAGGCTTTTTTTATCTCATCGTCATTGGCGCCTTTTTCCACGCCTAAAGTTTCGTAATAGTTACTAGCCATAAAAATAGGTATTTCTTATACCCAGACAATATAGCATAGAATAAAAAAATTAGCAATCAAGACTTTCGAGTGCTAATTAAGGGTAAACCCCCGCACCAATTTTTACAATAAACCCAGTAAAGCTAAGTCCACACAAGCCCTCTACATCATTCTTCATGTGAAATTGGATTTGAAAAAATTGGGGGAGGTAAAAAAATCCGCGGCGGGCACTGTTGCACCGGCCGCGGCTACGTCCTGCTCTAAGTAATATTCAGTAGATCGTCCATAATTTTGGGCCGGGATTCCGGCAGTTTGACTCCGGGCAGCTTTTGCAAGAATTTTTCCAGCCCTTCCAGTATCATTTTTATATCGCCCAGATTCTCCTTCTCGTGCAGCAGAAACATCAACTCTGCTTGCCAATTTGGTGGCCTTTTTTCGATGAAAAAAATCAGGCTATCCATCATAATGTCGAGCGTCGTGGTTTTTCCGAAAACAGAAAAATTCGCACCCCCTCTTTCTCGACTTTCCTGATATGCCCTAGGAAATTCCTTCTCATATTTTTTCACCAGTTTCAACATGTCCCAATAATAATTTCTCAGTTCGATCGAACTTTTTTCGTCGATGACCAGCTCATTCTTTTTCATTTCCCCTCCCAGACAAAGTTTTCGCTGTTGCGGATAATTTTTTTCAGCGGAGTTTGCTCTTGTTTTTGACTCTGACGAACACTGTTTTTCTGGTCGTAATAAACACCGACCAGCGAGTAAACATTGAAGCCCATCGCGAATACCACAACCACCGCAATCACCGTTTTACCGATGACTTTCAAGATGCCTAGATTCCTGTTTTTGCCCATGTAAGACCTCCTGGTTTTGAGAAGTTATCGCCTCTGAACTGCAACTTCATAAATTATTCTGAACAAACAATTAAGTATCTAAGGGGGTTTTTTGCTATTTCCGCTACCGAAGAATCTTGGGCCACGGAGGAATTTTCACCCCAGGCAGATTTTTCCGCAGGAAATTCTCAACTTCCCCCAACACCTCTTCGATGGTTTCTTGGGTGTGAAGATAGGGTCGCGGACGATAGGAAAGAATACTCGCCCCTTTCCGGATAAGCTTCCGATCGTTATCAAGCATGATCTTAAACAGCCGGTTATAGTGCTTATGCGCCACGTCGCGGGTGTTCGTGTTTCCCATTTTCGCCATCCTCCTGAGAATCAGTCAGTTTTTGGGGATTGCTCAACCCACCCTCTTCTCACAATTGTTGAAAAGAACCCTTTACAAGGCCGGTCTCCTGCCAGCCCTTCAAATGACCATCCCTCGACTCCATCGCTTTTGATCCATTTGGCTTTTTGAATTGTAAGTAAAATTACCCCTTCGTCCTTTGATTTATCTCCTGGTTCATTCAAGAAGAACAAGGGCCTTTTCAAAAGATCTTGCTGACGATTATAGACCGGCAGCATAAATACAAAATCATAGTGTCTGGGACCTTCAACGATATTAAATCGCTTTGTCATTCGCCACCTCCTTTTAATATCGGTTTTTATTGGCCATTTTGTTAAAAAACTTTCCGACACTGATTGTCTTTTATACTCCAAAAATCGGATTTTGTCAAACGGGCTACGTTTGAAAATTCGCTTTTTAGATATCATATCCCGCTGACATCCGCCGTGTCTTCTACGATGGTTTGTTTGCCTTTGAAAAGCTTTCGGGTAAGAGCTTGCTTGAATTTGAAAAATTCTTCCAGTTTAAGCGCATAACACATTCCAATGAAAACAGAAAGTCCAACCAGAGAAGAAGCCGCTAGTTGTATAAAAACTCCGATGAATGTATCCAGATCAATCATAGGCGCGACCAGATATTTGCCCAGTTGAATTGACAGGCCAGCTAGCACTGACGCTAGCGCAATCTTAGCGCTAAATTTTATTATATTTCTATCATCTAAATTATCAAAGCGCGAACGCAAAACAAACAAAAGCAGTAGCATCTGCGTAACCGCAGACAGAGAAAATGCGATAGCGAGACCAACCACTTGATATCTTCCGATTAAAATCAGGACAGCGCCGATATTTACAATTTCTGTTACGAGGGCGATGTAAAAAGGCGTTTTCGTGTCATGGAGCGCATAAAAAGCCCGCGCTAAAAGCGGTATCGTGCCTTGCGCAAAAAGACTTAAAGCAAAAACTCCCAAAGCCTGAAAAGTCAGGATGGTGTCCTCCCAGTCAAATTTTCCCGCCCCCAGCACCACCCGCACGATCTGTGCCCGCAAAACCAAAATAAAAACGCTAAGTGGTATGATGAAAAAAAGGATTTGTCGGAAAGTCACGGAAAAAGTTTTCACAAAATTTTCTTTTTCACCCTTAGCCGCCAGTGATGCCAGCACCGGAAAAACTGCAATGGAAAAAGAAGCCCCAAAAAGACCCAATGGAACGCCCTGCAAGTTTTGCGCGAAACTGAAAATCGCGAGGCTCCCGGCCGCCAAAGTTGAAGCAAAAATAGTTATGATCAGCAGATTAATTTGATTGACGGCGATTCCTATTGTTCGGGGAATCATTAATGTTATAACTTTTTTGACATTACTATTGAGAATCGCCTCCCCGAAAGACCATTTATATTTAAAACCAAGATTTTTGGCGGCCGGATATTGTATAAGCATATGAAGTAACGCTCCAAAAACCACTCCCGCGGCCAAGCCTAGCGGACCCCATATTTTTACGAACAGCAAAACGCCAATTATGATGCCAATATTATACATTATCGGTGCGATGGAATATACCAAAAATCGTTTAAAGGAAATTAGACTGCCGCCCATAATGCCGCTTATACCTAAAAACAAAGGGCTAAGAAGCATGATTCGGGTGAAGAGGACCACTATTTGCATCTTTTCCGGAGAAAATCCAGGCGTTATGAGCCTCGTAATAAAAGGCGCAAATAAGGCAATAAACAGCGACATAACAACGATCGAGATTGCCGCCAGATTAAGTACGCCATTGAAAAGATCCCATGCCTCATCCTCTTTTTCATGACTGATAAGACCTGTAAAAACCGGAATAAAAGCAGCTGAGAGAGCGCCCAATATCAAGAGATTGTAGATAAGATCAGGTATGCGGAAAGCCGCATAATATGCATCCAGCGTGTCGCCGGCGCCGAAAGTGGAGGCCAACAAACGATCTCTGAAAAGGCCAAGTATCCGACTGGCCAAACCTGCCAACGTTATGATAAATGCTGCCGACACTACCGAACTGGACGGACCGGAATTCAAAATTCGATTGCTAAATATTTTTTTAATCATCTTTTCCTGGTAAATAAAATTTATATATTTCACTCATCGGACTCCAATTTGCGCACTTTAAACTATACTCAAAAAAATCTTTATTTATTTAATTGGATGAAGTAAAAGCGATTCCGATAAATTTATCTGATTTTAGATCACTTTCAAAATAAATTGTTCGCCCTCCCTTTATTTCCGCGGCATCGGGATATTTCCATATCATCTGATAATTTTCCGGATATGTGATATCGGAAATAAATTTATCCCCCAAGCTGCCGGATTGCTTTTGTGCTAGTAGAGAATACGTGTCAGCCGGCTTCGTGCTTTCATTCATCGAAATTTTATAGGGCAGTAAATATTGGTATTTTACCACAACGGTTTCTTGCGGACTGACATAAACCCAGTTGGCAAAAACTGTTTTTCCTTCAGAATCATAAATGCGAGTTCCAGTTTCTTCATCGACCGTTATCGCGTCTTCTTCTGTTTGCACCTGTGGATCACGTTTAAAATTAAGAGCATTATAATCCAATGGTGGTGAGTTAAACTCACGCGTCTGCCCTTCAGCTGATAATAATTTAGATCCCTGCGGGACATAAACCCGCATATAATCAGCATTTACTTTGTTCCACCATTCATAATTGGAATCACCCCCGTTGTGCCGGCGCGTAATCGTAACTGTATCAACGATTGAGCCGTCATTCTGGATTTCGGCCAAATGTTCTATTTTTTCCTCTATTATTCCGTCCGTCTTAAAGCCGTTGATGTTGGAATTTATAACACTTATATAATCCTTGTCCGTGTTAATAATTTCCCCTGACCAGCCCAGCGCGGACAACTTTTTTTCGATTTCATAATTAGTAGAATAGATGAGTATGTGTTTTTCGTTCAAACTATCTACCAAAACGCTCATCGTTCTCGCGATGTCGGCGAAATTTTTGGTGTTGAAAATTTTATCAAGAATTATTGGAGCTAAATCAGCCAAGATTTGCTTGGGCTTGTTTAACTCCTTATCATAATCCACTTCCACCTCATACTGAATTTTCTCGGTAAAATTTTCACTGTCAATGACCACTCCGTAATCTGGCATTTCGATCGGACCGGTAATTTCGAGTAATTTTTGCATCACTGTGGGCGTCATTGTAATAACGCCGTCCACTGTGGGACCGCCAGTTTTTTCATAGAACCAGGTAGCTTTCTCCGCTGAAATGGGAAAATCAGGAAACCAATTACTATCATGCAGGCTCCAGGCTGCGCTAATTTTTTGAATTGGAGCGGGCGGAACGACTTTTTCACGGAGTTGTCCGTCCGGATTGAAAATTCCATCAATAAAAAAGTTTCTGATCCGGCCATTGGAAATATCTAAGACGCCGTAAGATCCAACAAATCCACCTGTCGCTCTCATTTCCTGATTATTTTGAAATAAAAATAAATATTTTCGTGGACCATTTCCGCCCAGCACATCGGCAAAAATATAACTGTTTTCCAGAAATCCGTCAATAAATTTTTTGGTTTGAACCAGCTTAGATTTCAGATCCACAATTTGATCGCGCTTATCTTCTGGAACATCGTCCAAGTTTACCCGGACCAGGTTTTTTTCCGCATCCTCCAGTAAGGCTTTGATCTCTTTTGAATTGTTAGCGCTGTCTTGAAATATTTTTAAAAAGGATATCGAATCATACGAATGGTTCAAAGGATTTTTTATACCATCCAGATTTTTTAGCACCTCGCCTGCCAATATCCCCACCCGCGAAATATCCTGTCCGGCTCGAGCCAGGGAATCGCCGGATGAAATTTTTGATAAATATGGAATAAAGTGGCTCGTTCCGACAAAAATTTTACCCAAACTGTTTAAATCTTTAGAAATTTCCCCAAACTTTTCATACGCTTCGGCAAATTCAAACGAAGATCGCTCAAAGTTTTTATTAATGACCTCATTCTTGGCCTTATCCAGACTGGCATAGGCAATCGCACCGTTGTTGAGAACCGCTTCTCTTATTTTAATTCCCTTGTAAATAAAGCCTATTCCGAACACACATACAAAAATTATGATGGCGATGCTATTAAATGAAAAAACAAATCGTCGTAAATTTATCGGACTAAAGTGCCGCGCTAATAAAATCTCGTTCAGGGAGATAATTTTCCCTCGAGGCCTTTTTTTCTTGATGAATCTTATGGCCGCAGACGATTTTTGGAACTGAAACTCATCCGGATCATTAAATTTAAGCTCGCTTTTTTTATAAATAATTAACGGTTTTTCAAATACAATTTTCCAGGCTATTTTTTTATTCTCCGCCTTTTTAACGACAACTTTAGCGATCTTTTTTACCGCCTTGGGTTTTTCCGGAGCGGGTTCAGCGATCTTCTTAATTTCTTCGGCGAGCACGAAATTACTGGGTTTTGTGTCGCTAACATAAATTATCGGAACTTCAGAACTGTCAGAATAGCTTCCCATCCGATACAAACGCGAATCCTTTATTTCCTGAAAAGATTTTTTTATTTTTCTTTGTTTTAAATAAAAATATTCCCCATCTAGGCTTATGTCCCGCAGGATTCTCGGCGGAACCGGTGATTCTTTTCTTGCATCGCCTAAAGCACTGCTTTCAATTTTTTTTCTCTGAACGGGTCGGGATTTTTTCCTCCCATAAACTGTTTCTAAATCCAACTTTCCATCCTTATCCACGGGCCGGATGTCCCACATCTGCAGAGTTATTTTTTTTATATTTCTTTTTTTCATTTTTTTCCTGACGCATTTTTATATATTTCCAGTGTCGCTTTTGCCATCTTTTTCCAGCTGTATTTTTGTGTTTGTTGATAACCTCTCTTTACCAAGTCTTTGCGCAAATCTTCGTCGCCTGTCACTTTTTCAACCGCTTCAGCGATTTTATCCACATCCAATGGATCAAAATAAAGAGCGCTCTCTCCCAAAATTTCCAGAGCACAGGAGTGATCAGAGCTCAGAACCGGCACTCCCTTGGCCATGGCTTCCAGCGGCGGAAGCTCAAAACCCTCATAAAGCGAAGGCCGAACATAAGCCAAAGCATTATGAAAAATCGCGTCCAGCTCATGATCCGGCACGAAGCCGGCAAAAATTATATTTTTAATGTTGTTTAGTGAAACAAACTTTTTGAGCCGAGAATAAAAATAATCCTCTGAACCGACAAAAACCAACTTTATCTGTCCGCCTTTACTACTTATTTTTTTAAAAGCCAGCACTAATCTTTCAGGATTTTTATGCGGATAAACATTGCCCACATAAATAACGTATGGCTTTATTATACCATACTGCTTAAGAATTTTTTTATCCTTATCTGGCGGACTTAGCATGCAATAATCCTCGCAGGCTTCATAGGTTACCTTTATTTTTTCTTCAGGAACTGTCGGATAATTTTTGAGAATGTCATTTTTCGTGAATTCTGAAACGGCAATGATTCGCTGGGACCGAAAAATAGCTGATTTTATTACAATTTTGTATGCGAAAAATTTTATCCAATACAAAAAAGGTCCCAGTGTTGAGCTGCGCGTCGTCGGAAAATGGATCAGTATCAAGTCATGAATAGTGACAATAAATTTTCCTAAATAAAAAACCGGCACATTAAAGTGTGGGAAGTGCACCAAATCTAAGTCATGTTTTTTTAAGAGTTGAGAAAATTTAATCTGCTCTTCCCAAGTATACCAACGATAATCGGCCAGGATTTTTCGAAAATTTTTCGCTTTTAGCTTATATTCTTCAAAATTTTCTTTGCGCAAAAAAATGAAATACTCATTAGTATCATCAATTTGCTCCAAATTCTCGATTAACTTTTGCGTATAGCGCCCGAGTCCTTTGCCAATCGGACCGTAAAATCGGGCATCAATGCCAATTTTCACCCCAATACAGGTTTGATGTTGTCTGTTATAACATCAAACATAAAATTTTAAACCTAAACACCTGTTATTTGAATAAGAACAAGCTTAATTTGTAACGGTGCTCATGCCTAAATTTTACGCTAAAATCGGCTAAAAATCAAAAAACTGGTTAATTGTGACGACCTAAAGAGCCTCTTGCATAGTGTAGCAATGAATATTTAGGAAAAGTCACTATTTTGGTCCGGTTAGTATATTTAGTGTCGACCTGGCAGTTTTTTGCCAATTGAATTCTTTGGCGCGAACTACTCCCTTTTCAATCAATATGGAACGCAAATTTCCAGTAAGCAAAACCTCTTTCATGGCATTGCTAATTTCCTGTGGCCTAGTCGGATCAATTAAAATAGCCGCATCACCAGCAATTTCCGATATAGACGAATTATTGGAAGCAATAACCGGCACTCCGCAGCTCATCGCTTCGAGCACCGGAAATCCAAAACCTTCAAAAAAAGACGGATAAATGAAAAGCGAAGCCAGATTGAATAAAAATTCTTTGTCAAGATCATCCACAAAATTTATAACTTTTATGCTGTTCTTGAATTCGAATTTTTCAATTTCCGAAAATATTTCTTCTGAAAGCCACCCAGCCGATCCGGCAATTACAAGCTGATAATTCGAAAGCTCATAAGATTTTTCGTCGGCCATGGCATTTTCCCGCATTTGAACGTAAGCCTGAATTACCCCTTTAATGTTTTTTCTCGGCTCAATCGTTCCCAGATATAAAACAAATTTATATGTCAAATGGTATTTCTCTTTCACGCGGATCAAATTCTCATCGTTACGGCTAATGACTTTGAACCTTGGTGAAATCCCGCTGTAAATCACCTTTATCTTTTTTGTGTCAATGCCGTAAAGATCAAGGATGTCATTCTTTGAAGATTCAGAAACTGTTATTATCTTGTCCGCTCGCTCGCAAATTTTTTTTGGATTTACAAAGATATGCCAAAATCGCCTTCTGCCTGAAAAAGTTTCGGGGTATCTTTCAAATGACAAATCATGGACCGTCACCATAAGTTTAGTTTTTTTACTGACGGATCCAAACATAATATTGGGCATAAAAATCAAATCCGCACCTCCAATCATCCGGTCGATTTTTGGCCAGTTAAAATACCAAAAAAATAAATTGAGAAGCTTGTTCGGATAATTAAATTTTTTCAGTTTTACATTTTTATATTTTTTCACCCATAAAAAATCGGCCTTTGACTGCCGAAAAGAATTAAAAAAAAGAATATGCGTATTTTCTTTGTTTGTCTCGAAAATAGTGCGCAAAAGATTCAGAGTATATTCTTCCACCCCAGTTCGTCTACCTTCGCCCAAACATCTAACATCTATTCCGATCCTCACGCCTTTACTAATTTGATATTATTCACAATAAAATCAAAAATTTAATGATTACTTTATATAATGCCAAAACAAAACGAACCAAAAAGAAACAAAAATTCCCACTGCTAACGAGATAACAAAGACACCTAACAGATCAAATGTGTTTTGCACGATTATGGGATTGTGTGCCATTATGACAAACCAGGTGTTCTCATTCTGTTTTTTGTTTAAATTTTCCGTATTTTCAGAAATCACCGTCACTAGTGAATGGGAAATTTTTTGCGCCGCGTTCTCATTTGCCGCAGAAAATTTTACTGCAACCAGTTGAGAAGAAAGCTTTTCCGCTTTCAGGGATTTGCTCAATTGTCTCAATGTCAATTGGCGCGTATCAATTCCAGCTTTTGCATAGATATCCGCTACTGTGCGGGGGCTTTGGAGCCATTGGACAATTGTTTCCGCGAATTTTTCATCCGCTTGCAGTCGATAAAAATCATCGTATTTATATTCGGAAGTTTCTTGTTTCCCCTGTCGGGAAATATTCAAAGTCAATGATGTCAAGTACGAAACTGGGCGCAGCTGAAAATAGGCGTAGCTTCCGGCTACGACTAAAATTACCACACCCCAAAAAATCTTGGCGTTATTTTTCAATATTTTGAAATATTCTTTGAGTTCCATATTTTCTGAAAATATAAATCCTTCTATCTAAGGCCTAAATAAATCGCTGCTTAAAAAATATATAATCTAAAATATTTTAGGTTTTTAAAATTTGCTTTTTTGATATTGTTTATGGCTTAGAAATTAGGATTTTGAGCTTTTAAATTCCCGGAGGGAATTTTCAATGTAGTCCTTTATTCTAGCCTTAAATATATTCCTGTCAAATTTTTTAGCTTTTTCCCGAATATAATTTGGATCATAATCCATCTCCTTGAATTTTTCAACCGCCGTAATTATATCTTCGGGAGCTTGTTTGTCAAAAAATATTCCTACCTTTCCCTCTTCCATATTCTCTACGATGTCCCCCGCCCGATAGGCAATGATTGGTCGCCCCGACGCCATGGCTTCAATTGCAACAATTCCGAAGTCCTCTTCCTGGGGAAAAATAAAGGCGCGACATTTTGCGTAATATTCGGCAATTTTTTCATCCGGAACGCGACCTAAAAATTCAATGGTGGGTCCGGCCAATTTTTTGAGTTTTTTCATTTCCGGACCCCTTCCGATGATCTTGAGCGGCAATTTCAATTTGTTAAAAGCCTGGATCGCGATATCATGGCGCTTGTAAGCCAAGAGCCTTCCAACCATCAAAAAGTAATCTCCTCGCTCCGAACTGATATAAAAATCGTCAATATTAACCGGCGGATGAATAACAATACTTTCCCTTTTATAATATTTTTTTATTCTTTTCGCGACAAAATTTGAATTAGCGATCAAGCGATCCACCCTGTCCGCGCTAATCCGATCCCAGATCCGGATATAATTCATTATGAACGGTATTAATTTCTTGATAAAAGTCGGAAAGCTGAAATCACTGGTATATTTCTGGCAATCATCCCAGGCATAGCGCATCGGTGTGTGCATATAGCAAATATGGAGCGTTTCCGGACCAGTGATGATCCCCTTAGCGTAGCTGGATGAATCAGAAAGGACAATGTCGTAATCCCTAAAATCAAACTGTTCAATCGCCGCCGGCATAAATTGCGGGAAAATCCGGTGTCTTTCCTTGGCAAAAGGAAATTTCTGGATAAAGGAAGTTTTAATGTTTTTATCGGCAAAAACTCCGTGCATCAACTCCTGGCTATAAACTATAGTATAAATCGGAGCGTAAGGAAAAAGCTCGGTAAAACATTCCAGCACCCTTTCGGCTCCGCCGTATTGAACGAGATAATCATGGACCAAGGCTATTTTCATATCCCTTATTCTAGCGTGTTTGGGGCTTTTAGACAAAATAAAAAAGGAGGGTCCATCACGGTGGATAACCTCCTCTTTGGCATTTTTTAGCCGGCCGTGCCAACAGCCGGCGTCCCATCAGCCGAGAGCAAAACAGTTTCCTCAAGGCAAAATCCGGTTTTCACCGAAGCGCTTTTCTTGGTCTATTTCGCTTCAGCCGAGCTTCCGCTCGGGGACGAAGGACCGTTTGGTCCTTGAGCCACCTGATGGTGGCGGTACTGCTCGGCTTACCATGCCGATATGTGCCACTAGACGAAGCCAGTGGGATACTGCTGATTCAGTCCACTTCACCTCCCCTTCCGACTTTGATTTGCGACCAGATTTTCTAAAGGTCGCGAGTCTTTTCAGGAGATCCGCCGCGCTCCGCCGTGAGCGCGGCAGTCCCGGCGCCGCGGGGATGTTCAGGTCTTGTTTTGAACAGACCTGAATCTGGTCGGCTCTCGAATGCGTGCCATGCGTTCTCCTTTCCGACCGTCAAAAAAAACGGTCCAGATTTTTTCAATATTTTAAATAACTGAATATCTTAGCACGAAAAAAGACCCCCTGTCAATAGTCGACAATGTAATTGCAATTTTTTGTTTTAAATAAGCCATTTTAATCCGAACTACTTTTCTTGTCCTTTTTCCTCAAAAACATATTTCAGTAACTGTGCGAAAAGTTTTGCCGCGACTAAAAGGACCAGTGCGACTTGAATGAACTTCTCAAATTTATGACTATAGCCAATGGCCGCAAAACTGAACAAATATCCCATTAGCAGAAAAAAACACACCAAACAAAAGAAATGGCTAGCCGTAGTTTCAAAAAATATTTAAAATCCATTTTTAAAAACCCGGCCAAAACCATAGTGGCATGATTGGTACCAGCCACAAACCTGGAGGTCAGAAGCGCCCTGGTAGGATTAGTTTCAAAATAAGGAAATAATTTTCTTGCTCGTTCCTCGCTTCTTTTAAGAAAGCCGCTCGTTGAAACTAATTTTTTTTAAAAAACGCCCAGATGATACCAGAAGATATCGCTAAAAATCACTCCCGGGTAGGCAAAAATAAAAACATCTCCCGGATCAAAATCTTTAAGATGCAGGAATATCCCGTAGGTTAAAAAAAATAGTTCCCCTTCTATGATCATTCCCAAAAATAAAATCGCATAGCCTAAATATCTATGCGTCTCAGCAAACGAGTTGATTGCGTGAAAAGTGAACGCAAATAATTTTTATCAGGTGCTTTTACAAGTTTTTTCGGCTGCGAAACAGCACTCCAAAAGTCTTAAAACAGATCTGAATGTCCAGCCAAAGCGACCAGTTTTCTATATAAAATAGATCCAAATGATACTCACGATTAAAATCCAGATCCGACCGACCGGCGACCTGTGCCATTCCCGTCACTCCAGGCTTGATAGTCAAAAGGCGCCGGTGATAATCCATATACTTTTCCACTTCCCGCTCCTGGTGCGGACGCGGACCGACGAGGCTCATCGAGCCAAAAAGGACATTGAAAAATTGGGGCAATTCATCGATTGAATATTTTTCGATGAACTTGCCGACGCGCGTTTTTCGCGGATCATCTTTTATCTTGTAAAGAGGACCTTTCCGGACGCTTTGTTTTTCAATCAGTTGCTGTTCCAGCTTCAGAGCAGCGCCAACGGCCGGATTTTCCTGGGATATGCAATGTTCCCACTTCATATAACGAAATTTGTAAACAAAAAATTTTCGGCCATCACTACCGATTCTTTCGTTTTTGAAAATTATCGGTCCAACGCTATCAATGCGAATGGCGAGCGCGGTGAGCAACATAATCGGCGAGCATAGAACTATTCCAACTATAGAAGCAATGACATCAAAAACCCTTTTCAAAATCCGCCCCCAACCGTCCAATGGAGTGTGTTTTACTTCAATCAATGGCTCGCCATTCAAGACTCCCATTTCAAATTTTGCGGTTTGCAAAGTCGTCGGTATATATTTATAGATTATATTATTAATCGCGCAATAATCAATAAGTTTTTCTTGTTCATCGTCCGTGATCGATGATTCGCATAAAATTATTTCATCAATTCCTTTTTCTTCTTTTATTTTTTTAACTGCCTTCAAATGAGCCGTGTCAATCTGCTCAATGACTCTATACCCAAGGTTTTTATCCTGCTGGAAAAGACGGGCCACGGTATCCATTTTTCCGTTTCGCCCGATGAGCAGAACTCGATGGACGCCGGTTCCACGATTGCGTAACATCCACTTTTGAATCAAATGAATAAGATAGCGCGCAACAACTACATATATAGTTGCCATAAACCAAGCCGCTAAAATAATGAACCGCGAAGAAAACCACTCCCGTTTCAAAAATATCGCGACGATGATGACCACCAATCCGATGGAAGTGGCGAAAAAAACTCGGACAGCTTCCTGCCAAAATTTGCGAGTGACTTTTATCTGGTAAAGTCCTTGCATAGCATAAATCAAAATAAAAATTGGCGCCACAATAAAAACGACTTTAAGATAGTCGTTTAATGGAAAACTATAAAGTTTTGGTTTAAGCGCGATGACTTGCGGTACATTTCTAATGGAAAAGGCAGTCAGCGCCGCCAAAACCAACATCAGAAAATCAACCGGAACCTGAAGCGCGCTAAAAAATAACTCGGATTTTTTCACCCCGTTAGATTTTTATACCAATATCCGGGTGCTATTGATATAAAAATTATTAGATAAATTATTTCTTAACCCCATTAAGTAATTATTAAAATTCTAACGGGGTTCATAACATGCTAATTTTAAATCCAAATGCATACTCCTATCCGCTCATAATTGTTTTCAATTTAACACAAATTTTGCCAGGGTGAATTTGTAAGCCGAATTCTGTATCGTGCACATCGCGCTTAGTGCGATGTTTCGCAAGTTTTAAAGTTAGAAAGTTAAAAGTTATAAAAAAAATATTTTATGAACTTTATGAGCTTTTTACTCGTGAACATCGCACGCAGTGTGATGTGAACGACAGTAGCCATTTATCTGATCACGCCATTACTGGCGGATTCAAGCGGCACTTCCAATATTTCCTAGGGGAATACTGGACACGACCTTGCATCCAGGTAAGGATTTAGCCGTTTCATCACAGTTTTTGCGAAGATCATTCCGAAGCTCATTTGAGCGAAGGATGAACCACGTTTATAGCTGCGCTCGCCCTCCTCCGTCTTGCGACTTCGGATGGGCGTCTTCTTGCTTTCGCTCGAAGACGTCTCTGCTCGCACCTCTAAGATTACTCTTGACGGGCGTTACCCGCTACCCTTTACCGCGCACAGCACGGAATTTCCAATTTCCAAGTACCAATTTCCAAACAATTTACAATTATCCAATAACCAAATGTTTTAAACTTTTGGATTTTGGATTTGGGATTTATTTAGGATTTGGGATTTTGGCATTGGGATTTCCGTGCCATACACGGCTGAATGTTCGGACTTTCCTCCCCCAGTCCCAATAAGCGGGACGGAGAGCGACTACCCCATTCGCCCTGGAGAAATTTATGTCAAAAAACATTGTTAATAATATTCCAAAAACCACTTTTTGTCAAGCCAAAAAACGTTATTTTGCTTTATTTAAGCTATTTTATAGCCGTTGGAGATTCTTTAAGAGGCCCTGCTCAACAACAATTTTTTCCCGATATTCCTTCAATTTCGCCCGATATGAACCAACCACTTCTTTGGGAGCGCCACTGATAAATTTTCTGTTATTAAGCATTGATTCGGTTTTTTTAGCTAGATTTTCAAGATTGAGTATTTCGCCCGCGATTATCACAGACTCTTTTTTGACATCGATCAGATGCGAGATGTTCAATTCCAGAGATCTTTTTCTGGTCTTAACATGGATCAATTTTGTCTGATTTTCCATAGCGGCTGAAAAATTTATTTTTGCCAGTCGTTCAATCAGTTCTTTTTCTGCAGTTTTTTCGCTGAAAGCAATGATTGTTTCGCTGGAACTTATGTGATAGTTCGTCCGTATATTCCTTATTTTTGTAATAAGCTCTTTCAAGTCAGCAAAATCTTCCTTGATTTTTTGGCTGATGAAATTTTTCTTGCTTTTCGGCCATTTCTTGACCATCAATAATTCATTATCCTTTTTTACCAGGCTGTAAATTTTTTCGGTTACAAAAGGAGTGAATGGGTGCCACAATTTTAAAATTTTATCCACGACATAGCCCAGCACTTTAGGATTTTTTTCCATTTTATTAATTTCTATGTACCAATCGGCAAAGTTATCCCAAGTAAAAATTCGAAGCCGTTCCTGCGCGAGCGAAATATTTTTTTTCTTCAAGAGGTCAGTAACCGCTTTAGTAGTTTCTTCTAACTCAGAAATAATCCATTTTTCCGCCAAAGTCTTTAATTCTCGTCGGCTGATTTTTTCAACCAGTGTAAAATTCTCGTCCGACTGGATCGCATAACGGCAAACATTCCAGAGTTTGGTGATAAAATTTCTGAAGTTTTCAATCTTTGCTTCATAAAGACGTGAATCCTGTCCGGGCGTGACATTCATTACCAGACTCAGTCGCAATGCGTCCGACCCGAATTTTTTTATCATCTCCACCGGATCGATGCCATTGCCCCGTGATTTAGAAAATTTGTATCCGTCTTTATCGCGCACCAAACCCGTAAAATAAAGATTTTTAAAAGGAATCTTTTTGGTGCGATAGAGGCTCAGCATAATCATCCGGGCCGCCCAAAAAAATATGATGTCGCGCCCCATCACCATCAGATCCGATGGATAATATTTTTTATAATCCTGACTTTTCGGGTAACCCAGTGGCGAATACGCCCACTGACCGGAAGAAAACCAGGTGTCAAATGTGTCGGTTTCTTGTATCCAGCCTGCGCCTTCTGGCGGTTCCAGCCCAACATAAGTTTCAATCTCTTTTTTATCGCCGTTGGTTTTGGACCTTAAGCTTTTTACCTTTAACTTTTCCCGGTACCAGACGGGGAATTGAGGACCCCACCAAATTTGCCGGGAAATGCACCAATCATCCAGATTTGTCAGCCAGTGGATCATTATTTTTCTAAGGCTTTCCGGATAGAAATTAATTTTACCTCCGCGGATAGCTTTTAGCGCTTCCCGTTTTAGGGAATATTTTTCCGCATCAACTTTCACAAACCACTGTCTCGAAATCAGCGGTTCGATGGTAGACTTACAGCGTTCACAGATCAACTTATTAATTTTTATGCTTTCCTCCTTTCCCAGAAGACCCAGCTTTGAAAGATCGTTCAGGATGTTTCTTCTGGCCTCCGATACATCTTGTCCCGCATATTTTCCGCCAAGTTTCGTTATTTTAGCTTTCTCGTCAATCACCTGAAATTCCGGAAGTTTGTGAGTTTTCCCGATCTGCCAATCCAACGGATCATGTGCCGGAGTTATCTTAACCGCTCCGGTTCCAAATTCCAAGTCAACCCGCCGATCGGCAATGATCGGAATTTCCCTATTCTGCAACGGCAAGATCGCTATTTTACCGATAAAATTGAAGTGGCTTTTATCTTTAGGGTTGACGGCAATCGCTGAATCACCCAGCATCGTTTCCGGACGCGTGGTTGCTACAACAATAAATTCTTTTGAATTTTTTATTGGATATTGGATATAATATAATTTTCCATCTTCTTCACGGTGCAGAACCTCGACATCGCTGAGTGCCGTTGCGCAGCGCGGACACCAGTTGATGATCCGCCGACCGCGATAAATCATCCCGTCGCCATACATTTTGACAAAAGTTTCCAGTGTCACCCTGGAGATATCCGGATCAAGAGTAAATTTTTCCCGCGACCAGTCTGCGCTGATGCCCAATTTCTTTTCCTGACTCCGCATATAATCGGCCCGACTGATGCAAAAATTATAGCATTCCTGATAAAACTTTTCCCGACCCAGATCCTGCCGTCCGATTCCCTGTTCATCTTTGATCTTCTTCTCAAAAACGACTTGGGTTTGGATTCCCGCATGATCTTTTCCCGGAAGGAGCAGGACTTTTTTCCCATTCATCCGTTCAAAGCGCCCAAAAATGTCCATCACGGCGTACCCGCTGGCGTGGCCGAGATGAGCTTCGCCGTTAGCGTTGGGCGGCGGCAATATATTACAATAAGTTTTTCTTTTTGAAAGACTGCCAGCCCAAGGCTGGTCAACCTCGGGCCGAAAAAAACCACTCTTTTCCCAGAGTTCATAAATTGCATCCTCACTTTCGCCAGAGTTATATTGTTTCGGAATTTCTTTCATACGCGAAAAATTATCTCCGCACTTTAACCGCCAACCCTTTTTCCAGTTTTTCGATTATCTTTTTCAGGGTTAATTCAATTTCTCCGCCTTCCAGGGTCCGATCTTTCGATCCGCAATCAATATGGAACGCCAAACTTTTCATTCCATCTTTTTCAAATATATCGAACAGGCAAGCATCCAACACCAACTCCCCCCCAGTTTTTTTAATTAGTTTCAAAATTTCATCCACGGTCACATCGCGTCCAGCGAGCATGGAAATATCGCGCGAAACCACGGGATATTTCAAGAGTGGTGTATAAAATTTTTCCCGCGGAACCGCAGCCAGTAACTGTGGCAAGTCAAATTCCGCTACCGCTACCCGTTTGCCAATTTTGAATAGGGATAAAATAAGCGGGTTTATTTCTCCCATAAATCCAATTTTTTCAGCTATGCCGTCAGCCTTGATTTCCGAGCTCCGCGTCGGATGCCATAGGCCCGAAGCTGAATCAGCCGGCACGGTTTCAGAATTTTTATACTGCGCTTCTCTTATTCCAATTTTTTGTAGCAGACTATCAACCAATCCCTTCAGAGCAAGAAAAGTTTCCGCCCCACTGTCGCGCTCCAAAACCAGAGCAATAACAATCTTCTTTTTTTCCTCTGGCAAGATTCGCCCGTTTGGGCAATAAACACGGCCGCTTTCAAAAATACTCATCTCGGAAAAATGCTTCAAATTCTCACTAATATTCTTGAGTAAATTAGGAATGATATTTACGCGCAACAGTTCTTGTTCTGGACTCATTGGATTTTCCAATTCCAAATGCTTTATTCCTTCCAGACCGGCACGCAGTGCGTCTTTCTCGCTATAAAAAGAATAGCTATAGACTTCATCAAATCCCAGTCCGGTTAAAATATTTTTAATCTTGCGATCCAGAGCTTTTTCCTCATTCAGTTTGGCCGCCGCAATTTTTTCTACTGGTGCAACCGGCTTTATTTTTTCATATCCATAAATCCGGCCAATCTCTTCAATCAGATCTTCCTGAGTTTGAAGGTCAATTCGAAACGTCGGAATAGTAGCTTCATTTTTCTGGCCGTTGACAGCAAGACCTAGTGACTTTAAAATTTTTACTGCGGTATTCTTTTGAATATTCTCGCCCAATAATTTATTGACATAATCCAGTTCCATTTTTATCCTCCAAGGTTTTACGGGTTTCGGATAGATATCAACACTTCCTTGCGTTTTCCCGCCGGCAATCCGTTCGATTATTTCAATTGCCCGCACCATCGCTTTTTCCGCCAGATTGGGGTCAATGTTCTTTTCAAAACGGTCGGACGCGTCCGTTTTGATTCCTAGCGCCATTCTGGTTTTGCGAATGGAAAGGGCGTTGAAATTGGCACTTTCTAACACTATGGCTTTAGTATTTTCGCTTATTCCCGAATCAACACCGCCCATGATACCAGCAATCGCCAGCGCTTTTTCTTTGTTAGCAATAACCAGATCAGCATCAGATAATTTTTTAATACTACCGTCAAGTAACAAAATCTCCTCATTATTTTCCGCCTTTCGTATAATTATATTTGCTTTTGAATTTTTACTTTTGACTTTTTCCACGTCGAAAGCATGGAGCGGTTGACCCAATTCAAGCATAACATAGTTTGTAGCATCAACTACGTTATTAATTGGACGCATTCCGCACGCTTTTAGCCTGTCCTGCAGCCACTTTGGCGATTCATTAATTTGGACATTTTCTATCACCGCTCCGATGTATCGGACACATAATTTTTTGTCTTTTATTATAACTGACAATATTTTTGAATTTTTTGTTGGCAGTTTTAGGCCATCATAATCATAATCTATTGTCTTATTTTGCAAAGCAACAATTTCTCTCGCCAGACCGACGTGACTTAGCGCGTCGTGCGAACGATCGGCTAAAACCTTTATCTCTAGGGCATAATCTTCGCCGCCACAATATTTCGCAAAATCCATTCCCACTTTCGCATCCTTGTCTAAAATTAAAATTCCTGAGTGATCTGCTCCTAGACCCAACTCGTCTTCCGCGCAAAGCATTCCAAAAGATTTGCTTCCGCGAATTTCTGCTTCACGAATCTCAATCCCATTTGGCAGTTTCGCGCCAACCAACGCGACCGGAACCTTGTCTCCAATTTTAATATTTTTGGCGCCGCAAACGATGTCTACTTCTTTGGCGGCAATATCCACACGGGCGAGTTGCAGTTTATCTGCGTTTGGATGTTTTTTTATTTCCAAAATTTTTCCGACTACAATTCCTTTCAAATCTTGACCAGTTTTTTCAATACTTTCCACCTCAAATGAATGCATCATCAAAAGGTCCGCCAGCTGTTCGGGCGTTCTTTTCGTGCCAGATAATTCTTTTAGCCAATTGTAACTGAATTTCATAATTTTTTTTCATTCCGATCTTATCGAGGAATCTAATTTAATAAATCTATTAGATCTTTCAACCTTACTCAAAATGACAATCGATTAAAATTGCCTTATAAACCGCAAATCTCCGCCGTGAAACAGGCGGATTTCATCGATTTTATATTTCATCATCGCCAACCGCTCCAGCCCAAATCCCCAAGCAAAGCCCTGGTAAATATTCCTCGGATATCCAGATGCCACAAAAACATTCTGATTAACCATGCCGGCACCGCCGACTTCCAGCCAGCCGGTGTTTTTGCATGAACGGCAACCCTGGCCGCCGCAGACCGTACAGGAAATATCAAATTCAAAACTGGGTTCCGTGAAAGGAAAAAAGCTCGGCCGTAATCGGATCCTTATGTCTTTCTGGAAAAAGCGGGAAAAAAATTGCTCGCCGATATACTTAAAATTTCCCACATTTATAGCGTCACCGACCATCAGCGCTTCAAATTGATAAAATGTGTGTTCATGTGTGGAGTCAGTCGCTTCATTCCGAAAACATTTTCCCGGCGCAATGATCCGAAACGGCGGCTTATTTTTCTGCATATATCTTACCTGCACCGGCGAAGTATGCGTCCTAAGCAATAACTTACCACTTCGGTTGTTGGTTTTTTGTTGTCGGTTGTTGGTTGGTTTTAGCCAAAAGGTATCCCAGGCATCTCTGGCCGGATGATTCTTCGGCATATTTAAAGCGTCAAAATTATAAAATTCAGTTTCCACTTCCGGTCCATCAGCGATCTCAAAACCCAAAGCCGTAAAAATGTCTTCAATTTCTTTTTGCACAATTGTTATCGGGTGAAGATGTCCGTGTTTTATTTTTTTTCCTGGAATAGTTACGTCAATTTTTTCTTTCTGAAAATCAAATCTACCGCGCTGCATTTCGGCCTTTTTAGATTTCAGCGCTTCGATAATTTCATTCTTAGTAACATTTGCCAAAATGCCGGCACTTTTCCTTTCTTCTCCAGATAGATCCTTGAGTTGCTTTAAAATCGCCGTCAATTCGCCTTTTTTACCAAGGTATTTTTTCTCAACATTGAACAGATCGCTGTCATTTTCAGTGGCTTCGATTTTGGATATCGCACTCGTTTTTATTTGCAAAATTTGCTGTTTTAACATGCCTTTATTGTATATTTAAAGCCAAAAAAAGTAAACCACCGACATCGAATTCTACGTCAGAGGTTAGTTTTCCCGATAACTTGTGGCCCACTGTCTTTGGAGCAATTCTACGAGTTCACGCAATTTATTTGCCTGCGAAACATCTCCGCGACTTTCTGCTTCCTTGGCTGCTTCAATCAATCTTGAGGATCTTTTTTCGTCTCTTTCTTTGCATCTTTCTATGGCGGCATTCCACATTTTTCCTGATCGCCGCGCGCTCAGATACCACAAACCCGACCAACAATAACTACCGAGATGCAAATCATAGCAACTAGCACTGCGATAAGCCACGGCTGAATCAGTAATTTTTTCAGCACGATTTCCTACTTTACAAAGGTACTTTTTTATTTAAATTTTATTTTTACAAATCCAAATTTACCAACCTTGAAAACTTTTCCGTCGTATTTTTTATCCAGCATTAACTGCCGATTTTCCACCTTTTTTCCATCGATTTCTACGCCACCTTGTTCGATTTTTCGCCGCGCATCGCTCAAGCTCTTGGCTTGTCCGCCTTGAACTAAAAATTCTGTGAGTTTGATGTTTTCCGCTTCGACCAAACATTCTGTAACGCTCTCCGGCATTTCTTTCTTGGAAAAAGTATCCACAAAATATTTTTGCGCCGCTAAAGCTTTTTCCTCACCGTGGTAAATTTTTACAATGTCGTGCGCGAGGCATAATTTAGCGTCGCGCGGGTTAAGTTTTCCCGTAGCCATATCTTTCTCCATTTTTTTCATGCTTTCCAGCGGTGTCCGCGTGCAGTGGATAAAATATTTTATTATTAAATTATCCGGAATACTCATAACTTTGCCGAACATATCATTCGGTTCGTCCAGAATATTGATAGTATTGCCCCAGCTAGAGCTCATTTTTCGTCCGTCCGTGCCTTCAACTAAATTGACCATCAAAATATCCTGAGGATCCTGGCGATAATGTTTTTGCAACTCTCTCCCGGCTAACAGATTGAATCTCTGATCAGTTCCCCCGAGTTCCAAATCGGCCTTGACCATCACGCTGTCATATCCCTGCATCAGAGGGTAGAGAATTTCGCGAAGCGACACCCGAGCGCCTTTTTGTAGCCGAACTTTTACATTTTCCCGCGCATTAAATTCCGCCACTGAAAAAACATTGGCTTGTTCAGCTATTTCTTTGTATCCTAATTTGCCCAGCCATTCAGAATTGTAGTGCACTTCCGCTTGGGACATATCCAAAAATTTTCCCGCTTGCTTATTATACGTCGCCAAATTTTTTTCCACCGTCGCCGGATCGATCATCGGACGCTCGCTTTCCTTATCCGACGCATCGCCGATCACTCCGGTGAAATCACCAATAATAAAAATGGCTTTATGGCCTAGTTCCTGTAAGTCTTTCATTTTTAAAAGGCTTATGGCTCGCCCCAAATGCAAATTCGGGCTGGTTGGGTCGATACCTAATTTTACCCGTAATTTTTCGCCGCTCATCAGGCGTTTTTTCAAATGCTCTTTATCTATGACTTCCGCCACGCCGCGCGTCAAAATTTCGTCAATTTTCGCCTCTAATTCCGTGTTCATATGTTTGAATTTTACCACCTGAAAGCCATTTTTGCAATATTACGTTAAATTCTCATTATACACTTAACATCGACCGGTGTTAAGTGTATGTACAGTTAACACCATGAGGTAACACTTGGTATAGTTAGGGGTAACACCTGTTAACTATTAACCATATGTATATGCCAAGCGCCAAACATGACCGAAACGAGCGAATTAAGTGGTATCGACAAGTTGATTACTATCATCGTTCGGTTAAGGAAACTTGCCAGATATTCGGTATTTCCCGGAAGTGCTACT
>Ga0210044_10003346_pt1 | contig 22939 bp, 31 predicted proteins | sample CryGey13umfilter_2_FD_183959 | JGI IMG/M metagenome (GOLD analysis project Ga0210044, IMG submission 183959) | Groundwater microbial communities from aquifer in Utah, USA - Crystal Geyser 4/9/14 3 um filter (SPAdes) (version 2) | ecosystem: Environmental > Aquatic > Deep subsurface >... | reverse complement strand
CTGACGGAAAATCAGTTTCCGAAGTAGCTAGATACTTCGGATATTCCAAGTCCGCCATCAGTAAGTGGTGCGCCAAATCACCTCTTGGAGGAGTATATGAAATTCCTACTCAATCATCCCGTCCGCCTCCGCCTATTAAAATTTTTAACTAACTAATTTATTCAGCCATCATACATCCGGCGTAAAAATTGTCAATTCCCTTTTAATATGGCGCAGAAAAGCAAGGTCTTTATTTGTTATTAAACAATTAGATAAATCTGAATTTTTTTGACTGGGTTCTTTCCAATATCTTAACTGTGATTTTGACCGAAGGATTGTCGGTTGGAAGAAGTATTAAACGATCGCCCAATTGAGTGAGAAGTGGGGTCAAAAATTCATCGCCCCAAGATGGAGAAAAAGTAATTATACCATCAAAATTAATTTCCAAATTTTCATCCGATTTCAATTCCCCCAATGTAGATTGAAACGCAGAAAAAGCTTCCTTGCCTGATGGATGGGAAAGTAGAGTTGTACCAAATTTTTTGAGTTCGACTTGCATAATTGTCGGTTAAAATTTTGAATTATCCATTATATAAAGCAAAATTTGTATTTTAGCTTTTTTCACTTGAAATATTTTGGACTATATGCTAGTATAATAGCATAGAAGTAAATCCTCTTGTGTTGGGATACCGTATGGCGTCCCGTTAAAGCAAGGGGTTTTTTATTTACAGATAAATTATACCACAAAAAAGGCGGGGAATTACACCCCGCCTAAAAATTATTATTTTTTACTTGCTCCGTCGTCATTCTTAGACGACTTGGGGTCTTCGGCCTTCGGTTCATCGTTTGGCTTTTCTGTCTCGGCGTCTTTTACTTCCCCGCCTGCATCGCCTTGCGAAGCATTGCGGGCAGGTCCCTCTTTCTTCTGGGCATCTTCGGCCGCTTTATAAAGTTCTTGGCCGATTTTTTGCGCTTCGGCTGAAAGTTTTTCAGTGGCAGCTTTGATTTTTTCCAAATCATCGCCGTTTTTGACTTCGTTCAATTCTTTGATCGCATCTTCCACTGGTTTCTTTTTGTCAGCTGAAAGTTTTGCTCCAGAATCTTTCAAAGCTTTTTCAGTAGTATAGCCCAAGCTGTCCGCCATATTGCGTGCGTCAATCAATTCTTTCTTACGCTTATCTTCATCAGCATGTGCTTCCGCATCTTTTGTCATTCTTTCAATTTCTTCCTTGGAAAGTCCGGTAGAAGCTTCTATGCGAATAGATTGTTCTTTACCAGTCGCTTTGTCTTTGGCTTTCACTGAAAGAATTCCATTAGCATCAATATCAAAAGATACTTCAATTTGCGGAATACCTCGTGGAGATGGTGGAATACCGTCTAGCATAAATCTTCCCAGAGTTTTGTTGTCAGCTGCCATTTCTCTTTCTCCTTGAAGAACATGGATTTCCACGCTTGGCTGATTGTCAGCGGCGGTAGAAAAGGTTTGAGATTTGGCTGTTGGAATAGTAGTATTTTTTTCAATCAATGGAGTGCGAACGCCTCCTAAAGTTTCAATTCCGAAAGTCAAAGGAGTCACATCTAAAAGCAAAACATCTTTCACATCTCCTTGCAAAACTCCACCTTGAATAGCGGCGCCCAAGGCAACTACTTCGTCAGGGTTCACAGAAATATTTGGTTTCTTTCCAAAGAATTTTTCCACAGCTTGAATTACCAATGGCATTCTGGTCATTCCTCCGACCAAAATAACTTCATTAATATCTTTGGTTTCCAATTTGGCATCAGCCAAAGCTTTTTTGGTTGGTTCTAAAGTTTTTTGTACCAAATCCCCTACCAATTCTTCCAACTTAGCTCGAGTCATTTTCATGACCATATGCTTTGGTCCGTCGTCTCCGGTAGTAATAAATGGTTGGTTGATTTCTGTTTCAGCGGCGGTAGAAAGTTCTATCTTGGCTTTTTCTGCAGATTCCTTGATTCTTTGAAGAGCCAAAGGATCCTTGGAAAGATCAATCCCCTCCTGTTTCTTGAATTCGTTGATTATCCAATGGATAATCACTTGGTCAAAGTCGTCTCCTCCAAGATGAGTGTCTCCGTTGGTGGATTTCACTTCCACAGTGTCAGCAGAAACTTCCAGAATAGAAATATCAAAAGTTCCACCTCCAAGATCATAAACCGCAATTTTTTCGTCTTTCTTTTTGTTGAAACCATAAGCCAAAGCAGCGGCTGTTGGTTCATTAATAATTCTCATCACTTTCAATCCCGCAATTTCTCCTGCTTCTTTGGTAGCTTTTCTTTGAGAGTCATCAAAATAAGCCGGAACGGTAATGACCGCTTCAGTAATTTTTTCTCCCAATTTTTCTTCAGCGTCAGCTTTCATTTTAGTCAAAATCATAGCTGAAATTTCTTGCGGAGAATATTCTTTGTTGCCCATCACTACTTTCACGCCTTCACCAGCTTGTACAATTTTGTAGGGTAAGGTTTTGATATCTCCTTGCACTTCTTCATCATTAAAATGCCTTCCGATAAGACGTTTGATGGAATACAAAGTGTTTCCGGAATTGGTGACTGCTTGGCGTTTTGCCAAAAGACCAGCCAAACGTTCTCCAGTTTTGGAAACGGCCACCATAGACGGCGTGGTGCGGGCTCCTTCTTTGTTCTCAACAATGCTTGGACTTCCACCTTCCACGATAGCCATCGCAGAATTGGTAGTTCCTAAATCGATTCCTAGTATCTTTGACATATGCTTATTTTTAGCTGTTTTTAGTCAGCGTCTGCTGGCTAGAAAAGCTTTTTAAATTAATTACGATTTACAAATTTCTAATTTTTAATTACTAATTTCTAATAAAATCTCAATGATTTAATGACTAATTTTTATTTTTGTTGGTTGAATTTACGATAGCATTAAATATTAAATTTAGTTCTTTTGCTTCTTGCCATAAAATTCTCGCTTCTTCTTTTAATTCCGGACACGCGACGGTTATCATTCGCAACCAGTGTTTTGATTCTCTCGCTTCCTTTTTGCAAATTCCTATTTTGTGTTTGAAATCACTTCTTGATTCCGCATCATCCGCTTCTGAATAATTTGCACCGACACTTGTCGAGGATCTTACTAATTGATTTATAATTGGATTGGAAACGGAACTTTTTGGAATCTTCATGCAAAATTTTATCGTATTTTCTCCAAACTTCGCCGTCCTTTCTTCTAAATCAAATTTTGTTTTTGTATTCATTGTTTAATTGTGTATTGATTAGAAATTAGATATTAGGAATTCGTCATTCTACGACTACTCTCGTCGGTCTAATTACTTTTCCTCCAATTTTGTATCCTTTTTGCAAAACTTTTTCAATTTTATTTTTTAGCTCCGGTTCATCCTTTTCTCCCTTTTGATCATTCTTGATTGCTTCGTGAATTTTTGGATCAAACTCATCTCCCTCCTTCGTTTGAATTTCTTCGATCTCATTGTTTTTTAGTAAATCTTCTAATTGTTTCTGAATATGCATTATTCCTACCACCCACTGATTATCTTTCTGATCTTCCGGAATATGGTCAGTTGAGGCGTGAAAATTATCCAATACCGGCAGAATTTGCATAGTGATTCCTTCTAGAGAATATCTCAACAAATCTTTTTGCGATTCAATCTGCCGTTTCTTGTAGTTTTCAAAATCGGCCATCGCTCGTTTCCAATTGTTTAAATATTCTTCTTCTTTACTGACAATGGATTCGACAGGCTCACCACCTGCGGTTTTTTTTGGTTCCTCGGATTTTTCCCCGCCTGCATCGCTATGCCCGTCGCTATGACTGTCGTCAGACTGTCGGGCTGGCGAAGCATTGCGGGCAGGTTCTTTATTAGTTGGTTCGACAAGCTCACTATCTTCGGCTTTTTCATTTTTTTCTTGTTCCTCTTTAGATTTTTTATTTTTTTTATCCATAAAAATTTTATAAATTACCAATTACTAAAAATACTACAAATGATGCTCCCATCAAATTCTTCATATAATCCAAAAGCGATTTGTTTTTGGCGTATTGCATTCGTTTCGGACCGATGATGGCCAGCATGCCTTTTTCTCCTTCTTTGGTTTTGTATGGCGACACAATCATCGAACAATTGGAAATACCTTTGATTGGATTGTCTTTGCCGATAAAAATCTTGGTTTCTCCCATTTTCACTTTTTTCAAAATTGTATCAATATTTTCGTCAATATAATCCAGTGCTTCCACTACTTTGCAAAATTCATCCACTTCCTTGAATTCCGGATTATCCAAAAGTTCTCGGATTCCAAATTCAGAAAAATTCTTTTCAATACCAGTGATAGCCAAGCTTCCGGAAAGAAATGAGAGCAATTTGGCCGTGGTACGCGACAATCGATTGTGTTGAGCTTTCAATTTCAAAAGTTCGGCTTGCAGTTTTTTCTGATCCGCAAGCGACATTTTTTGGTCGCCCATAATATCTTCCACGAAATATCTGTATCCTTTGTCAGTCGGAATCCGTCCAGCACTGGTGTGGGGTTGATAAATAAATTTTTCTTTCTCCAAAACTGCCATATCATTTCTGATGGTGGCAGAACTGAATTTCAATCCGTATTTTTCCGCCAAAACTTTGGACCCAACCGGCACGGCCGATTCGGTGTATTCTTCAATCAACGCGGAAAAGATTTCTTCTTGTCGAGTGTTCATCCCCGTAGTAGAACTTCGATTTAATATTATTTATTACTGCCTTTTGGACAGTGATCGAAGTTTCACTGCCGGGCATATATTCTATTATAGCAGGTCTTTAGCACTCGTCAAGTCCGAGTGCTAATAGTTATTTTATACTACCATGAAAACTTGTCAACCCCGCACTAACTTTTGGATGAACCACCTAGTGATTTAAAAAGAAAGGCGTTTATTTTAGCTTTATTTACCATTTTAACTATGATTTTTATTAATTATCGTAAATTTAATTTTTCCAAAAGTTAGTGCGGGGTATTTTTGGAATAAAAAAACAGGCGTCGATTAATTTTAATCAACGCCTTGAGACTTTTATTCCTAACATTTAGGAATATTTTTAGCTTCTTTAAATGATTTTTCAATCTGCCATCTACACTTTTTTTCTTCCCACTTATCAAGTGCACTGTCACCTATTATAAAGAAGGTGACTATCAATATGCCAGAGACTGCTATGCCAACAATTGTTTTTCCCAAAAAAATTATGATTGTTTTTGAGAAAAAAGTATTTTGATTAAACCCTGTAGCAATACTATCCACAATATTATTAACATTCTCTCCAGCAATCGGAATAATTTTGTCATTTACAATTGGACTAATATAATCAAGTGCTACCAAAACAGCAACAAATAAAATTCCAGCAATAACAAACACACATATACCTACAAAGATTTCACGCATTTTTTTCCTCCCCGAAATAATTACTGACCTTCACACTTACTTTTAATATAGCAAACACTGCACATATCTTTCTTGGGATTATAAAGATCGTGTTTAGATATTTTCTTACTATCTTCCGAAGACATCATCATTTTTAGCAAGCATCCCTGTTCTTCTGATACAATCCCTACTTGGCATATTTTTTTATAAGTACACATCTCTTTTTCACTAATTAAACACGATTTTTCATAGTCACAATTTTCACACGGAATTTCATCTGCATCACTTTTGGGACAAATACATTTCATGCAATTGACACAAATGGGATCCCGATTGGTAAAAATATTTTCCCGCAATGCAATCTTTAGCCGGTCTTCATCTGTAGTTTTTCGAATATCCTTCCGATCTGGATGATCGCAAATATCTTCAGCCGAAAAAGATGCGCCTTCGATCATTTGATTCATACGCAGAACCCTCCTCCATTAAAAGGTTTTACTGATTAATTTTTATTACAAAATAATCACACTCCGTGCATATCTTATTTGCTTTTGGATTATCTCTTTGATTTCTGCAACTGGATGAATATTTTAGCTGGCCACATTTTGGTTGTTCTGGGATTTCTACTGGAGTTTGTCTTAAAATTTTTGCATTATATTTATTATTCTTTAGCATATTTTATTCTCCTTAATAAAATCTTTCTTTCTGTAAAAAAATTAGCATATTTTTAATGAACACTTTCTCTATATAAACGCCATTTAGCGAATTATTCTTTTGGTATTGGATCATTGCCTCCTTCACTCCACGGATGACAACGCACAATTCTTTTTAGCCCTAACCAAATTCCTTTCAGCACTCCGAATTTTTCAATGGCTTGATAGGTATATTCACTGCAAGTCGGATGAAACCGACAAAACCTTTCGGAAGTAATTCTGGATAAAAAACCGTGATCCAAGGACAGGGTTTTTTGATATATTCTGATTAAAAGGAGACATAATTTGCGCATAGACTATTATTAGCTACTTTCCTCTTTTTGTCAATCTTGGCTTTCATTGATATAATAAGCTAAAATGACTTTCAATTCAACAGTAACCCATTTGTTATGCTGAAAATATATAATACATTGACTAAAACTAAAGAAGAGTTTCAACCTATTCACCCTGGCAAAGTCGGGATGTATGTTTGTGGTCCAACCGTTTATGACCATTGCCATCTTGGGCATGCCCGAGGTTATGTGAACATGGACACCATTCGCCGTCATCTGGAATATTCTGGACTAGAAGTGAGGTATATCATGAACTATACCGATGTTGGACATTTGGTTCACGATGCAGAAGTTGGTGAAGATAAAATTGAACAAATAGCTAAAGCAGAAAAAATTAATCCGCTGGATGTCGCTGACAGATATATTCAATCCTGCGAAGAAGATTTCACTAGCTTGAATATCAAAAAGGCCAGCTTTAATCCTCGTCCTACGCAATATATCGCGCAAATTATTAAATTTGTAGCTGATTTGATTGAAAAAGACATCGCTTATGAAGCCAATGGTTCGGTTTATTTTTCTGTGGAAAAATTTCCACAATATGGAAAACTTTCCGGGCGGAAAACCGATGAACTTTTGGAAGGCGCACGCGTAGAAAAAAATCCTGAGAAAAAAAATCCCTTGGATTTCGCACTGTGGATTAAAGCCAATTCGGAACATATTTTGAAATGGCCAAGTCCATGGAGTGAAGGTTATCCCGGTTGGCATATTGAATGTAGTGTGATGAGCTCCGATATTTTTGCTGGTGAAACTTTTGACATCCATGGCGGAGGGAATGAAAATATTTTTCCGCACAATGAAAATGAAATTGCTCAATCCGAAGCGCATTTAGGAGAAAAAATGGCCAATTTCTGGGTGCTGTGGAGCATGGTGAATATTGAAGAAGCCAAGATGAGCAAGTCACTCAAGAATCAAACTACCATCAAAGCAGTTTTAGAAAAATATGACCCGATGGTTGTGAGATTGTGGATTTTGAGTTCGCATTATCACAGTCCGATTAGTTATTCAGAAAATTCTTTGGCGCAAGCCGAAAGCAATCTAAAAAGAATAACCGATTTTATTATAAACTTGCGACTTAGACGTTGGACTTCTAAGTCGGAAAGTGGAGAAAATATTATCGACTTGGAAAAATATAAAAAAGATTTTGAAAAAGCGATGAATGATGATTTTAATACCCCTGTGGCTTTGTCGGTGGTATATGATTTGATAACCGAAACAAATAAATTATTGCAAAATAATAAATTGGGAACAGCCGAGGCAAAAAATATTTTGGTTTTCTGGGAGAAAATAAATAAAGTGCTAGGCTTAGCAATCGCTGAAACGACAATTGAAATTCCAGAAAATATTACCAAAATAGCCGAAGCCAGAAAATCAGCCAGACAAACCAAGGATTTCCAAAAATCTGATGATTTGCGAAAGGAAATTGAAAAATTGGGATATACAATTGAAGATTTGAAGGATAATGAATATCAGATCAAAAAACTTTAATCCTTTTTACTACCCTATGATGATATAAGGTAGTAAACCATTTTGAGTGGAAATTTAAAAAGACCAACCGCGACAATCCGCAATTGGTCTTTTTTTGTTTCAAGCTACAGAGTCAAAGAAAGGTTATAGTGAGATAAGGCTCTAATAATACTGACTATAACTTCTTCGTTGGAATTTTTTAATTTCCTTAGATTTTCTTCTTTTTTAGAAATCAATTCTCCGATAGTTTCAATTTTTGCCATTTTAAGGACGTTATTAGCCCTGCCTGACAATTCCAAATTATCAATAGATCTCGTCAAAGTTGAATTATCAATTCCTGACCCGAGAATGCGGCGGACAAGTAAAGCGCATCCCATCTGCCGGCTTATAAAGCCTGCCGACTTTCTTCCCATGTAATTTAAGCAAACCACATGCCGGACTCTTCTTTTATGAGAAGAAGTTACATTCTTGGCATCAATTAAACTTTCTATCATTTCTTTGCCCCTGTTACGACTTCTCTTAAATTTACTGATTATTTGATGCAAAAACATTGTGCGAATGGGATTGAATCCTAACTCCTCAAACCTTTCTGCAATGGCTCGGGAAGTTAGAAATTTGCCATTTGGGAAAGTTGCCGCCGCTATTATTACGGAAGAACTGGCATCTTTTCTTTCGTTTAATTTTTTTACCATTGCATTGAAGCTATCGCTATTTTGAAGAAGTTCCAGAACTTTAGTCGCTTTTTTCTGTGAAAACCCTTCGATTTTAGATAAGTTTTCAGAAAAACTGATAGATAGATTGTCTATCTCTTTCTTGGCTTTTTTAGAAGCCTTTTCAATGTCATTAAAAAAATCGGTTAAAATATCTCCCAGACCTAATTTTCCCATGTCTTACTCCTTTTTTAGTGTGTGCATATTAGAAATTTAATTTATTTTAAAAGAACCGAAGATTGTATTATATGCATATTTCTACAATTTTGTCAAATGGATTTGCCACTTTTTAAAATTTTATACTTTAAACAAGCCAAAATTTAAAAGCAGCTCTGAATTTTCAGAACTGCTTTCAGTTTTTGGCGACGATTATCCGCCAGCTGCCATAGGTATGAGAGAAATTTCATCTCCGTCTTTCACTTCGGCTTGAAGCTGCTTATCATTATACCTTATATCTTCATTATTTAAGGCAATGATGAGAAATTTATTAATTTCTCCTTCTACATTCTTAATTCTCTTTTCCAGTTCGGGAAATTGTTTGATCAGATCATCAATAGCTTCCGCAACAGTTTTGCCTGCAACATCTACGATGCTTTGATTGTTTGTGATTTTTCTTTGAACTTGTGGAATCCTTATTTTTACATTTGACATCTTTCTTCACCTCCTTTTTTGTTGATTTTTTTAATATCTTCTCCATATTCAATTCTGGAAGCGAGATTAGAACTATCGCAGGAACAGAAGCTCGCTCTAGAGATAACATATGGTCTGATATGCTGCTTGATTTTTCATATATTCTTATTGCAGCATTATTTTGGCCCATAGTTTTAGTAATTATTATTACCAACAGAAAAATAATTTTTAACTAAAAAGTTCTTTAAATCCAAACCCCTTGCAAAATTTAATTTTGCAAGGGGTTTCTTTTTTTGTTATTTTTGATTTTTTTGTTATATTAAATAAACATGAAAAACATTAATTTTTGGAAAAAATTAAAATACCCCTCCAGAGGCGGGCAAGCAATTCTGGCTTTGGCGCCGATGGCGGGAATTACCGACTCGGCTTTTCGCCAAATGTGCAAAAAATACGGCGCCGATGTCGTATATAGTGAAATGGCCAGTGTTTCTGCATTATTCTATAAGCCTCAAAAAACCTTAGAAATGCTTAGATTTAATGCCAAGGAACGACCTTATGTCGTTCAGCTTTTTGGTAATAAACCGGAACATTTTGCTGTGGCTACTAAAATAATTACCAACATGAAATCAAACCCGCCCGCAACGCTTCGCAAGCGAGCTTTCTCGCGTAGCGATGCGGGCGGGCCAGATGGCATTGATATTAATTTTGGTTGTCCCGCCAAAAAAGTTTTTGGCCACGGTTCCGGTTGTGCTTTAATGCCAAACAAAAAGTTATCCCGAGAAATTATTTCTGCCGTTTGCGAAAATACTTCTCTTCCGGTTTCTTTGAAAATCCGCGCTGGTTTACGCGATATGGATGCCATTCAATTTATTAAAAATATTAAAGACCTCCCCTTCTCAGCCGTGATGGTTCATGGGCGAACTTATGAAGGCGGATTTTCCGGCCCAGTGGATTTTGCCATCGCTGAAAAAATTAAGAAAATTATTCCGGGAAAAATTATTTTAGCCAACGGTGGCATCACTACGCTGGAAGACGCCCAAAAAATTATGCAGGAATTTCCCCTTCTGGACGGCCTCGGCATCGCCCGCGGATCTTGGGGAAAGCCTTTTATTTTCCAACAAATTAAAGATATTTTGAAAAAAGGAAAGTACACAGAATACGATTTTAAGAAGATAAAAAAAGTCATGCTGGAACATGCTAAATTTATTTATCAAGATAAAAAAGAAAAAGGCCTACTGGAAATCCGAAAGCATTTATCTTGGTACGTAAAGGGTTTTCCCGGCGCTTCAGAACTTCGCCAAAAACTGGTGCAAGTAAAAAGTCTGAAAGAAATTAAAAATATTTTAGATAAATCACTTTAGAACATTTTAACTATTATTCGTCAATTGTTCATAAACACTTGATAAAGTGGGTACTTTTAAGAATTGATTTTAATGCCTCAGTTGATATACTTGAATAACTATGGCAAGGAAAAATACAGAAGAAATAAAAATGCCTCCTCATAATATTGAAGCTGAACAATCAGTTTTGGGCGCTTTAATGTTGGACAAAGACGCTATTATAAAAGTAGCTGATCTTTTGAAAACAGGAGATTTTTATAAAGATGCGCATAACACTATTTATGATGCAATATTGGAACTCTATGAAGAAAGAGAACCGATTGATGTTTTGAGTTTATCTAATAAATTAGAAGAAAAAAAACAGTTAGAAAGAATTGGAGGTTCCAGTTATCTAACCGATTTAGTTAATTCTGTTCCTTCTAGTTCTAATATTGCTCATTATGCTAAGGTGGTGCAAAAAAAATCCACTTTGAGAAAGTTGATTACTTCTGCGTCCAAAATCGTGGAAATGGGTTATAAGGAATCGGAAGATGTGGAAAAAATTCTGGACGAAGCCGAACAAAGTTTATTTGCTGTTTCCCAAAAATATATCAAACAAGATTTCGTACCTATAAAAAATATTTTGGAAGCCGCTTTCAACCGTATTGATGAACTACATAAAGGTGATCACAAATTGCGTGGCACTCCTAGCGGCTTTCCAGACTTGGACAATATTCTAGCCGGCTTTCAAAAATCAGATTTGATTATTTTAGCCGCTCGCCCTTCTATCGGAAAAACTACTTTGGCTTTGGATTTAGCCAGAAATATCGCTACTCAAGAAAAAATTCCAGTAGGTATTTTCTCTTTGGAAATGTCCTCAGACCAGCTAATTGATAGGATGCTAGCCGCTCAAGCTGGAGTAGATCTTTGGAGATTAAGAACAGGACGTTTAAAATCAGAAGAGGGTGATGATGATTTTCAAAGAATTGGAGAAGCTATGGGAGTTTTAAGTGAAGCCCCAATTTTTATTGATGACACCGGAACGGCCAATATTATGGAAATTAGAACCATGGCCAGAAGGCTACAGGCTGAACATAAGGTAGGAGTAATTATTATTGACTACTTACAATTAATGGAAGGACGTTCTGGCGGAGATAATCGTGTGAATGAAATTTCTGAAATTTCCCGCGCCTTGAAACAATTGGCTCGCGAATTAAATATTCCAGTTATTGCTCTTTCCCAGTTATCTCGAGCTGTGGAATCTCGTAGCCCACAAATACCAAAACTATCTGATTTGCGTGAATCAGGATCTATTGAGCAGGACGCTGACATCGTTATGTTCCTTTACCGAGAAGATCGCGAAAAACCGGATACTCCAAACAAAAATATTGTAGAAGTGCATATTGCTAAACACAGAAATGGACCAGTAGGTAGAATTTCACTATATTTCAATGAGAATTCAACGACTTTTAAATCATTGGAAAGAGCACACACGGAATAAAATTTTTAATTTTATAATTTTTAAATAATTTCTAATGCTTAAATGTTTAAAAATTTAGATATTTATAATTTATTTATAAAATTAAAAATTGGAAATTAAAAATTATTAAATTATGTATCCTAAATCATTTAGAAAATTAATCGACAACTTTGCTTCATTGCCCTCAGTCGGACCAAAGATGGCTGAGAGGCTAGTTTTGCATTTATTTAAACAACCAGTAAATAAAATTAAGGACTTTGCCCTAAATTTAGCAGAAATAAAAAATCTTAAAATTTGTGGAAAATGTTTCAACATTGCTGAAGAAAATTTATGTGAAATTTGTAAAAATACTAAGCGTAATCAAAAAATTATTTGCGTGGTGGAAGAACCATTAGATATTATCTCTCTGGAAAAAATCGGATCTTATGCTGGCCTTTACCATGTTTTGGGTGGACTTATTTTTTCCGAAGCTGGAGAAAAAAACGAACTAAAAATTCCGGAACTTATTCATAGAATTAAAAAAGAAAAAATAGAAGAAGTCATTTTGGCCACTAATCCGACTACTGAAGGCGATGCCACCTCTCTTTACCTAAAGAAGCAATTACAACCCCTAAACGTGAAAATTACGCGCCTAGCGCGTGGTTTAGCTACTGGTGGAGATATTGAATACGCCGACGAAACGACCTTATCAGCTTCCTTGACAAACCGCCGGGAAATGCTATAATAGACAATTGTAATTTAAAAATATAACCTTAAGGAGGATTAAGATGCTTATAGACAGAGAAGGTTTAGAAAAGCTTTTGGCTCGTTTTTACACGGGAATTTTTCTTCTATTAGATGGTGTCATAAGTATTGATACTGTTAATAAAAAAATTGTCGCTTACAAAAATGTTAAGAAAGGAGATCCTATTTTAACTGGACATCTTAACGGAACTGTTTACCCGGGCCTTGTATCAGCAGAGTTTTTTGCACAGGCTTGCGTTGTTTTGATTTTAAAAATGGCAGGAAAAGAAATCAAAGGAAATCCAAGATTAACCTGGATAAGAGACATATCTTTTACGGATGAAATACATTCAGGCGATCAAATTAAGATATTTGCTAGCTTATTGGAAATGAACGGCAAGAAATTTTTTTTCACTGGGTATTTAGAAAACCAAAGAGGAGAAAAGGTTTTAGAAATAGGTCTTATGAAAGGAAGAATATTTTCAAATATATTTATTGAAAAAGCAAGAAAGAAGGTAAAAAGATTTTTTAAATAAGTGCTTAAAAAAACTCCCAGAAAGTCAAACGACTTTCTGGGAGTTTTTAATTTTTCTAAATTTAAGCGATTTTTACAATTTCTACTTCGGTTAAAATCTGACGATGTCCAAATTTCACTTTATATCTTTTTTTAGCTTTGAATTTTATTCCAACAACTTTTTTGGCTTTAGCGGTTTTAATAATTTTGCCTTCTACTTTGGCTCCCTTAACCAATGGAGTTCCAATTTTCAGACTTTTTTCATCATCCAAAAGAAGCACTTCGGAAAATAAAACTTTATCTCCTTCTTCACCTTCAATTTTTTCAATTTTAATTTTGTCTCCTGGCTTAACTTTATATTGTTTTCCACCAGTTTTAATTACGGCTAACATACAATTAATCAACTTAAAATAATTACGTAAAATCAGTATACACCCTGTTTTACCCTTTGTCAACGGTCATTTAAACTGGACAAAAACATTTTTTGAAGCTACTATAATGGATATGGAAAAAGTAAAAAGATCCATATTCTTTTGGACACTAGCAGCTCTGTTCTTGGTAATTGCTCCAGCAATTATTATGCGAGCTACTGGGCTTAACTTCGATTTAAATCGAGGTGTTTTTGTTCATAGCGGTACTCTTTCCCTAAAAGTAAACCCCAAAAATCCCACTGTTTATCTGGATGGAGAATTGGTTAAATCGGGAAAGATAAATCGTATAAACAATTCTTTTAATATATCTGGCTTAATTCCCCGCGATTATGAAATTAAAATCACAAATGAAGGCTTTCAATCTTGGAGCAAAAAAATAGATATTCATAGTGGACTTTCCAGCGAATTTTGGAATATTGTTTTAGCCAGAAATTCCTATGAAAGAACACCCTACAATCTTTCTGATGTAAATAAATTTTTTATCTCTCCTAAAAATCGTCGCCTCGCCTATGTTAAAGAAGCGGGATCCAATCTAGAGGTAGGCATTCTGGAAACCAGAAGCAATTTAGTAGAAAAGAATTTTTTTCTCAATGGTTGGAAATTTATTGAAACCGAAGCTGAGGAAAACATAGAATGGTCCCCTGAAGAAGATTATCTCTCCATACCAGTAAAAAAAGTTTCAGCCGAAGATAATGAAATATATTATTTTATTATTAACTTAAAAACCGAAGAAACTTCTATTCTGAATCAATTAACTGGGAAGAATAATTTAAGTAAGGCTCGCTGGGATCCCAAAGATAAAGACTATTTATTTTTTATTAGCGAAAAAACTCTTTACCGAGCTAATGTAAAAAAGGCTTCGGAAATAATTGCTATTTCAGAAGATGTTTCCGCTTATGAATTGTCCTATAACGCTGTTTATTTCTCTGAACAGCCCAATGAGCTAATTTACAAATCAGAATTAGACGGATCAGGAGAAAAAATACAAATAACCAACCAATTTCCTCTTTCGCCGGTGCTTCCAATCAAGAAATTAATTGTTTATGACGAGACCAGAATAGCCTTTATAAATCAAGCCAACGAACTTTTTATTTTTAATCAAGGTGAACACGAAAATTATTTCAAGAAAATAGGAGACGAAATTATGAGTCTACAATTTTCCAATGATGGTAAAAAATTACTCTTTTGGACTGACTATGAAGCTTCTGTTTATTTTCTTCGAGATTGGATGGTGCAACCTAATCGATCGGAAGATGAAATTCAAAATATTATTCGTTATTCCGAGCCCATTAAAAATATTCAGTGGTTCAAAGATTATGAACATATAATTTTTAGCGATAATAAACAGCTGAGAATGGTGGAAATAGATACCCGTGATCGATCAAATTATGTGGATATAACTGAAACTCAAACCCCAAGCTTTTTAATTTATAATAACGCCGAAGAAAAATTATTTTTTACTGATAATATTCCAAACGAAAAAACTAACGGGATTTTTTCTATAATCTTTCTAGAACCTTCCAATATATTAGGGTTATAAAAAAATACTAACTTCATATCTTACAAATTTTTCAGCCTTGTAAAAAATTCAGAATATAATTTTAAACAAAAAACCTCCGATTAATCGGAGGTTTTTATTCAAATATTTCAAATTAGCGTTTTGCCCATTGAGGAGCTCTGCGTGCTTTTCTGAGCCCAGGTTTCTTTCTTTCTACTACTCGAGCATCTCTGGTTAAGAAACCAGCTCCTCTCAACACTTTTCTAAAATTTTCATCCATCTTCACTAACGCTCTGGCAATACCCAATCGAATAGCTTCTGCTTGCCCAGTTATTCCTCCTCCGGAAACTTTGGCAGATACACGAAACTTTTCTTCCTGACCAGTTATAGTTAATGGACTTGTTGTTGATTCCTGTAATCTTACTATCCCAAAATATTTAGTTAGTTCTTTTCCATTCACTTCAATTTTGGCCTGGCTTTTGCTGGAAGGGAAAACTCTCACTTGAGCCACGGCTTCTTTTCTCCGTCCAACAGCATAAAAATACTTCTCGGATGAAGACTTACTTTCCTTTTTAATTTCCTCTTCTTTTTTCTTTTGCGTTTCTTTCTGAGCCATTTTTTTTATTTAACACTTAAATCAATTCTGTGGTCATGCTTTTCATCTTTATAGACTAGGAGTCTAGGCATCATTCTATCTCTCAATTTATTTTTAGGAAGCATACCATAAACTGCATCTTTAATAACCATTCTGGAGTCTTTGATTAATTGATCCTTTAATTTTATAGATCGAATTCCTCCAGGATATCCACTAAAGGTGTGATATATTTTGCCTTCCATTTTATTTCCTGTCACAGTAATCTTGTCAGCATTAATAACTACAGCAAAATCTCCAGCATCAATATGCGGGGCAAAATCTACCTTATTTTTTCCACGCAAAACCGTCGCTATTTCCGTAGATAGTCTACCTAATATTTTTCCATCGGCATCGAATAGAACAAACCTTCTTTCAATTTTTTTCTTAGCTTCATCCATAAAATTGTTATACAAATTCTATTATCGCCATTCTGGCGTTATCACTCTTTCTGGGACTTAGTTTTATTACTCGCGTGTAACCGCTTTTTCTTTCATTGAATTTCTCTATGAATTTTCCAGAAAGTTTTTTGACCGTACTTTTATTTAACACCTTAGATAAAAGTCTAATAGTCGCCACTTTTTTTTCTTTTTTCTGAGCTTCTTTAGCTCGGTTAATGATTTTATCGATCAGACTATGAATTTCCTTAGCCTTGGCTTCGGTAGTCTTTATTTTCTCATGCAAAACCAAACCATCAAAAAGAGACTTTATTAAGGCATTTCTCTGGTTTATTTCTCTTCTAAATTTTCTCTTTTTTCTTAAGTGTTGCATAAATTATTTTACCCTTCTTGTTTATCTTGTTTTAAATTCAGCCCAAAATCTCCAGTAGCTTTCTTTATTTCTTTAATTCCCTTGGCACCCATTCCTTCTAAATCGTTTAATTCTGATTCCGTCATCTTAATTATATCGGCAATTGAAGAAATTTTACCTTTTTCTAAAACATTTAGAGTTCTAGCTGAAAGTCCCTTCAAATCAACCACTAAATTTTTTTTAGGATCTTCTTTGGGCACAATTGTTTTTTCAGCTACTTTTTTGGCCACTATCTTTTTTTCTTCTGGTTTTTTTTCTTCTTTTGGATCACTCATTTTTAACATTACTGAAAATTGATCCACCAGAATTTTTACTGCTGAGGAAAAAGCCTCTTGAGGAGTAATACTTCCATCAGTAGAGATTTCTAAAGTGATTTTTTCAAAGTCAGTTCTTTTCCCCACTCGCATATTTTCCACTGAATAATTTACTCTTCTGATGGGAGTATAAATAGCGTCTACGGCAATCACTCCAACTTCCTTTTCTTTCTTTTCTTGTTGTTCCACTGGTACATAACCGATTCCATTCTCCACTTCAATTTCTATTTCTAATTCACACTTTGCGTTAGTAATTGTAGCAATGTGAGCATCTTTAGTAACTACTTCCAAATCAGAAGAACATTTAAACATACCGGCGTTAATTTCTTTTTCTCCCTTAGCCTTAAGGACGGCCTTAATCGGCTCATCTTTATATGATTTAAATCTAACTTGTTTTAGGTTTAGGATGATTTGGATTACATCCTCAAGCACTCCAGAAATAGTAGAGAATTCATGATCTACTCCTTTAATTTTAACCGAAGTTATGGCTGTACCACTAAGAGATGACAAAAGCACTCGTCTTAGGGAATTACCCAAGGTTGTTCCATATCCGGGATAGCATCCTTCTATTTCAAATTTACCGACCTCCTTAGAGACCGTGTTAGTCTTTGGCTTATGAGGTAGTGTTATTGATTGCATATTTTTTTTCCCGAAAAATCGGGAATGATTAATTATTAATAATCATTATTTAACGTGAATAAGATTCTACCACTACTTGAACATCAACATTGATTCCAATTTCATCCTTTACGGGAGTACTGACTATTTTTCCTTCCATCTTTTGGTTATCAAAGCTTATCCAGGAAGGAAAATCTTTTTTATTCTTAATTATAACTTCTAAATTTTTAGAATAAGTTTTCTCTTGTTTCACTTCGTTAACCGAAATAATATCGCTAATTTTAGCCTTAAAAGAAGGAATGGTTACTTTTTTCCCGTTCACTTTAATGAGACCATGATTAACTAATTGTCTAGCCTGCGCTCTAGAAGAAGCGAAGCCCATGCGATAAACCACATTATCTAATCTCATTTCCAGTCTTTGCAAAAGCAAATCACCCGTTACTCCTGGTTTATTTTTAACTTCTTCAAAATGTTTATGAAATTGTCTTTCCAAAATACCATAAATTCTTTTTATTTTCTGTTTCACTGCCAACTGATGACCAAATTCACTTTGCCCTCCTCTGGTCTTCTTTTTTCCGTGCATTCCTGGAGCATAAGCCTTCCTGATAAATCCACATTTAGGAGAAAAACAACGATCACCTTTTAAGAAAAGCTTTTCGCCTGATCTTCGACATTTTCTACATTTTGCATCTAAATTCCTGGCCATAAAAATATCCCTTTTAATTATACTCTTCTTGGTTTTTTCGGTCGGCATCCATTATGAGGAATGGGTGTCATATCTTTAATGGAAGTGAGGTCAAATCCGTTACTAACTAAAGCTCGAATAGAAGATTCTCGCCCGCTCCCTACTCCTTTAACTTTAACGTCTAATTCTTTTACTCCAAATTTTTGAACTTTTTCGCTTACGCTGGCCATAACTTGGGCAGCCGCATAAGGGGTAGACTTTTTAGCTCCCTTGAATCCTAATAGTCCAGCCGATGACCAACCCAAAACATTTCCATTTAAGTCAGTTATACTGATAATAGTATTGTTGTAAGTACATCTAATCATAGCTTTCCCCTTTTGAAATTGCTTTTTGATTTTTTTGGCCTTTTTCTTAGCAGCTTTACTATCGAGATTATCTTTTCCTTTTTGCTCCTCCTCTAAAACCGGTTCTGATTTTTCAGTCTTTTTTTTAGGCTCATCAATATTTTTACCTGTTTCTTTATCCATCTGGATCAAATTATTGATTAAGTTTTTTCTGTCTTAACCCTTCCGCTTCCCATAGTTTTTCTCACATTACCCCTAACGGTCCGATTATTGGTTTTAGTTCTTTGTCCTCTAACGGGCAACCCTCTTTGATGTCTAATTCCGCGATAGCTTCCGATTTCTTTCAATCTCTTAATGTTAGTCCTGATTTCATGTTTCAATTCTCCTTCAATTTTGTGTTCCTTTTCCATATATTCCCGAATGCGGTTCTGATCTTTTTCCGAAAGATCTTTCACGCGGGCTTCTTTTGAAATATTAAGATAATCCAAAATTTTGGCCGCTGCGGAAGAACCTATTCCATAGATATAGGTCAAAGATATTTCCACTCTTTTGTCATCGGGGATGTTGACTCCGGCAATTCTTAGCATATTTTTTGTATATTAACCTTGTCTTTGCTTATGTTTAGGCGTGGAGCAAACGACAAAAAGCTTGCCTTTTCTTTTGACTAGCTTGCAATTATCGCATATTTTTTTTACAGATGCTCTAACTTTCATAAAAAAATTTTATCTTAGCCTTTGAGTTATTCTGCCTTTGGTCAAATCGTAGGGACTCATTTCCACCAATACCCTGTCTCCCGGAAGCAATCTGATATAATTCACTCTCATTCTGCCCGAAATATGGGCGAGAATAAGATGACCATTGTCCAGTTTCACTCGGAAGGTTGTGCTTGGCAGAGTTTCCTCCACTGTTCCCTCGAATTTAACTAATTCTTTGTCTTGCGACATAAGTTATTTGTTCAAATTTTTGCAAAAAATAAAAATAGAGGGAGATTTGCCAAAGGCCTTTGGGCCTTTTTGATGCAAATCTATCTTAGTTCCTGAATCCGGACAAATCCTTCTATTTATTAGATGCTTATTCAATTTTAATTCCTGTGATGCTTATCTTAGCACTTGGTTATTTTCTGTCAAGAGTCAAAAAAAACAAGGCTAAATTAGCCCTGTTTTTTCATTATCTCAATCAAAAGATTATGAAAGATGCTTTGAAACAAGCTTAGTCATTTCAAACATATCCACAACCGCTTTTCCTCCAAAAACTACCTTTAGTTTTTCGTCAGCAATAATGTTGCGCTTCTTGGACGGATCCTGAAGATTGTTCTTCTTGATGTAGACCCAGAGGGCTTTGACCACTTCGGATCTTGGCATTGGACCTGCTCCCACAACCTCCGCCAATTCGGCGCTGATTGTCATAGGCTTCATAAAAGCTGATGTCGCTTTTGGCATAGTTTTTTTATTAGTTTAATTAACTCTATGGATATATTACACGAAAACCGAATTTGAAGCAAATGGGGTAAATTTAAACGGTCAATTCCCAAAAGTGTAACGGCTTTTAATCTCCTTTTGTTCATAATTTAATCATATCATGAAATAAATCTTAGAACAAATTAGAGGCCTCTACAGAGGCCTCTAATTAATTTGGATGTTTAGTCGAGGTTTAGTCGAGGACGGTCCTCGACTAACAACAATTATAAAATATAATCCTTCGCCCGGTGTATTAACAACAACTGCAACTACTTGTAACTTACAAAAATATCATTATGACAAAAATTGCAAAACAACGGGTAACTCTCTTTCTCAATCCTGAACTTTTGAAACAGGCGAAGATTCGGGCTATTGTTGAGGAAAGAAGCCTGACTGCCTTGATTGAAGAGGCTTTGCTCAAATATCTGCCTAAAAAAACAACTCTCAAAAAATCTGACACTTAACTTAATTTTTTAAATATTAACAAGACCTAGAAAGATTCACAACCAATTATTAATTAACAATCCTAACAACAATCATATGGACTCATCAAATTCTCCCAGCACCAAGCCCCTCTATCGCGGAACCCAAATTGTGTGGTATCTTTTGGGACTGTTGGAAATATTACTCGCTTTCCGCTTTGTCCTAAAATTATTTGCCGCTAACCCAGTCGCTGGATTCACAAGCTTTATCTACGGCACGACCTACATTTTTACCGCTCCTTTCCTCAGCGTCTTTCGCATGACCAAGGTCGACGGAAACATTTTTGAATGGACCACTTTGCTTGCCATGTTCGTCTATTGGATCATTGCCACCGGTATCATCAAACTTTTCTTGATGGGCAAGACTGTTTCTACACCGGAAGCGGCTTCAAAAATGGACAGCCAAGAAAAATAATTAATCAATTAACAAAAAATATATGTGGACACTAATTGTAGTTTTGCTGGTTCTCTGGTTTTTGGGAATCATCAGCTCCTATACACTAGGAGGACTAGTTCATATTCTTCTAGTAATCGCGCTAGTTTTGATTGTGGTGCGCCTTCTGCAAGGACGCAGCGTTCTGTAGCTCCAGTTTATACGTCGCAACCTCTATGCAAGAGGTTTGCGGCGTAGTATAATGTGAAATATGGAAACATTGCTCAAAGCCGACATTTTTTTCTTTATCTCCTCCATTTCATCAGTGATTCTGACAATTTTATTTTGCATCGTTTTGCTTTATTTCATTAAGGCTGGCAAAAATTTATACAAAATTTCAGAAAAGTTGCAAAGCCATTTTGAAGATTCGGAAGAGTTTGTTTTGGATCTCAAAGAAAAGCTGGAAGAAAATATGCTTTTCCGAATGTTTTTTCCTCCGGCGCGAAAAAGGAAGCGTAATGCGAAAAAAGATTCAGAATCAAAATAATAAGTAATTTTTAAATAATAAAGCTATGCCAAAGAAAGTGAACAAATCTAATGCGATAAAGTTAGCCGTAGTGGGCGCCAGCCTGGCCGGACTTGCAGCTACAGCCTATTTTTTATTCGGACCAAAAGGCAAAAAACATCGTCAACATGCCAAATCATGGGCCATCAAAATGAAAGGAGAAGTTGTTGAAAAACTTGAAACAGCGCAAGAAATCACAGAGCCGATCTATCACGCGATTATTGACACTGTGGCTAAAGAATATATGAAAGGAAAAAAAGCAGGCCAGTCGGAAATTGCAGCCTTGGCTACGGATCTCAAGAAGCATTGGAAATCTATCAGCAAAATGGCTATTACCGCTAAAAAAGAGGGAGCAAAAAATACTTCTGCGATAACCAAGAAAGTTAAGAAAGCTATTAAATAGTTCCAAAAAAATAAAACAGGGCTTCAGTTAGGCCTTGTTTTTTTATTTTATCTTGGCACGGGGTAGTCAATGATGTTAGAACTATTTTTATGGATAGAAAGGATTATATTCATATTCCCGATTTGAAACCAGTTGAATAACTTGTCTATTTGAAATAATACTTTTGGAAACCAATATTTTCAGCTGGCTTTTGTTGTAGCTTCGTTAATAAAAAAACATAAACTTTTTGATAATTATCAGGATTTGTGTAAATAACAAGACTTCTTTCTATTATATTTATCTTGGAAAATATGCCTGTAGGATTTAATTTTAGATAATAAGTTTCTCCGCAAATATTTCTCATTTTGTTAAAATATCCTTTTTTCTCTTCATCTCTGCTATTCTTGTTTACATCCTGAATCTCAAGATAATTAATATAAAAATATGCAAAATCAGACCAGTTAAATTCTCCTTTTTCTGTTCCTTTTGAAACAATTACTCCTTGATTTGTAAGATTATAAATAAGTTTCTTTGGCTTAGATAATAGCGTATATATGTACGCTGGCACAAATGCAATAACTATAATTAATATATAGAGAAAAACGAAATACTTGATTAAACTTATTTCCAGTTCAATAATACGAAGAAACAAAAATCCAAAAAGAACCGAAATTGAGGCATATAATAATCTTATTATAATTTTTTTGCTTACATCCCTTCTCTCATCACTAGTTAGTATCCATTCTAAATCAGCTACTTCTTCTGCCTTAAGTTCGATTGGCTTTATTTCTAATGGCTTAGTCTTGTGTGTTATTGCATAAATTATAATGGCTATAATAAAAACTAATCCAATTAAAGCAGCTCCCAATGTTTCGGTATTAAAAAATATATCTGCCATAATTATTTTATAATAATTTACTATTTTATTTTACCACAAAAAGTTCTAACTTCCTACCACCCTATTAAAAAACAAGGCTTAAACAAGCCTTTGATTTCAGTGCACGGGTGGAAGGAGTCGAACCCTCGCCAGCGGATTTGGAGGCCGCTGTTCTACCGTTAAACTACACCCGCATTAAATTTATATTTTTACTAATTCCTTAATAATGAACATCAATTCTTCATATAT
>Ga0210044_10003345_pt1 | contig 22949 bp, 22 predicted proteins | sample CryGey13umfilter_2_FD_183959 | JGI IMG/M metagenome (GOLD analysis project Ga0210044, IMG submission 183959) | Groundwater microbial communities from aquifer in Utah, USA - Crystal Geyser 4/9/14 3 um filter (SPAdes) (version 2) | ecosystem: Environmental > Aquatic > Deep subsurface >... | reverse complement strand
AATACAAAATGACACCGGCTGGTTGAAGGTCGTGAATTACCCAAATATCGGCTTTCATATCCTTCATCAAAAAAGCGCTTCTTTCTATGTGTTGTAAATATCTCACCCGATGCCAAAAAGGAAAAGCATATTTTTTGCCCTGAAGAGCATTGTGAATTTCTTTTGTGATTTTAAAAAAATCCTCTCTTGGTGGAATAGTATACCATTCGGCTTTAATCCCTATTCCTTTCATTAAAGGAACTAAACTTTTTAAAATCTCAGCCACTCCACCGCCTCGAGGAGTAGAGTTAACTAAATTTACTTTTAACCCTTTAAAACTTTTTGATAATCTCTCAACTTCTCCAAAAAGTTTGTCAGAAATAATTCCTTTATATTCTTTTATTTTTTTAATTTGGGTTTTAACTAAAGGTAGCATGTTTTTTTAAGAAGTATGGGCTTTTTTGAGAACTTCTTTGGCATTTTTGAAAGTTAATTGTTCTATGGCGTCTTCATAAGGCAGCCATTTATAACCTACGTGTTCTCCGGAAATTTTAACGTCCTTTGTTTTCGTTTCCGCCAAATAAAAAGTAACAAATTTAAGAACTGTTTTTCCTTCAAATTTAAAAAAATACTTTATCCATTCTCTAAAACCCTCAATGATTTTTATGTCTTTTAAACCAGTTTCTTCTTCTACTTCTCTTTTTACTGTTTTAATTTCATCTTCTCCTTTTTCAATATGTCCTTTTGGAAAATCCCAATATTCCTTCGGTGCTTTTGCCGAAGAAGGGTAATGTAAAAGTAAATAAAAAAAATTATTGTTTTCTTTCCTAAAAATTATTGCTCCGGCCGATTTTTCAATTGGCATTATTTTTTAAAAATTTTTAATAACTTCTCTAACGGCTGAGTGTTAATTATGTCATCTTTTTCTGCCCAGCCGCGACGGGCTTGGGCAATACCAAATTCAATAAGTCTTAATTGGTCTTTATGATGAGAGTCTGTGTTGATTACCATTTTGACCCCAACTTCTTTTGCTTTTCTAATATTTTGGTCATTTAAATCTAATCTCTCAGGAAAGGAATTTATTTCTAAAACTGTTCCGGTTTCTTTGGCTGTTCTTAAAATTTTATTGAAATCACATTCATACTCGTCTCTTCTTTTTAAAATTCTACCTGTTGGATGGGCAATGATATCAACACTGGGATTTTTCATTGCCTGGATTATTCTCTCTGTCATCTTTTCTTTTTCCATTTTAAAATTGGAATGAATTCCGGCAATAACAAAATCCAATTTTTTCAAAGCCTCATCTTTTATATCAATGGAGCCATCGTTCAAAATATTGGCTTCACATCCTTGTAAAACTTTTAGTTGTTTGTTGCCAATTGCTAGTTGTTTGTTAATTTTATCAATCTCTTTTCGTTGTTCAGCAAGCTGGTTTTCATTAAGCCCGTGTTCAATCCTTAAGAACTTCGTATGGTCGGAAATCCCTAAATATTGATAGCCCATTTTTATTGCTACTTCTGCTATTTCTTCAATTGAGTTAGCTCCACCATCCCAGTTTGAATGACAATGTAAATCTCCTTCAATGTCATCATAATCAACAATCTTTGGAAGTTGACCCTTAATATCTGCTTCAATTTCTCCTCGGTCTTCTCTTAATTCTGGTTCAATCCATTTCATCCCCAAAGATTTATAAATTTCTTCTTCATTGTTGCCAGCAATCATTTTTCTACCCTTAAACAATCCATACTCTGAAAGTTTCAAGTTTTTTTCAATTGCAATTTTTCGGAGTTTTATATTATGCTCTTTTGAACCAGTAAAATATTGAAGGGCCGAACCATAACTTTTTTTGGGCACCACCCTAATATCCGTATCAAACCCTTCTCTCATTCTCACTGAAGCTTTGGTAGAACCCTTTCCCCAGATTTTTATTACACCTGGTAGGGAAACAAAAAAATCCATCACTTTTTCTGGTTTCTTTGAAATAACTAAAAAATCGACATCGCCAATAGTTTCCTTCTTTCTTCTTACCGAACCACAAACACTAACCTGGTTTACTTCTTTCAAACTCTTTAGTTTTTTTTCAATCTCCTCTGCGATAGGAAGAATATCTCCTAATAAAAACTTTCCCTTGCTTCTTTTTAAAAATTTAATTCCTTCTAAGATATTTTTTTCAGTTTTTACATCAAAACCAAATAAAGGGGAGATTTTATGTTCCCTGGCAGCCCTTTCCAAATCTTTTAAATTTCTAATCCCTATCTCTTGATATAAAACTTTAACTCTTTTTGGCCCTAATCCTTCAACCGCAGTTAATTCTTCAATGTTTATCGGGGTTTTCTTTTTTAAATCTTCATAATATCTAATCTTTCCAGTTTTTAAATATTCTTCAATTTTCTCAGCCATACTTTCTCCTATTCCAGGAATTTTCTCTAAAACTTTTTTCCCTCCTTGTTTATAAATTTCTCCTACATCCTCTTCTAAGGCATCCAAAGTAATAGCAGCTTTTTTGTAAGCATAAGGTTTAAATTGCACACCTTCCATTTCTAAAAAATCTCCTATTTCATAAAAAATATTGGCAATCTCTTGATTCTTCACACCGTTAGAAATCTGCCCTTATATAACACATGGTTAACTTCGGATAGATTTTTATTTTAGTTATACTCCGCTATCCCAGAGCAGAAAAAATTTTTCAAATTTTTTCTGCCGAGGGTTTCTAACGGGGTTCATATTTCAATTTTATCTTCCCAATATATCTTTTAAGCTAAAATGGAGACCGTGGTCAAAAACTCCCTTAATCTCATCTCTTAGTAAAAATAATATGCTGGCGCCAATTAATCCTAAAATGCCTACTGCAATAAGAACTAAAGCAAACCCAAATTGAGTTACTGCCCAACCTCCAATTGCTGCTGAAATTCCCGCTCCTAACCCTACCGAAGTAGCATCTATCCCCCATTCAGTTGCTTCTTTGCCCTTATCAATGTGTCTGGTGAAAATAGCAGTCCATCCTGACAAAGACATCGCCATCCCTATAGCGTAAAATACTTGGAGCATATAAATATGCCAGGGCAGGGTAGCAATAGCATAGCCAAAAGGAACAAATGCTGCCATAAATAATCCTACGGTTAAAAACCAATAATCGTCTCGTTCTCCAATTGTTTTATCTAAAAACATCCCAATTGGGATTCTAAGAATTGATTTTAAAATCCAATAAATTGCTGAAGCAATTCCTACTACAAAAGCAGTCCCTCCTTGAATTCTATCTACAATAAAAATAGCGAAAACCGGGGTAATCAATCCCCAGCCAGCCCAAAAAACTAAATCTGATAAAACCAAATATTTAACTATCTTATTAATTTGAATCTTCATTCTCATGATTGACTCTTTGGTTGAAATTATCAATTTTTTCAAACAGTAAGCCCCTCAACCAACCTAAGCCAAACCTCAACAAAAATGCTAAACCAATTAAAGCAAAAATTAACTCAGCCCCCCTGATAATCATAGTAAAGGCAGTAGCGTAAGATGTACCTAATCCCAAAGAATTAAAAGCAAAAGATTGAATTACTTCATGGGTTCCCAAGGCGGCAGGAATTGGAATCATCGCTGCTAAATAACTAAAACTAAGAACAGATAAAGCAGGCAAGGCTCCGATAGTTCTTCCCAAAAATACGATTAAAAGCCAAGCTCGGAAATACATTATAGTTGCCCTCAAAAAAGACAAGCCGAATCCCTTCCACATTGACCTTACCTTCGGTTTAAAGAAATTGAAAATTTCTCTTTCCACATCTAAAATTGAACTATTGTGATTAGAGTTTTTTAAGCCAGAGCTTCTTAAAAAAATCCTGGCTATACTTTCTTTTTTGAAAATTTTAAAATAAAAAAAGGAAATCCCTATGACAAATAATAAGAAAACTCCTCCAAAAATTATGGCTAAATTTTTAGGAGGTAAACCAATTTTATAAAGAAAAAATAAAATGCCTAAAAAAATAACGGCTAGATTTGTTGTCCATTCTAAAATCCTATCAATAATTATAGAAGCCAATCCTTTTACCCAAGGAACTAACCCTTTTTCTTTTAAAATATAGCTCCGAAAAATTTCTCCCCCAAAAACTACGATTGGGACCAAAAATACCAAAGCAAAACCAGCCAAATAAAACTCAGACAGTCTCCAGAAAGAAATTTTAACATTTTGACTTCTTAAAATTTCTTTCCATTTCCAATTTCCAACTGCCATCATCAATCCAGTTAAACCAAAAATTGTTAATCCCTGCCAGCCCGTAAAAACTAAAAAGGCATCTTTTATTTTTTCCCAGCCCACCACTTTACCAATCCAAATAAACAATCCTATCCCAATAAAAAGAGAAAATAAAAAAAGTAACAATTTCTTTATCATGGTTTTGAATTTGCCCGCTTGGTGCTTCCCTTTACTGGATATTATCTTTTAATATTTTTTTGGCAAAAAACTGTTATTTCGTCTTCAACGTCTTCCCAAAAATAAAAATGACCTTCAATTTTAGGATGAAAAGGCGACTTAATTAAAGCAAAAATCAGCATGGGAATATTACCCGAAGATAAGGGGTCTTTCCCTTGTTTATCAAGAAAGAGAGCGTTTGGAGAATTAGTTGACTTATTCCAAAAGGGCAGGCCCATTCCAATGGCCAAAACAGATTCTTTGGCATCTTCTGAAAGTTTATCTACGGTCTCGTTAACAAAAGTAGCGCCACTGGAAAGGCCGACCATTAAAATGTCTAAATTCTCATCTTCTTTGATGAGCCCTTCGAGGTTTTGAGCCATTTTTTTTGACTGAGAATGAAAGGAAGTAAAAAACTCATTAACTGAACCAATTTTAGCAAAAAAATTATTTTTTGTTCTAAAATAAGGAACTACTGCAGTTTTATAACCAAAATTTTCAATGGTGCTTTTAATATTTTCAACTATAGGAGCGAAATCTAAAGCTTCGTCAAAAGGGGTAGTCCCCCAACCACCGGGATTGAAAATAATAACTACTTCATTCTCTTCTCCTGCTTTTACCAACTCCTGCCAAAAAGTTAAGGCGTTACCCTCTAAAAAACAAAGTTCAAACCAAAGCCAAGAAGCTATTGAAAAAAAGACTAAGCTAAAAATGATAAATTTCAATTTCCTCTTCATTATTTTTCTTAATTCAAGATTATAATTACAAGAGAGGGAGACCGAGCACGTAAACCATTATGTGCTTCGGTTGACCGAGTGAAGTAATTATGCGGCGAAGCCGCAATATGTTGTTCATACATTAGCGAATCAAGGTTCTTGAGCGGAGCGAAAGGTTCTTAGACAATGGCTTTCCGAAGGAAAACATTCAAGGTTCTGCGAACAAAGTGAGCGGGTTCTTATTCCTCTGAGACTCGCATTACTTCTTCCATAGAGATTAACCCCTCAAGCGCCTTTAATATAGCATCTTGTCTCATAGTAATCATACCCTGTCTTTCAGCTTCTTGAGCAATTTTTAATTCAGAAGGTTCTTTTAAAATTATTTCTGCTAATTGGTCGGTCATCTTTAGGGTTTCAAAAATTCCTATCCTTCCCTTTACTCCTTTAAAATTGCATTTTTTACAACCCTTAGCTTCATAAAGATAGAAAGGGTCAGGAATTTTAAGCTTCTTTGTAACCTCCCCTGGAAGAGATTCTAATTCTTTGAGAATTATTTCCTTCATCGCTTTTTTAGGTTTTACTTTCTCTTTACAGTAAGGGCATAATACTCTAGCTAATCTTTGAGCGATAGCAATATTTAAAGCAGGAGGAATTAAAAATGGCTTAATCTGCATATCTATTAATCTTGGAATTACTCCTACGGCATTATTGGTATGCAGAGTTGATAGAACTACATGACCAGTTAGGGCGGAATGGATAGCTAAAGCTGCTGATTCTTCATCTCTAATCTCTCCCACCATAATAATATCCGGGTCTTGTCTAACAATGTGGCGAAGCCCTTGAGGAAAATCATAACCAATTTCAGGTCTAATTTGAGATTGATTTACCCCCCCCATAAAGTACTCTATAGGGTCTTCTAAAGTAACTATATTAACTTCTTCTTTGTTTAAAATTTGCAGGAGGGCATATAAAGTTGTGGTTTTACCAGAACCGGTAGGACCGGTAGCTAAAATCATACCATACGGGTTTTTTGCTGCTTCTTTAAGAATATCCATATTTCTTCCAGTTAGCCCCAATTCTTTATAACTTTTTAATCCTTCGGTTGGGTCCAAAACTCTAATAGCTACTTTCTCTCCTAATTTAATTGGAAAGGTAGAAACCCTGAAATCAACTTCTTTTTCACCAATTTTAGCTGTAAATCTACCGTCTTGAGGAATTCTGGTTTCATCTATTCTTAAATTAGAAAGAATTTTCACCCTGGCCACTATTGAGGGATGAACTGCTAGGGGTAAAAAGAGGGATGAATATAAAATTCCATCCATCCTGAAACGAACTCTTAATTTTTTTGTAGTCGGCTCTATATGAATGTCAGATGCTTTTCCCTCAACTGCATGCCTTAAAATTACAGCAACCATTTTAATAATCGGAGCTTCCTCGGCTAATCTTTCTATAGAGGGTTTTTCAGACACAGCCAACTCAACTCCTTCTCCTTTCCCTAATTCTGTTTCTAAGGCCTCTAGGGCTGCTCCCACTTCCTCTCTTAAATTTCGATACTGTTTTGAAAGAATTTCAAAAGCGTCTAGAGTAATTAAAGAAATTTTGTAAGAAATTCTATGTTGCCTGGCTACAAATAACAAAACCTCCCTTGCTTTAATGTCCTCTGGGTCAACCATTCCTATTTCCAAAATATTTTCTTTTAAAGAAAGGGGGATAATTTTATAATACCTGGCTGATTCTTCTGGGATTAAAGCCAATATTTCATTTGGAATCTCTAATGTTTCAGCGTCTTTCCTAAGGGGAACATTTAAAATTTCACTCTTTAAAGAAAATAAATAATCTTGGCCAATGATTTTCTGGTCTAAAAGAAAATTCTCTTCCGTTTCATTAGAAGTTCCTAATTTTTCTTTTAAGGAATTGGCGGTCTTTTGGTCTATTTTCCCCTTTTCAACTAATTTCTGGATAAGACTCATAACTCTAAAAGTTTTTAATTCTTTGAGGTCTTTTCGGTTTTTGGTTTTATTTCTCCTTTTCGGTAGACGGGATAAAAGGATTCTCTCTGCCTGGCTCTACTCCCTCCCCAAATGTTTCCAAAAAAGTAGAAAAAGCAGGAAAGGGCTTAAGTTCTTGCAATTCTTTTGATTCTAAAAACTCAAAATCAATTTCTATTTGTTTTACCTCAGGAGCGGAAGGGAGACTGATTGCCTCTGGTTTTTGTAAAAAACCTGATTTTATCGCAAAAAAAACAACGGCAATTATAATTACTGCCACCAAAGCCCAAATCAGAGATTTTTGAGGCATGCCTTTTTTTGTTTCAAAAGTAATAGCCATATCAGTTGTTAGTTGTTAGTTGTTAAGTTAATAAGAATATACCCCTATGGTTAAGTCAAAAGGAGAACTCCCAACAGGGGCTTCTTCTTTTTTTAAGCTCGCAGTTGGGGAAGAAAAAGTAATTTGCCCTACGTTCATCAAATGAGCCTGTTTTTCAATATCTGAAAGAAAATTCTTAAAAGAAGCATATGAACCAAAAACAGAAAGATTAAAAGTAGTTTCGTAAACTGGACCTTTTAAATTAACATAAGGACTTTTTTTCTGAGTTTTTGCAGTTTCTGTCTCTTGGCTTGAGGGGGCTTCTTTCTTTAAAGGGGAAGAAGCTGAAGCAGTTATTTTTTTTAGATATAAGCCATGCTCTAAAACTTTATTCTGAAAAAAGGAATAAAGAGAAGGTAGAAAATAAGAATTCGATGAGAAATTAATATCAATTTTTTCTCTTACTTCTTTCCAGTTTGATTGATTTAACTTCTCTGAAAGTTGGGATACATTTTTAAAATATTCTACTGAGTTAGCTAAGAGTTGTTCCCTTAATTTTATTTCAGACTGTTTTTTTTGAAATTCCTGGTATTTCGGTAAAATTAAGAAATAAATTAAAAGCAGAAAAATTAGGAAGCTCCCAACAGTGAGAAAGATGGTGGGTTTAGTATTATTCATAAATTATTTAAATATTACTGGCTCTAAAGTAAGGAGTAAATTAAAACTTACTCCTCCTTTTTCGGCCAATGCAATATTTGATAATTCAAAAGTTTTTATAAACTCCTGTTTTGTTTCCAAAATAGATATTTGCTGAATTAAAGTTTGGAAACTATCTGCTTGCCCTTCTAAATCAGCTAAACCGTTAACAGAATTTAAAGAAAGGGTTTTGAAGTAGATTTTAGGGTGGACCCATTTTTCAAATTCTTTAAAAAATTTAGAAGTTTCAGGACAGTTTTGTTGTAAAATTTTAAAATCATAAATCTCCCCAGATGCCTTCAGAACTTCGCTTTCTGTCTTTCGCTGTTCTTCTGTTCCCTGCAGGGCTGCCGCTTCGCTTAACTCGGTCATTTTCTGGGAACTCCTTGGAATGAAATAATATTGCAAAGCTAAAAAACCAGCCAGAGCAAGAAAAACTAAAAAGAGCGAAAAATAAAAGAGGAGATTTTGCCATAAAACCTTTTTTGGTTTTTGGGAAGTAACTTCAATTGCCATATTTTTTATAACTAACAACTTAGGTTACAAGTTATAAGTTTTATAATTTATTATTCAAAACCTTTAAGGGCTTCTCCTACAGCTATAGCATAGGTTGGACCCATTTTTTTTATTGTTTTTTCTAAAAGAGGGGGGTAAAAAATTTCTGCAAAAGGGTCAGCTATTTTTACTGATATTTTACCGAATTCTCTTTGAGAAAAATTTTCTTGAAAATAACCAAGAAGTCCTGGCAGGAGAGCCGTTCCCCCAGCTAAAATTAAATCTGTGACTTTCTTGACTTCTTTTTGTTCAAAATTTCTAATAACTTTTTTAATTTCTTGCAGAATTAAATCTATAATAGGGATTAAAAGATAAGCAACATCTTTTTGGTAATTACCTGTCAATATTCCTTGTTCTCTTTTTACCTCTTCTGCTGCCTCGGTGTCAATTCCCAAGCTTTTAGCTATAGCAAAAGTTAAGTCTTTCCCGGCTGTATCAAAACCAAGACTGGCTTTTAAAATCTCTCCATCCACTATGCTCACCGTAGTGCTCTGGGCGCCCATATCTATTAAACCAACAGTAGTCTTATTATCTTCTGCTAAAGCAGCTCTCTTTAATCCAAAAACTTCTGCCTCAAGAGCGGTAATCTCCAGCTCTGAATTTTTAGCCATAGTTTTATATTGGTCAACAACAACAACGGGAACAGCCATCATCAAAACTTTATTTTTCCCCTCCTCCGGATTATGTTTGCTGATAAGTTGCCAGTCTAAAATAATCTCAGAAGGATCAAGGGGAACATATTTTCTAGCCTCAAATTCTACAGCCGGACCAATCTCTTTGGCTGTCATTGAAGGAAGCTCAAAAGTGGTAAAGAAGGTGGCAAAATCGGGAAGAGAAAAAATAGCTTTCCTGGTTTTAATCTCTGCTTCAGTTAACATAGCCCGAGTTGCTCGAGCAACACTGCCAGTTGAAAGCAAAAGAGTATTCTTTTCAAAAGTTCTAAAAGAATTTTTATACAAAGCAGATATTTGTAATTCTCCGTAGTTTTCTAAAACCTTCCTCTTCCCTTTTTGAGTAATTTCCACTATCTTGATAGAGGTAGTGCCAATGTCTATACCCAAAAAAGTTTTAGGAACAGCTTTGCCAAATGGCCACATAGGATTTTAATTTTTAATCGCTAATTTAATTAATGTATTTTAATTATAACAAACTTTAAGAGAAGAATGAAATATTATTTTTCTTCAATTAAAGATTATCTGATAAATCTTATTTTTCCTAAAATTTGTGTTGGCTGCCAAAGAGAAGGAACTTATCTCTGTGAGGATTGTTTCTCTTTAGTTGAAGTTAACCCTTTCTGTTACTGCCTTTGTGAAAAACCACAAAGAATCATCGATAGAGGTAAGTGTAAAAAATGTCAAAATAAATTCCTTTCGGGTCTATTTTCTGCAACATCTTGGGAGCAAAAAATTTTAAAGAAAGCTATTCACCGGTTTAAATACGCTCCCTATATAAAAGAACTATCTTTGCCTTTAGCCTATTTAATTATATTACATTTTCAAATGATAGAAAAGAGCATTCCAGCAGATTCTCTCTTAATGCCAGTTCCCCTTAGCCCAAGAAAAAAAAGAGAAAGAGGGTTTAATCAGGCGGAAGAATTAGCCAAAGTTCTGGCCAAGGCATGGAAAGTTCCTTTAGTTTCAGATAAGCTGGTTAAAATAAAAAACACTACTCCTCAAGTAGAGCTTAAAAAAGAAGAAAGAATTAAGAATATCAAAGGGGTATTTTCGCTCAAAAATGGGATAGATTTAAGAGGTAAAAAAATTTTCTTAATAGATGATGTTTATACTACTGGTGTAACTTTAGAAGAATGCGCAAGAGTTTTGAAACAAGCAGGAGCAAAAGAAGTCTGGGGTATTACCATTGCCAGAGAAGTTAAATTTTAACCAGGCTAGCGGAGGAGGCAGGATTCGAACCTGCGGTCGTTTTACAACGACTCCGCATTTCAAGTGCGGTGTAATCGTCCACTCTACCACTCCTCCTTTAAAATCCGTTCTCTCCGAAAAATAAAAACCTGCGGAGGAGGTGGGACTCGAACCCACAAGCGGCTTTTTAGACCGCGATAGGTTAGCAACCTATTGCAATACCATTATGCAACTCCTCCTAACAACTCTATTTTATCATATCTTACTTTTAGATATCTCTTCAAGTGTTTTGGATTTTTGAAACAAGCAATAGCGCCCATTTTAACAATCAAATTAAATAAAGTCAATTGATTTTAAGTAAATTTTATGATAATTTTAGAAATACAACGCCCCCGTAGTTTAATGGATAAAGCGTAACTTTGCGGAAGTTAAGATGAGGGTTCGATTCCTTCCGGGGGCGCAATAAAATTTGTGTGGAGTACAAGGTAAAACTCTCCCAAGGATATAAAAATTTCATTTATGAATTTCTCTACTCCCGTTGAAAAAATTCCTGGAATTGGTCTTAAGTATCAAAAAAGGCTCAACAGGTTGGGCATTAAAACCTTAGGAGAACTCTTATTTTATTTTCCTCATCATTATGGGGATTTTTCAAAAATAACTAAAATTAAAGAAATAAAACTCAATGAAAGAAGTTGCTTCAAGGGAAAAATATTAGAAATAAAGCAAGAAAGAACATGGAAGAGAAAAATAATTTTGACTAAAGCGATTGTAGAGGACGATTCAGGAGCAATCCAAGTTATTTGGTTTAATCAACCTTATTTAATAAAAGTACTAAAAAAAGGAGACAAATTAATAATGGCAGGGAAAATAGTCCTGGGCGATAAACAAGCCTATTTAAGCTCTCCTGTCTATGAAAAAATTCCAGAGACAGAAGATAAAATCCAGGATGCTAAATTAACTCATCTGGGAAGAATTGTCCCAGTTTACTCTGAAACAGAAGGATTATCCTCAAGATGGCTGAGATACATTCTAAAGCCGCTTCTTCTTAGATTCAAAAATAAAATACCCGAAACTTTGCCTGAAATAATTAGAAAGAAAGAGCAACTTTTAAATCTTAGCTCAGCTCTTTGGCAAATTCACTTTCCGGATTCTCTAAAATTGGCAAGGGCTGCCCAAAATCGTTTTTCTTTTGAAGAACTTTTTTTTATTTCTCTTTTCAATTTAAAAAGGAGGGCCAAGATGGTTAAAGCAAAAGCTCAAAGCTTCCCTATCAATGTTCCTCTAATTCAAGAATTTGTAAAATCCCTACCCTTTAAATTAACCTCGGCTCAAAAAAAAGTCTCTTGGCAAATTTTAAAGGATTTAGAAAAACCTTATCCTATGAATCGACTACTTCAAGGAGATGTTGGTTCTGGCAAAACAGTAGTATCTGCCATTGCTTCTATTAATGTTATAAAAGCTGGGAATCAGGTTGCTTTGATGGCTCCAACTGAAATTTTAGCTAAACAACACTTTCAAACTTTCTTTCAGATTTTTAATCAGCAGCGAAGCTTTAGTAGTTCGGTCAATATTGGTTTTTTAACTGGTAACGAAGACAAATTTTATTCAAGAAAATTAAAATCAGGCACGATTGAAATTTCTCGTCAAAAACTTTTAGAAAAAACTAAGACTGGAGGAATTGATATTCTAATTGGCACCCATGCCTTAATTACTCCCATAAAAAAGGGAAAATCCTCTTCACTCAGAGTTTTGGAGAATAAAGTAAAATTCAAAAATTTAGGGTTAATAATTATTGATGAACAGCATAGATTTGGAGTAGAGCAAAGAGCAAAATTAGCTGGAAAGAAAACTAATTGGAAAATCCCTCATCTTTTATCAATGACAGCTACTCCGATTCCAAGGAGTTTAACTTTAACTATTTGGGGAGATTTAGATCTTTCTATTATTGACGAACTTCCCAAAGGAAGAAAAAAAGTGATTACCGAAATAGTCTCTCCCCAAAAAAGAGAAAAAGTTTATCAGTTTGCGAGAAGTCAAGCAAAAAATGGAAGGCAAATCTTTGTAATCTGCCCAAGAATAGAAGAAAAAGAAGATGAAGTAAAATCAGTTGAAAAAGAGTATAAAATTTTATCAGAAAAAGTTTTTCCTGACCTAAAAGTGAAAATGCTTCACGGGAAAATGACTCCTAAAGAAAAGGAAGGTATTATGAGAGAGTTTAAACAAAAAAAATTTGATATTTTAGTTTCAACCTCGGTAGTGGAGGTAGGTATTGATGTTAAAGATGCAACTATAATGATAATAGAAGGAACGGAAAGATTCGGATTGGCCCAGCTGCATCAATTTAGAGGGAGGGTAGGCAGGTCCAAGAAACAATCCTTTTGTTTTTTATTTACTGAATCCTCAAGCAAAAAAACCAAAGAGAGACTTAAAGCATTAATTAATTGTAATAGTGGATTTGAGCTCTCAGAAATGGATTTAAAAATTAGGGGACCGGGAGATTTTTTTGGAGTAAAACAATGGGGACTCCCTGATTTAGCAATGTCTGCTTTAAAAAATATTAAATTAGTAGAAAAGGCAAGAGAAGCAGCCAAAGAAATTCTAAAAGAAGATTCTGAATTGAGAAAATATTCAACCTTGAAAAGAAGATTAGAAGTATTTGAGGAAAAAGTCCACTTAGAATAAAAAAATTATTTTCTTATCTTGGGAGTTACCCAAAATCCCATATATTTGCCCAGCAGCCAATGGGTCTGAGCCGAAAGAGCCGGTAAAGCCGTAAAGAATATCATAGTAAAAGGAATTAGAAACCATTCCAGAACTAAAAATGCATATTTATATTTTCCATAATCAGGAGGTTTAGGAGGAAGCAGTAACATACTAAAATAGATAGAACCAACCAACCCTATCATAGCTATAGTTAAAAGAAAACCGGTAATTTTGGGTAAATTATAGGAAACCAGGGTTTGGGAAAATTCACTGCCCCCTAAAACCAATGGCAGCCAACCCAAAAGGAAAATTAAAATAGCTGAAATTGCCCAGGATATATGCCCCTCAATTATTTCCCAACTTAAAGAAATTTTTTTAGAGAGAGAAATTTTTTTATTTTTCAAAAATCCAAAAAGAAAATAAGGAATCTCCCCCATTCCATAAGCCCATCTTTTTTGTTGTTTATAAATATTTACCATAGTTTTTAGAAAACTCTGGGCGCAGTTTGCATCCATTGAAAGAGGATAAAAAATTGGTTCAGTTCTATAATTTCCATCATATCTTAAAAAACACTGCCAGAAAATTCTAGAATCGTCGGAAATGACATTGGTCTGTTTAAAATCAACTTCAACCAAAGCCTTAAAACTCATCGCATGGGAAGAAAAAGTAATCAATTTTTCCGGCCTCTCTTGATTCATAGTATGCCAAAAGCTTGAGGAAAAAGAAAAAACCCGAGAGATTGGAGGAGCCTGCCAGATATTATTAATATAGAGAGGAATTGGTTGATAGCTTGTTTTGGTAGGTTTTTTAGCTGTTAAGTAATGATAGGTTAAACAACTAAAATATTTTGGAAAAACACAGGTGTCTGCGTCTAAAGAAGAAACAATAATGTTCGGATAAGGAATTCTCAAAGTATCAATAATAAGCTCTTTGGCTTTTCTCGCTGCCCAGGCATCATTTGAACCATGGCCTGCAATCTCGCCTGGTAAACTTGCTGGATGCCAGGTTACCAAAAATTTAAAAAATTTTTCTCCAAACTCCCTTTCAATGCATTCTGCTATATTCCTGGCATGAGCTCTCATCCGCTCCTCACAGGCTAAAACTACTATCAATTTATCTTTGGGATAGTCGGTTTGCTCCAAGGCTAAAAAAGCCCCTCTAACCACTTCTTGGGACTCATCATACATAGGAAGAATTATCAGATGATAAATATCCTGCCAAGATTTAATCTTAAGCCCATTACCTTGAAGATGCAGCTGATTAAGTTTTTTAATCCAATCTAATTTTTCGTACTTTCTCATTTTTGTATAACCTGCCTTTAAATGGAAGGAAAAATATATGGTTCGAAACAACCAATAAACATCATAAATAATAATAAAAAAAGCCACCGCTAAGGGAAGCTTCCAGGAAAGAAAGATGGCTAAAAATAAAACAGTATAGCTTAGGGCTCCTGGTAAAATTTCAAAAAAACGATAAACCATTCTCTCTTTTTTATTCTGCAGGTCAGAGGCTCTTCCAATTTTAAGATAATATTTTTCATTCATTAAACTATTAAAAGCGGCCCCACGGGAAGTCGAATCCCGGTTTTTGGGATGAAAACCCAATGTCCTAACCACTAGACGATAGGGCCAAGATTTCCTTTTATCTTATATTAAACTATAATAAATGTAAAGAAATATGAAAGTTTTAGCCATTGAAACCTCTTGCGATGATACCTGTATAAGCTTAATAGAAGGTAAAAAAGGGAAAGTAGAACCAAAATTCAGAATTTTATCAAATATTGTCTCTCCTCAAGTAAAAATTCATAGAAAATATGGAGGAATCTATCCTACTCTAGCCAAACGGGAGCATCAGAAAAACTTGGTACCGGTATTAAAAAAAGCGCTAAAAAAAGCAGGGTTACTCAGAAAAATTTTCCTTAATTGTGGAGCAATTACAAAGAGGCGCGAAGCGCCGACTGGTTCTTCTTTCCAAACCTTAAAAAAAATTCTAAGAGGAGACTCGGATTTACTAAAAAATCTAACAAAATTTCTAAAAATTTATCAAAAACCTAAAATAGATGCCATTGCAGTGACCATAGGGCCAGGGCTTGAACCCTGCTTATGGCAGGGAGTAAATTTTGCCAAGTCTCTCTCTTTTTGGTGGAATTTACCAATAATCCCAGCCAATCATATTGAAGCGCACATCATCGCTAACTTTTTACCAAAAGTTAGCTCAAATTTTCAATTTTCAATTTCTAATTTTCAAAATATTTTTCCGGCAATTTGTTTGGTAGTTTCGGGTGGACACACTCAGTTAATTCTGATGAATGATATTGGAAAATATAAAATAATTGGGGAAACGCGGGATGATGCTGCCGGAGAATGTTTTGATAAAACAGCAAGAATTTTAGGATTAGGCTACCCTGGAGGGCCAGCTATCGACGCTGAAGCCGCAAAAAATATTAATTCCAGATTCCAGATTCCAGATTCTATATTCCAAATTAAATTGCCCAGACCAATGCTCCACAGCAAAAATTATGATTTTAGTTTCTCTGGATTAAAAACTGCTGTCTTGTATAAAGTGAAAAACGAAAAACGAAAAACGAAAAACAAGAAATATATTCGGGCAATGGCTGCTGAAATTCAGCAGGCAGTCATTGATGTTTTAATTTCCAAAACCCTTAAAGCCGCTAAAAACTTTAAGGCAAGAACCATAATCTTGGGCGGCGGAGTAGCCGCTAATAATGAATTGAAAAAACAATTTAAGTCAAAAATCAAAAAAGAAATTCCTAATTCCTTATTTCTAATTCCAGATTCCAAATTCTGTACTGATAACGCAGCGATGATAGGAGCCACGGCTTTGCTTCGATGGGAAACCAAAACCACTTCCTGGCAAAAAATTAAAGCTAATGCTAACTTAAGAATAAAATATGGGCTATAGTTTTTTCTTATATATTCTCTTGGCAATTTTACCCAGTTATATTTGGCTGCTGTTTTTTTTAAGAGAAGACAAAAATCCTGAACCTAATTTACGAGTGCTAAAAATTTTTCTTTTAGGCATCCTCTCAACCATACCTGTATTTCTTATAGAGAGATATTCTTTAAATATTCTGGAAAAAATTGCTCTTTTTCCTCCTCTAACCTTATTTCTAAGATTTTTTGTGGCGATAGCTTTGGTAGAAGAGTTGTTTAAGTACTTAGTAGTTAGGATAGGAGTTCTTAGAAAGCCTGATTTCGATGAGCCAATTGATGCTCCTTTATATATGATGGTAGCTGCATTAGGTTTTGCCGCTGCTGAGAATATCTTAGTCTTTTCTAGCCAAGAATTCGAAATATTTTATGGACCTTATTTGCTGGCCATGGCTCGCTTTTTGGGAGCAACCCTGCTACACGCTCTTTGCGCAGGAATTTTAGGATATTTTTTAGCAATATCTTTCTGGAAAATAAAAAGGCGAAAACTATTCTTCGGTTTAGGATTAACCTCGGCTACCCTCTTGCACGGGTTTTATAATTTCTTTATAATGAAAACAGAAGGATTAGTTCAAATTTTTGGTCCGGTTATCCTTCTGGCCGGCACAATTTTCATTATCTTTTTAGCTTTTAAAAAATTAAAAAAATTAAAAAGCGTTTGCCTGTTTGAGTTACCTTCGGTAACTTAGGCAGGCAGGTAAAATATGAATATGGCTTTTCTTGAAAAATTAAAAAAGAATCAGAAAAAAGAAATTTTAGAGAACAAAAGCTCTGAAGAAAAAAGAGATTGGAAAATTTCTGAGGGACAACTGAGCGCAGACATCTATGAAACAGAAACAGAGCTGATAATTCAAACTGCTATAGCTGGAGTGCAAGCTAAGGAGTTAGATATTTCTTTAGAAAATGATGTATTAATTATTAAGGGCGAGAGAGAAAATCCAACTAAGGATAGTAAAAAAAATTACTTTAGCAAGGAGTGCTATTTCGGACCTTTTTCTAGAGAAGTTATTCTACCCCGGGAGATAGACCCATCCAGAGTCAAAGCTACTATGGAAGAAGGAATTTTAACTATCAGAATGCCGAAAATTGAAAGAGAGAAAAAGAAAAAAATAATTATTGAAGGATAGAAACAAACAACTTTTAAAAATGGCAGAGAATTTTTCTCTGCCATTTTTTAATTTCCTATAATAGTAATGTAACGATGTCCGACCTCGTTACATTATTTCCTCACTGGTGCTCCTGGCAGGACTCGAACCTGCAACCCTTACAGGACAGCGTCCTAAGCGCTGCGCGTATTCCTGTTCCGCCACAGGAGCATAAAGGCGGGACATGTGTCTTCCAATTTCACCGCATCCGCTCAGGAACTCGCTTAGAAACTGTCCTTTTTTTTGGGACTGTCCTTTAAAGAAAAGTGGGGCAGGCTTGCCTGCCGGCAGGCAAGCAAGCCCAACCCTTCCTAAATTTAGATATAAAGCAAAATATCTTGCTCAACTTTGTCTTACTTTTTTAAGCACCAACTATCATTTTTACCATTGCTGGGACTGCCTTAGCTAAAAGAGCAACCGCAATTCCAATAGCGGCATACATTATGTAATTTCTTGCTTTCATCGTCTTCTCAGGATCGCCACCAGCGGTTACAAAACTGAAAGCACCCATAATAATCATAATCACAGCTATTGCCAGCAGGAAGACAAAAATCCAATCAGTAATACTATAAATGGTGTTCATCAAACAACAGACACCACATAGAGGTGTAGTAGAATAAACACAAACTCCGCCTATACCAGGACAACCTGTAATCCCTACGTTTTTACTCATCGTACATTGGGTGGGAACTTCTCCGTGGGCAGAAATTGCCAAAGGCAGAACTCCAAATACTAATAAAATTCCCAATAAAGATATTAAAGCAATTTTTTTCATTTTTCTATTTATTTATTTTTTATTAAACTGAAGGTTTCGACCTTTTATTTTATTTCTACTTTTAATAATTCTACAACAGACCAGTTAAAAATGCAACCAAGCCTCGAGCTAACAAGATAATAGCAAAGCCAATAGCTGTATATAAAATTAAATTTTTTGCCTGCTGGATTTTTTGGGGATCGCCGCCGGCGGTTACAAATATTAATCCTCCTATGATTACCATTAAAGGAACCAAAGCAGTAGCGATATAAAAAATAAAAGTAATGATATTGTTCACTAATTCTTTAAAATCTGAAGCATTTAAGGGATTTTCTATTTTTATTTGATAAGCCAGCGCAAACAAAGGAACAATAAAAAGAAAAAATGTTAATCCTCTTATTAGCAATTTTGGGATTTTTTTCATATTTTTATTTTTTCAATATTAATCCCCAATGATATTTTCCTGCTGCAAATTCCTTTTCTGAAATCAAACCAACTCTCTCTGCTAACTCTTTTACCTCTTCTTTTGAAATTTTATCCTCTTTTGGACCAAGAATAGTTTCCTTTTTCCAGTCAACTACTAAAATTTTGCCATCTTCTTTTAAAATCCTTCTTGCTTCCTGCAAAACTTTTTCTTTATTTTCGGCCTCAAATAAAAGATTAGTCATTAAAACTAAATTCACGCTATTGTCTTTTATTTTAACACCTTTCTCTACATCTGCCAATATCCTTTCAATGTTAAAAATATTTTCACTTCTGGCTCTCCCCTCCAGGGCAGAAAGGGGTTCTTCTAAAATATCTATAGCATAAATTTTTCCTTTTTCTAAAATTTTAGCCAAAGGCATTACCCATCCTCCAGAGCCACAACCAAAATCAGCAGCAACCATATCCTGTCTTAATTCAAGTTGATTTAAAATTTCCTTTGGATTAAGAAAATTATTCATTTATTTTCGCTTTTAGCTTTAAGTTTTAAGTTGTAAGTTTAAATACAAATTACTGATGCTGCCTTATCTCCCGGTTCTAACCTCATTATTCTTACTCCTTGAGCGTTTCTGCCCAATTTTGAAATACTGCCAATTTTAGTTCTAATCACTTTCCCTTTTTGAGAAATTACAATTAAATCTTCTTGCTGGTCAATAATTTGAGTTTTTACTAAATCTCCTGTTTTATTAGTTACTCTAGCTGTCCTAATTCCTATTCCTCCTCTTTTTTGTTTGCGATATTCTTTTAAATCTGTCCTTTTCCCATACCCATTTTCTGTAACAACCAATAAATATCTTTTGACTTTTGATTCTTCTGCTTTCCGCTTTGCGCTTTCCACTTTTTGCTTTATTATATTCATCCCTACTACCTCGTCTTGCTTTTTCAACCTTATACCCCTCACCCCAGAGGCCTGTCTCCCCATATGTCTTATTTCTTTCTCTGAAAACAAAATAGCCTGCCCTTTTTTAGTGGTCAAAATAATCTCATCTTCTCCTGTAGTCTTTTCGACCCCGCGAAGCGCGTCTTTCGTTCTTAAATTTATAGCAATCAAGCCTCCTCTTCTTATATTTTCAAAATCCTCCAGGGACGTTCTTTTAATTATACCATTTTTAGTAACCATTGCTAAATATTTTGCATCCGAATCTTTGTCAGCTTTACTAATAGATAATAGAGAAAGGATTGGTTCCTTAGAAGAAATTTCTAAAAAATTCATCAATCCTCTGCCCCGACTGGTTCTTTGGGCTTCTGGAATTTCATAAGCTTTGGTCTGGAAAACCTTCCCAGAATTGGTAAAGAAAAATATTGAGTCATGGGTTTTGGTTAAAAGAGAGTGGCAAACCACATCATCCTGAGCAGTCTTCATGCCTAAAATTCCCTTTCCTCCTCTTATTTGTTTATGATATAAAGATGGGTTAATTCTTTTAATATAACCGTCTTTAGTTAAGGTAATAATGGTATCCTCTTGAGGAACAATGTCTATTTCGGAAATTTTTTCGGGTCCGGCCGAAACTACTTTTGTTCTTCGCTCATCGCTAAAAATTTTTATTTCCTCAAGTAATTCTTCTTTAATAACCTCTTTTACTTTTTCTTTACTTTTTAAAATTGCTCCCAGTTCTTTAATCTCTTTTAATTTTTGGGCAAGTTCTGTTTCTATTTTTTCTTTTTCTAAACGAGCTAACTGATGAAGTTTTATTTCTAAAATTGCTTCTGCTTGCAGCGAAGTTAGTTTGAATTTTTGGATAAGATTCTTTTTAGCATCTTCTTTATCTTTTGATTTTCTAATAGTAGCAATCACAGCGTCTATTTTGTCTAAGGCTTTAGAAATCCCTTCTAAAATATGAGCTCTTGCTTTAGCTCGCTCTAACTCAAACTTTGTTCTTCTTGAAACTACCTCCTGTCGGTGCAAAAGATAATATTCTAAAACTTCTTTTAGATTCAAAACTTTGGGCTGAATTCCATCAACTAAAGCTAACATATTCAGATGAAAGGTTTTTTGAAGGTCAGAAAATTTATAAAGAGAGTTTAAAACTTTTTGGGGAATACTTCCATTTTGAAGGTCAATGGTAATTCTCATTCCTTCTTTGTCGGATTCATCTCTAATATCTTTAATGCCCCCAACTTTTTTTGTCTGAACCAAATTGGCAAATTGTTGAATTAGAGATGATTTATCCACCTGGTAAGGAATTTCAGTAATCACAATTCTAAATCTTCCTTTCTCTTTTTCTATAACTTCTGCTTTTCCCCGCGTCAAAATGGCGCCTTTGCCCTGAGAATAAGCAAAGATTATTTCTTCTTTATTGAAGACGGTTCCACCAGTCGGAAAATCTGGTCCCTGGATAAATTTAAAAAGGTCTTCTGTGTCTGCTTCGGGATGCTCTAATAAATAAATCGCGCTCTCGCAAACTTCTTTTAAATTATGAGAAGGAATATTAGTAGCCATTCCTACAGCAATCCCCATAGACCCATTTAAAAGCAGTTGAGGTAAAGGTGAGGGCAGAACAACGGGTTCTTTCCTGGTAGTATCGTAATTATCAATAAAATCAACTGTATTTTTTTCAATATCCCTAAGCGTTTCTTCCCCAATTTTTGAAAGCCGGCATTCAGTGTATCGTTGAGCAGCTGGCGGATCCGAGTCTACGCTTCCGAAATTGCCTTGACCCTGAACTAAGGGATAGCGTAAAGAGAAATTTTGAGCCATTCTTACTAGAGAATCATAAACAGCTTGATCGCCGTGAGGATGGTAGCGGCCTAAAACCGAACCCACAACCGTGGCCGATTTTCTAAATTTGGCATCGTGCCGTAAACCATCTTCTAACATCGCATACAAAATCCTTCTATGGACTGGCTTCAAACCATCCCTAACATCAGGCAAGGCCCGAGAAACGATAACTGACATTGCATAATCAATATAACTTTCTCTCATTTCTTCTGTAATTCCCCTGAGCTTTATTTTGCCAATTTCTTTATCTAATTTTTCTTCCTTCATAATTTATCCTTTTATTAAAAATTTCACTTTTTGGTCTCTTTTTCTAAAACTTGTTCCAATTCTTGAATTTGTTCTTCTAATTGACCTTTTTTATCTCCTATAGCATTGAAGGTTTCCTTTTCCTCTTTAATCTGGGGGAAATTTAATTCTTCTAAAAACTGACTGGCATTAAATTGTTCAATTCTTTCTTGGATATTTTTCCCCCACCAGAAAAATAAAAAAATTGCTACTGCCAACACCGTTACCCAAAAAATAATTTTCTTTTTATTCAAAGACAAATTCTGAATTTTCATTTTCAATTTTTTCTTAATTGCCAAGTAATTACAAGGAGTCACGAAGCGCCGGCTGGTTCATATCTTCATCTCTTATTTAGGGGTTAAAACTACCACCTCAAAACCATCTCTGTCCAAATCTTTCTTTTGGATTTTTAATTTATCCTGAGGTTTTATCTCCTTCTTGCCTATCGTTTTTAAAAAAGAATCTACTGTGTCTAATTTTATCTTTATTTTTGGAAGTTGGTAATGCATTGGAATTACAATTTTTGGTTCTATTTGAGAGATAATTCTGGGAACTTCTTTGGCGCCAATAGTATAAGTTCCACCTACCGGGAGTATTAGAACATCAACCTCTCCAATTTTCTCCAACTGCTCCGCAGAAAGTTCTGTTTGCCCTAAATCTCCCAAATGACAAACCTTTATTTTTTCCACTTCAATAATATAGATAGTGTTCTTGCCTCTTTTGCTACCTTCCACATTGTCATGGAAAGAAGAGATTCCCTGGATGAAAATTTTCTTTAGTTCGTACTCACCGGGAGCAGTAATCAAAAAAGGGCTTCCTAAAACTCCCTTAATGTTGTTATGGTCGTAATGCTCATGAGTAACTAATAAAATATCAGCCTCCATTTTAGGAAGTTTTAAGCCAATTTCTTCGGAAAAGGGGTCTATCACTAAAGAAATAGGTTTTTCATTTTTTTGAGGGCTGCTTTCTATTTGAAAGCAAGAATGCCCATGCCAAATAATTTTCATAAAGCTAATTTAATTTTTCCTTGAGCGGGCGATGGGAATCGAACCCACATATCAACCATGGCAAGGTTGCATAATAGCCATTATACGACGCCCGCAGTGCCGAGGCCCGGAATCGAACCGGGATCTAATGTTTTTCAGACATTCGCCGTGACCGCCTTGGCTACCTCGGCCCTATTCAAATTAATATTTTAACATACTAACATTTTAACATTTTTTGCTCAGCGCTTATAGGCTAAAATGTTAAAATGCTTTCTATGGGCGCTAGAGGATTTGAACCTCTGACCTCCTGCGTGTAAAGCAGGCGCGCTAGCCACTGCGCCAAGCGCCCTTTGTCCTCCTAACTTTATAATCTAAAAATTTGGGAGGACAAGTGCCGAGGGCG
>Ga0210044_10003341_pt1 | contig 22958 bp, 23 predicted proteins | sample CryGey13umfilter_2_FD_183959 | JGI IMG/M metagenome (GOLD analysis project Ga0210044, IMG submission 183959) | Groundwater microbial communities from aquifer in Utah, USA - Crystal Geyser 4/9/14 3 um filter (SPAdes) (version 2) | ecosystem: Environmental > Aquatic > Deep subsurface >... | reverse complement strand
TGGGGGACATCCGATAACCTTGGAAGGCGGAATACTTCGGGTGGCTGACGCTCTGGACATGAGTGAGGGAAGATCCAGAATTCCATTTGAAGCTGGACATGTGGACATTTATTCAGTTTCGTCACATGCCATCGACAATGTAACAATCGCTACTGGCAAAAAAAAGTTTATCATAGTTAATATTTTCATGAATAACTCGGCTGGGATTTATCAGATCGATCAACTTTTAAGGAAGAAGTTGAAAAAATCAGGTCTCGAAAAATACGTCCAGGTGAAAGCTTATATCAACACTGAAAATGAGAAAAAATTGATGTCTGAATATGAATTATAATTATTAATATGAATAATGTTTTTGCCAATGTTCTTGAGTCAAAACATCCTCTTGTAAGGCATAAACTATCCCTTCTTCGAGACAAAAATACTGATCCTAAACTTTTTCGCGAATTGGTAGGTGAAATCACAGCACTTATGACGTATGAGGCGACAGAAGATCTCGCACTTGTTGACGTCAATGTCGATACGCCTTTGGTTAATATAAACTGCAAAAAAGTAGTTGAAAAAATTGGACTTGTTCCAATCCTTCGAGCAGGACTCGGAATGGTAGAGGGAATATGGAAACTTTTGCCTCAAGCTGAAGTTTGGCATATCGGACTGTATCGAGACGAAGAAACACTAAAGCCCATAGAGTATTACAACAAGCTTCCGGTAAGTCCTACAGTGGACCTCGTCCTAGTAGTTGATCCAATGCTGGCAACAGGAGGTTCAGCAACAACAACTATCGATATTCTCAAAAAATGGGGCGCCAAAAAAATCAAATTTATAGGACTTATCGCAGCACCTGAGGGAATAAAAGAAATCCATAAACATCACCCAGAAGTCGCCATTCATATTGCAGCAATTGATGAAAGATTAACTGATAATAATGATAATTTTCCAAACGGTTATATTCTTCCAGGTTTGGGCGATGCGGGGGATAGGCAGTTTGGGACATAATTTAGAAAAATATGACTCATTATGAAATAATCTCTGTACCAATTGGTACAGAGTTAAATTTTGGTCCTTCAGAAGATAGTGAAACACTTGGAGTTGTCCAAAGACCTATAAGAGCACAGATTATTGGACCACTTACTGAAGGTGCATATCCTATCAATCTAATAGATGAACAACCTCCGTTAAATCAACAAAGAATATACTGGCATCAGCCTCCACCGAAATAGCACTAAATTCTAGCAATAATAAACGCAATGGAACGCCAAATAAAAAAACCATCAATAAATAATATATTTATCAATTACCTCAACCACTCCATCCTTATCCCAAGAAGGACAAATATAATCTGCGTTTTCCAGCATTATAGGCTCGGAGTTAGCCATGGCGATACGTAGTCCTGCCGCATCAAACATCGAAATGTCAGTGGCCCCATCTCCGATCGCGATCGTCTCTTCTTTTGAAATTCCAAGTTTTTCTTGGATATACCTCATCGCAAAACCTTTTGTTCCATCTTTGTGAAATAAAAGAACCGCTGCAAGGTTTTTGTCATTTGTCCAATGAGCTCCAACATATGTCGAATACTTGTGAGGGAGGGTTTCGAGTGATTTCTCAAGATTTTTGGCTTCTTTCAAACTTGAACATGTAAAAGAAAGTCCAGTAACATTTTCCTCAGCACTCACTGGGTTCGTATCTTCATACCAATCAGTGTCTGATAAGAAACCGATTTCCAAAAAGTAGGGATTTGTGACATTTACAATCTCTTGGACTTCAGAATCCGGTATATGCAAATCATATGCATAAGACCCATCTGGGTTTATTACCTTTGCTCCATTTTCAGCAGCATGATATCCGTCAGGAAGTTCTTGATTTGCAAGAAAACTGTTTAATTGGGTCACTGAACGAGCTGTGACAAAAATTATAGTTACTAACTTCGAAGCTTTCAATAGTGCGTCCTGCACTTTTGGAGAACAAACATCTGCGTTGTGCCCTGTGACTGTTCTGTCAATATCAAGCGCGAGGAGTTTATAAGTCATGTTCTATTATACCCCAAGACTTCAGCCATGATTTTATGAGACTTAAATGATATGTTCAAGCAATTTAACAATTTAACAATTAAACCAATTAGAAATTAGGCTAATTCGTAATTAATATAGCTCTCCTCCTTACCAAGGAGGAGTACCCCGCAAGGGGGGGAGGTGGTTTTTTTAACTACTAACTACCAACTACTAATACAGCAATTTAACAATTCAACAGTTAAGCAATGTAGCAATTAGGCAATTCAACAATTTAGCAATTTAATTAAAAAATCGGCTAAAATCCTGTCCCAGAGCCCTACTCACCGTGAGAGTGCCGTAACCGTTAAAACAACGGTGAAATGCCATTTTGCCCTCCTAGGATCGATTTTGATCCGATTAATTTCGATTTTGACACGGATTACCCTTTTTAGCAGTCAGATACACTGCTATTTTTTGAAAACCGATTTATTTTTGATTTTAATCCGTTCAAAATCGATGCAAATGAATATTTTTTTTTAAATTTTCAAAATAACTATATCAATTAAGGTCGAAATATATCACATATAGCAATTAAGCAATTTAGCAGTTAAGCAATTCAGCAATATAATTATTCAAATCAAATGAATTATCGCAGTATACATCTGCAAAATCCGTTTCCATATGAACCTTCCCATAGACCTATAAAAAAGGGATCATCCCGAAACGGGATGATCCCTATATATAGCTCGCTATGAAGGGGTATATAAAATATTAAAACTTTTAAACTGTTGAGAAGAGCATCGATATACCAATTAGGAATTGGTTGTATTGAATACAAAACAATGCTATAATATAGAGCAATAACATTTCTTCACAACAGCCCTTTATGAGGCCGGTCTACAATCCAGAAGAAACTCACCTATTATTTGCTGGGGACACTCCAGAAATTATCGGTCCCGTTTCGACTGCAATAAATCATCTAATAAGAATTCCTGAACCTAATATGCATCTTTTTATGGAGATCGATGAGGCAGATCGATACTATAAAGACGAACATGACAAAACAAAACCAACTGTTGTTATTTTAGACAACAATACACCTAACTCTTTATTGACTGGGTATCATTTTACGATGCAACTTCTTGAGGAAGCTAAAACTCATAAAAATTTATTTATAGTTACAATTTCTTCTTCGGATATGGGTTTGGTTTATGAGGATGCAGGAGCTCATATCGCAAATTTACAATCGAAAGGCGGGGAGTTTTGGACCAAACACACAGAGAGACATCAAATGACTTTATGGTTGGGAGAATGCTTGAGGACAGGAATAATGACTCCAAGGAATGCTTGGCTTGAAAGACTAGGTTTTGAGACCAGATATCAAGCAACTAGAGAGGATAAAATTGCAGAAGAAAAAGAACTCTTCTTCCTCTTCCACGCACTACATGACGCAGAAAATGATCCTATAAAAGTCAACGCAATTCTAGAAAGAAAAAATTTAACAATCTTCAAATCCTCAACTGAGGCAGGCCATATTTACTCGGCTCATCTGAGTAAATTTGACTTGGAGGTAGACCAAGCAGGACAAGCTTTCCCCATCCAGAAGGTGCAGATTCAAAATAATCTTTTATTCTTAATACCTCTAATAATCTTGGAGAAATACCTTTTAATAAGATATCTTTATTGTTATAAATACGATACCATCTCAAGTAAAATTCAAACGGCTTCAATACTGTCAATGCTTCTTTTGCTTTTTCTGATAGTTTCTGCTCAGTAACCAACTGGCTAGGATCAGTTTTAGAACCCATCCAATAAGTATCATGATTATCAGCTCGATCAGCTAATTTTACCAATGCTGGGATCGTCGGCAACAAAGCAGTCCTTACACCAAAAGCACGGTTTTTACTCAATATTCTCTTTTTAGCATTTTCTAATTCTGCAATAATTTCATCATCTGTACCTTTCTTATTTAACGCAACAAGATTATTTGCAAGGTGATCGATTGTAAAGTCTCCAGGATATAATTTGGTTGGTTCTTTTGACTCACCGGTTTCATAATTTTTTTGATGTAGATCTACCCATTGCATTTCTCCATGAATATCGGGTAAAGTGCTTTGATTTGACGTCACAACTCCTTCTAATTCGCCATCATCAGTTTTTATTCTGTCTTCAGTAAAATCATGCAAAACCGCTGACAACAAGCTGAGTTCTATCAAATCGGATGACATGCCTACATAAGATTTATTTCTCGCTTGACCAGAATTGATTTTATCAATTTGATCCATCATTCGAAGCGCAACCCGATAAATATGAGCCATCGTCGGCTCTCCAGTACGTCTTTTTTTGCCGTCGAGCGTAGACTCGACAAATGCCATTGCGGTTTTGACATTGTAAAGAATTCCTGCTTGTTTCTCCGAACCATCATCCTCACCTTGTGTATGAGTCTCTAAAAAGCTACCTAACGCTACATTAAAATTCACCTTTAACCCCTCATAAGTTTCTTGTCCTGCAAAAAGCGCCTTATTCATATATTCGTCAGTCGGTCTCCAGCTGTCTGGATTGTAGTATTCTTTTAAAAGCGCCCCCTCCTGAAAACCTGGATACATCATCTCAAGTTGGACAACTGAAGAAGTTAATAAAGTCCGGCGAGCTAGTGTCGCCACTGAGCTATCTAGATTATTATAAAACCAAGGAACTCCCTCAACTCTTGTCATATTAAGCGATACTATAACACCTGATTTGATGTATTTCAATTTCATCATGATTTGATATAATGAACTTGTCCTTCAGGGTAGGGTTTGATTCCCAATCGGTGGTATAAAAGTCCACGAGCTTGCAAAAGCATGACTGCAGTAAATTTGAGTCTGACTCGAATATTCTGCGACCGACGGTATAGTCCGGATGTCGCGTCCAACGCGACAATCGAGTTTGACTCGATGAAAGAAGGCAAACCTCCCTGTTTGGGCGCATTAATAAATTAACTCAATTAATATGTCCCAAGCACGATTCGCCCCAATTTTTATCATGATGGCGGCAATCTTGTGGGCGGTTGACGCGATATTTCGCACTCAACTAACCTATACGATACCAAGCACCTACATCGTCATGATCGAGCACTTTATAGGATTTCTGATTCTAAGTCCTCTAATAATCAAATACTGGAAAGACGTTAAAAGCCTTAAAAAGCACGATTGGATAATCCTTCTAACGATGACTATCGTAAGCAGCGTCTTGGGAACTGTCCTGTTTACCGAAGCGTTGGGTCGCAGTTTTGCAGAAAATGACTTTGTGACTCCAATATTATTACAGAAACTTCAGCCACTTTTTGTAGTTGGACTTTCGGCTTTGATTTTGAAAGAAAAAGTATCTTTGCAATTTATTTCACTTGCAGCAATAGCACTTTCGGGAAGTTACATGATAAGCTTTGGGTTTGAACCAGTTTCGCTCCAATTTACAGGCAAGGAAATGGTATTTGTTCTTGCCCTTGGTGCTGCTGCAGCTTGGGGAACGGGTACTATTTTAAGCAAATATGCACTCAAAAATCTCCCTTTTCCAGCTCTTGCCGCAGTCCGGATGTTTCTTGCGGTTCCTATTGCTTATATCTTTTCACTAATACTTGGTCACGTGTTTGATCCTATGTCTCTTGGAGTCTCAGAGTTGTGGAGATTTTTTGTAATTGCAGGAATTACTGGTGGAGCACTAGCATTGTATTTATACTATAAAGGATTGAAAAAAACTTCGGCAAAAGTATCGACATTTGCAGAACTTATATTTCCAGTGACAAGCATATTCATTGCTATAACACCTCTCAATCCATATGGAGCACCTCAAATACTAAGCGTTGCAAATACCATCGGGATAATACTTCTTGTTGGGTCAATAACTATTATGAGTTTTGGGGATGACAAGGTAAAATAAAAGCATGGACTCAAACAATAACTATCAAACTTATATTCTCGTCGATATTATTCCGCCTAGTGTCAGTCGAGAGCAGGCTGAAATAAATCTGGTAGAAATGCTTGCTCTTATCAAAACTTATGGGAGTGGGAAAGTCGCCAAAGTCATCCAACGTCGCGAATTTCCACACCCAGCAACATACATGGGATCAGGAAAAGCCGAAGAAGTTGCGGGAATGATCACGCAGTACAAGGTTGATGTGATAATAATAAATGCCATAGTCAAAAGCACTCAACTTTTTAACCTAAAAAAACTGTACTGGGATGCAAATCCTAATATTGAGGTCTGGGATCGAATAGATCTCATCCTTCATATTTTCTCAAGACATGCAAAAACATCAGAATCAAAACTCCAGATCGAACTTGCAGGGATGAGACACATGGGGCCGCGAATGTACGGCCTATCTGAGGAGCTTGGTCGACAAGCTGGAGGAATAGGCGGTCGAGGAGTAGGGGAGACCAATGTAGAGCTTATGAAGCGTCACTGGCGCGATCAAATCAAAGAAAAGAGAGAGAAGCTTGAAAAACTCAGCAAAACTAGGAAAAATCAGATGGAAAGGCGGAGGAAGATCGGATTCCAGACTGTGTCAATCGTGGGTTACACCAATGCAGGAAAGACCACACTTTTCAATATTCTAGCTGGGAAAAAGAAATATGCAAAAGATGAACTTTTTGCTACACTCGAAAGTACTGTCGGACATATGTACGTCGTTAGCGCAAATAAACAATTAATTGTCTCAGACACGATTGGATTTATCAAAGAACTGCCGCTATCACTTATTGAGGCTTTCAAATCGACCCTTACTGAGTCAATTTATGCGGATCTGCTACTTCATATTGTCGATGTAGCAGATCCGCAGATGCCTGAGAAAATCCAAACTGTGAACAATATCCTTTTGGAACTTGGGACATCTGACAAGCCTACTATTACAGTTTTTAACAAAGCTGATCTACTCTCTGAGGTTGAACAAAAAAAACTAATCGCGGGAATTACTGAAGACGAGATTGTGGTTTCAGCAACAGCTGAGGTAGGTATTGAAAGTCTAAAGGATAAGATTGTCAAGATGATTTGACAAAATATGGAACTTCTTGTTTAAATTTATTGCACTCAACGATCGAAAGAATTTTTCTTGCATTTTTATATCCTTTTTTTTCAATTTCATCTATTTCAATGTTTTTATCAAAAAAAGCCTCTAAAACTTTGTCAATCTCATCATATGTCGCGCCCATTTCCCCTTCATCAGTTTGTCCTTCCCAAAGACCGGCAGTCGGAGGTATCTCAAGGATCTCCCGCGGAATTTGAAGGTAACAAGCCAATTTTCTCACTTGAGATTTATAGAGATGACTGATCACTTCAAAATCAGAGGCAGAATCACCAAATCGAGTAAAGTATCCAAGAAGCCGCTCCGTTTTGTTTTCTGTACCACACACCAGAGCATCTAGCTTTTTTGCCTGGTCAAAGAGATATGCCATACGTATGCGCGCCATGACATTTCCGAGACGGATTTTTTTATCAATGTCATCTTTTATCTGCAACTCACTTGCAATAACATCAACCGTATCTTTGATAGAGTGGAGGAGAATATTACTCTTTGGCAGTCCAATGGATTCAATGGTGGTCTCAAAAAATTTGATCGATTTATCAAAATAATAGAGATGGATCACGTAGATATTTTTAAGTGGAATAGTTTTTGAGAGAATATATAAAGCGGTAGCTGAGTCAATCCCGCCAGAAACTGCGATGATGACATTTTTCTTCTTTGTACGAGTCAAGACCGAGGTGATGTGTTTTTGGATATTATTGAGTTGTCTCATTAGTTGGTTCTATTATAGCTTTTTCTGCGATTGTATCAAAGGCTTTCGAAATAATTTCATTTTTGATTCCCTCATCAACTTCATCTGACGTTAATCTTTCTAAATCCTCTTTACAAAATAATACTTCTCCTGATCCATTTTTTTCTTTCGTGGCCATAAAATACCAGTAGTTAAACTGAGTCAATAAATCTTCAATTTGGCGCATTGGAGAGGTCATCACTGTATTGATCCTCCTTGGAATATCTGCGAAATTCTCTGGTCCGAAGCAGATAATGTTTCGGACTATATTACTTGTACTACTGTCTGCAGGATCGACTTCTACAGTATGACTGCCTACAAAAGGGATTTCATTTCTTACCATCTCTTCAATAAAAGTTTTAGAGGCTGAATGCATAAGTATTTCATTAATGTCCGACGTTTTCTTATGTGACAATATATTATCGGGGATTACAGCCGGTATCAAATCACCAAAAAGCTTACCGGATTTTGTTTTATCAACCCTAATATCACTGTATCTTGTAAGTAGTTTATAATCTTCAGCAAATAATGAACTTACAGTACCATTTCTTATTTGTCGTCTATGTGCAGCAGCCCTATCATAAAGCATTCTAAATGGAGTAAATCTTATTGGACAAACGACATCCCCATATGCCCTTTCCCAAGCTTCTCTATACCAAATATTCTTCCCGATCAGCACTAGAGAATCTACCAAATCTCTATGATTTTTATCAACTACAGATCCAGGAGTATTTTCGACCAAATCGGCGATGTTTCCGCCTGTATAATCAAAGTACTGAACATTTCCCCATTTATCAAAAAACACTTGTTGATTCTCCCATTGATGCGGTTGGTCGTAATAAAAATCTCGTGAAATAACAATGCTGCTCAAGTTAGCTCTATCATGCATAAATCCCCACTCTACAGTATTTGTCCCGAGCATTGGTATAAATTTTGCTGGATTTTCCTTGTCAGGATAAGATGTTTTTTGTTGTATAGCAGTAGACAGGAGTTGGAGAGCTTCGGACTTTGGCAACTGAGCAATTCTTTCAGCAATATTCACGATCCCAATTTGATATCTCAACCCATAAATCATACTGAGACTGTCAAGATCATGTTCAGTGTCAGATTGGTCACAAATAAGGGCAACAGATAGAGCTTGTTCACGCTCTGGCATCTCCCATGTATTTTCAACATCTGGTTTCCCCAAATCAATATTCTTGTCGACACACGCTGGACCAATTAGTGACTTGATAACAAAGTTACTTCCATTTTCAGCACTCATTTTTATAATATAACTGGAAAGGCCAATTATACTATAAGATAATGTAGAAATTACCTCAAATACCTCAGTCTCAAGCTATTCCCGACCACAGAAACCGAGCTGAAGGCCATTGCAATCGACGCGATGATAGGGGAGAGAAGTATGCCAAAAAATGGGAATAATATACCTGCTGCAACTGGAATTCCTATGATATTGTATCCAAAAGCCCAGAATAAATTCTGTTTGATAACTAAAAGGGTTTTTTGTGAAACGTCAATCGATTCAACAACTTTCTCAAGAGTTCCTTTGACCAAAACTATGTCACCTGTTGCTATCGCAACATCAGTTCCAGTACCCATTGCGATTCCGATGTCAGCTGTGGCTAGGGCAGGTGCATCATTAATACCGTCTCCAACCATGGCAACAATTTGACCGTTCAACTGCAACTCTCTTATCTTCTCAGCCTTCTCCCCAGGTAACACTTCAGCAAACACCTCATCAATTCCCAAATGCTTACCAATAACTTCTGCAGTTTTCTGGTTGTCGCCTGTTATCATGACGGTGCGAATTCCTCTTGATTTAAGTTTTGATATTACGTCAATGGCATCTTCTTTTATAGAATCTGCAATCCCAATCAATCCGACGACTTCGTCACCGACCGCAATAAATGATACCGTTTGCGCCTTTTCTCGTAATTTATTTGCTAATTTATCAAAATTTGGAGGAATCTCAACTTTCAGCTCCTTCATAAATCGACCTGTGCCAACAACTACTTTTTTTCCATCAATAACACCTTCCACACCTTTTCCTGAAATATCTTTAAATTTATCTATTGTCATCCCAGGCTTGACCCGGAATTTAGTACTTTTAATATGTCTTACGACCGCATCTGCAAGCGGGTGATGAGATTGTTTTTCGATTGAGTAAAGGAGAGAAATATATTTACTTTCAATTTCAAACGTCTGTACTTCGGGTTTTCCAAGTGTCAAGGTTCCGGTTTTATCGAATACTATCGTATCAATCTTGTGCGCAATTTCCAAAGCTTTTGCATCTTTAATGAGTATCCCACGTGCTGCTGCCATACCCGTTCCCACCATGACCGCGGTTGGTGTTGCAAGACCAAGTGCACAGGGGCAGGCGATGATAAGTACGGTTATGGCAATATATATGGCAAATTGGAGAGCGGAACTATCTGAGATTATCCCAAACTGAGGAGCGATAAATAACCAAAAAATCCATGCAACAAAAGCAATCGATATGACCGATGGCACAAATACCGATGCCACTTTATCAGCAAGTCTCTGAATCGGTGCCTCAGTTGCCTGAGCGTCCTCAACCATCTGGATAATCTGTGAAAGTAATGTATCTGCGCCAACTTTTGTTGCTCTGTATTGAAATGAGCCTGATGTATTTATGGTGGCCCCAATAACAGCATCGCCAATATTTTTTTCAACCGGAAGTGATTCACCTGTCACCATTGATTCGTCAATACTTGTTGATCCAATCGATACGATACCATCAACCGGAAGCTTTTGACCGGGTTTAATGATGATAATATCTCCGACAACTACTTCATCAATGGGAATAATAATTTCTTTTTTATTTCGAATAACGGTCGCTTCTTTTGCTTGCAAATGTAATAACGCCTTGATCGCTTCACTTGCCTTACCTTTGGCACGCATCTCAAGCAGACGCCCCAACATAATAAAGAATATAATAAAGACCGCAGCTTCAAAATACACCTCGGTTCCCCCAGAAACACCGGCAAATGTATTGGGGAAAAAGGTGACAATAGTCGAATATATCCATGCCATTCCGGTCCCCAGAGCGATCAAAGTGTCCATGTTGGATGCTTTGACTTTGAGTGCGCTTACGGCACTTTGAAAAATCTCTTTGCCTCCGATAAAAAGAATTGGCGTTGCAATAAGAAATTGCATCAAATGAAAGAAAAAAAGTGATCCGAACACTTCTTCAGGCATCATCAACCCAAGAAACATTCCAGTAGTCATCCAAATCATAATGAATGCAAAAGGAATTGAGCCAATACCAAGCCAGAATATGGTATTTTTCAACATAACGTACCTTTTTACACGCATATCCCCATCAAGGGTCATCTCATGACTTTCCTGTTTTACTGTTTCTTCATAAGAATTATCAACAAGTTCATATGATCCCGCACTTGCTACCGACTTTTTCAATGCAGAGATATCGACTTTTTGCGGGTCGTACTCAATCGTCATTTTTTCGGTTGCATAGTTCACACCAACCGACGTGACGCCAGCAAGATCTGACACCACATCTTCAATGAGCGCCTTACACGAAGCGCAATGCATCCCAATAATAGGGAATGTTTTTTTCATAAGATATTATTTAACAGTAACTATAATCGGATCAACCATACCCATGGTACAACTTACCTTATATTTCCCTTTTTGCGGCGTAAACTCAGCAACTGACTCTGGTCCGGAAAGATACAAAACCTCATCATACAATCCACCAAGCCACATTGCCTGAGCACATCCAAAAACATTTTCATTGTTTACCGTAAGTTTTGTCGGAATACCTGCCTTCAATGTAATATTTTTAGGAAAATACTCAAAGCCAACTGCGTCAATAAACGCAAGCTGCTTCATGTCAGATCCCGTTCCTACAACCCGAACGCTAGCGACCTGTTGCTTATCATTTTCGTTTGATGAACTTCTGGCAAAGTCGCTCGCGCTTACTATTCCCAAAACATTAAGCTGGGCATTTACATTAAAAATAGCAAACAAAAGAATAAAAAGACCAGCAAGTAAATTGAAGGTTCCGCTAAGTGCAGTATTTTTCTGTAATCTCACACTTGAAAAACTCAAAAATCCAAGCATCGGGAGTGTCCCCAGAGCAAAAGTTAGCATCATAAGTGCACTTAAGAAAAAGTTTCCCGTGGTGAGAGCGACAGTTTGGGCCATCAAAGTAAATCCACAGGGGAGGAAGAAAGTCATCGCGCCGATCGTAAACGGCATATATTTTCCTTTAAAATTCTGTTCATTTGATGCATAGCGCGAGAGAAACTTTGGGAATCCAAAACGGATTTTCTTTGCCCATGACACACCAAGCATTTGAAGCGCTAAAATGACCATCATTATCGATACTCCAATGATAAAAACCGAACTCATCCGAAGGGATATCTGAAAAATTGAGCCAATTACCCCTAATAATCCGCCGAGCACGGTGAATGATACTAACCGACCAATATTAAAAAGTGCAAAGGGCAGCGCACGTTTATTTTCATCTTTACCGCCATACAACTGATTCCACTGTTTGGACATGGAAAGAAGAACTCCTCCCACAAGTGCGGCACAGCTTGAGACGCTTGCAATCAGACCAATGACAAAGAATGTAGGAAGTGTCGATTCATTCGAGAGGCTAAATTGAGCAAAAACTTTTGTATCTTCAACGATAATGTACGCAATAATAAATACGATGCCAATAACAAGAGCTTGTGCGATCTCCAGCTGTCCAACTTTAGCTTGACCGATCGGTTGCTCAGAGAAGGTATATCCCAGATCTGAAAAATTTTTATTGAGATTGTCAATATGTGGAACATGACCTTTTTCATACGTGATTTCTACTTTTGAATCTGAAAGCGTAGCTTTTACATTCTTCACCCCATCAAGTTTTGAGATTTTTTTATCCAAGAGCACCTCACAAGCACCGCAGTGCATACCGGAAACATATAATGTGCAGGAGTTTGTTTTTTTCATAATGAATAATAATACTACTGTACCAATATTTTGCAATCAACTACAGAAGAAAAAAATTCTTCAAAAAAAGATGGGTTGCAATCTAATCATATTCGATATATCTTATATGAAGTAAGGTTGTAAGTCAATGAGTTTTATGAGCCTACCTTGCTTGATTATACATTTTAAATTGTTTCATATACCATGAAAGACGAAAAGAAGAAAGCCGTAAAAACGGCAAAAACCAGTACCATACATCCTTCCAATGGGCTTTTTGCCATTGTACTTGTTCTTGTTGTGATGTCTGCCATCCAAGTATTCCAAACACAGCAGCTTTTGAATGCTGTATTAAATGGAGCAGTGAAGGTTGGCGCTCCGTCTCAAGGAAGTTCAGTTGGACTTCCGAGCCAGGTTGGCGGTTGTTAATCACCTTATGAAATACACCAAAACACATCTACTATATACGCTGATTGCTGTTCTTGCTCTTTTATATGCCTCAAACATCTACTATACAAAAAGTCTTACTTCAGCGCTTGTTGAACTACCCGTCAAATTATCCTTTGTAATAATACAGGGACCAGCGGATGCATGTAAAAATTGTTTTGATGCAAAATCCATCGTTCAGTCGCTTGAAACTTCCCAAAAAACTACCTATAAAACAAGGGTCTTCCCGTTTGATGATCCTATATCTTTGCAGTATATTGAAAAATATCGTATTGAAAATCTTCCCGCAATCATTGTAGCAGGGGATATCTCAAATGAGAGAGTAACAGATGCCTGGCAATCATTATCTGGAAAAGAGGTAAATAAAAGTGTCGTGCTTGAAAATTTGTTACCGTACTATGACCTAAAAACGGCAAAAGTAAAAGGAGTAATTAATGCTACTTTGATAAAAGATGCAACGTGTGAAGAGTGTTTCGATGAAAATATATACCTAAATATTCTCAAGAATTTTGGCCTCATCATCAATGACGCTAGTACCTATGACGTCGGCTCTCCAGAAGGTAAAACATTTATTGGAAAATACACTATTACAAAAGTGCCAACGCTCATTCTTTCTTCAGGAACGCAAGCCTATCCTAACTTTATAAATTCGTGGTCAGAGGTTGGGACTATTGAAGAAGATGGCACTTTGATACTTCGAGACGTTCAAAAAATTAATACTCAATACAAAGAACTATGAAGAATTCATCCCCATATAAAATCGCAGCCAATATGTTTTCAATTTTTGAAAGTAAGATATATAGGTTCATATTCTTACCGGTGCTGATTCTTTTCATTGGTCTGTATACATTTTTTTATGGGTTCTACACAATTCCGTTGCCAACCGGAGTGCTGGGATTTTTTCGGATGGCAGAACCCACAACATTTGAGATCTTTTATATTCTTTTTTCAGCGACTGTATCCGCGCTTATTACAACGATAACCATATACTCAATACGAACGAAATTGAGTGCTGGCACACGTGGGACAGTCACCTCACTATTTGGCGTTTTAACCAGTATATTTGGCATCGTATGCCCTGCGTGTCTGGGGATAAATTTTCTCGCTTTCGGAAATGTTTTTACCGCTCAAGTACCATTTTTGGTTCCTTATATTTTGTGGATCCAAATAAGCGGTATCGTTTTCCTTCTAATAGGACTTTATTTTGTCGCAAAAAATGCCTATGAAAAGAAATGCATCATGTGTGCGGAAGACGGTAAACCTATCGATATTCAGAAGAAGTCGAAAGTGACCCGTGAGCTTGATGCAAAATTTATCGTGCTTTCGTTTTTTGTCATAGCGTTATTGGTCTACCAACTGACTGCTATCTTTGGAGGACTTGGTAGCCAAAAAATAGGAAGTGTTGAAAAAGGAATAATCACCATAGATTCAGGTGAGAAAATAGTCATTGCTGATATGATCGAAACAGTGACCCCAAAAGCAGGATTTACAACACGCGTACAGTGGGGTGATATTGTGGCGAAGATGGTACAAGAGGAAGTTCTTGATCCTCAAAAATTAGAAGGTATTTTAACAAAAAACTACCGTCAGGAAATGAGGCCAGAATGGAAGGCTATACTTGCTGGAGAAGATATAACCCTTTCAATTGGCAGTGACAATGCTGTTTTTATGATGTATGTTCTTTGGACCTTGGCAAAGCACAATAATAATCAAATTTTGACAAGTAGTCCTATTGCTTCGTATTTTGAAAATTACGACATTGGTGTTGGGCGCGCTGGTTATGGAGATGTCTTGCTTCTTTCCCTGACCCCAGAGCAGCAGGCAATTGCAAAGAAAGTCGCTGAAAATGCCTATCGTCCGTGCTGTGGTCAATCGACCGCAGCCCCCGACTGCTCACATGGATTTTCTGCACTTGGTCTCATTCAACTAATGGCATCTCAAGGGTATTCAGAAAAAGAAATTTTTGACACATTTATTCAGTTTAATTCATTCTGGTTTCCGGAAACATATATCAAAAATGCACTGTACTTTAAGGCGACAGAAGGACTCGACTGGAGAGATGTCTCAAAAGAGCTTGTTGCGGGAGCAGAGTATTCAACATTGCAAGGATCATATAAAGCAAAAAACTACTTGAAAGAAAAGTTTGGAATGTGATGAAAAATTGAAGTTCTGTGGGATAAAAATTATGAAATTATTATTAACATCAGATGGACTATCAAACGCATCTATTTCAAAAGCTCTTGAAGAGCTGCTGGGCAAATCTGCTCAGGGGGTGAAATTGGCATTTATCCCAACCGCCGCCAATGTTGAACCGGGTGATAAATCATGGATGATTAATGATCTGAACAATTTTAGAAAGACTGGGTTTGAAGTCGATATTGTTGATATATCTGCCGTGTCAAAAGTGGTTTGGTTACCCAGACTACAAGAAGCAGAACTGCTCTTTCTGGGTGGAGGCAACACGTTTCATCTGATGCATTGGGTGAAGCAATCGGGTTTGCAGGAGGAGTTACCAGAACTTTTGAAGACGAGAGTGTACGCAGGAATCAGTGCTGGTAGTTGTATCGCTGGACCAACCATTTACAACTCAGTGCAAAAATCTCTTTGGCGAAAAGTACGAGCTGAAATAAAAGAAGGCTTGGGGCTAGTAGATTTTCAGTTCATTCCTCACTTGAATTCTCCCTACTTCAAAAATATTAGAGAAGATAACTTGAAGAAAGCAGCCAAGGACCTTACCGATCCAGTCTATGCTCTGGATGATAACTCCGCACTCAAAATCGTCGATGGTAAGGTTGAAGTTATCAGTGAAGGGAACTATCTAACGTTTAATTTGTTGCAATGAAAAACAACAAAGTCAAAGAACTATCAAATTTTGTAGCCAGCTTTATGCAGCATTGTCAAGTTTTGTAGTTTCATCTATAATGACCTTATGCTCGAAGATTTCCCCAAACAGATCACTGAGAAAACTCAAGAGAAGTTTGCTGTTAGCGAATCAGGACTGTATGCCCTTAGTATTACTGCCAGATGTAAGGCTAAAAACTACTTAAGAGTTGAAATTGATGGCCAATTATTTAGAGAAATCCCCCCTAAAGATAACATTCAAAAAAATACTGTACCTCCTGCTTGGAATGGTGCCAAACTAAAAGGTAAGTCACAAACGAACATTTTTTTACTACGTCTTGAAGTAGGTGAGTATACTATTACCTTTATCCCCAAAGGTAGCGCGCGAGTAGAAAGTTGGGATTTTCAGCAAGTTTTGGACCCGACAAAAATCGAGCTTAACCTAGAACAACAAGCTGAAAATGGTAATGGGCGACCTTGGGTAACCATTGCGCTTATTGATCTTCCCTTAAAATCAATCAACTCTGAAGCTACCGTTGATTGGCATTATTTCGACGGCGATGATGTGAAACTGATTATTGATAATGAAGTTGAGAAAAATCCGGACTCAATACTTTGGAAAGATTGGGTTTGGCATGCCAAACCAAGGCAACTTTTTAGTGGCTCTAAAAAAGAACAGAAAACTGTTGTTAAAAACTTAAACAAAGGCACCCATTACATTGAATTTTGGGCAGACAAAACTCCAACATTACACAGAGTAGTTTTGGATTTAGGTGGATTAGAAACAAAGGAAACCAGGGAAGATACAGATCAACCATCACCTAGTACTCCCACAGTCGATAATCCCAAGTGGACTGGAGATTTTGTTGATGACACTGACCAAATCATATTAGCTCGAGCCCTATTTGGCGAAGCAAGAAATACCTTAGTACCAGACAAAGCTAGGATCGCTATTGGTTGGGTGATTAAGAACCGCGTCGCAAGTAGCGGGTGGCCAGATACTTATTGGCAAGTAATTACCAAGCCCAGTCATTTTAGTGCTTTTAATCTTGGAGATGATAATCGTCCATTTGTCGAAGATCCTTTCCATACGGGCAAGGAAATCGACCGACAAGCTTGGAAAAAAGCATATGAAATTGCTGGCAAGGTCATCTCAGGCGAGCTGGTTGATCCAACGCAGGGGGGCAATCATTACTACGATGATAGTATTAGCACTCCAAGTTGGGCTGAAGATCAACAACCGACGCTCATTGTTTCTTATACCAATCAATATAGGCGAGAAGCAAAGGTGTTTTTTCTCAAATTATGAAACAGAAATATTTACTTTTCAGCTTTTTGTTAGTTGTCCTCATTTCACTGGCTTTTGTAAGATTGCAGACTAACGTGAGTGAGGTTGAGTCTTCTTTTTCACCAGTTGCTGCCAATCCAACAAATTTAATAGATATACAAAAGATGATTCCTTTTGATTTCGAAAATACTTCTCAGGGGAAGTTTGATGGTGTATTTGCGTCTAAAGATGGCTCTGAAAAGCAAGTATATTTTAATGACAAACCGCTTCGAGATTTTGCTTTATCCCCGTCACGACAACAAGCTATTTTTTCCTATGAACCTGGTGATCAAGAACTTTCAATTATGCTTCTTGATTTGAATGAGGGCAAAACTTGGGAAATTTTCTATTCGAATCACCCGTCTTGGGATGTGACAAGTGACCTACATTGGCTAGGAGATAACAATATTATTTTCCTGCGTCACTGTGGAACTTCTTGCCAAGGGTTAACATTGTTGAGTATGCGCGACGGAGAAATCGTTAATGCGACTCTGTCTTATATGTCTTTTTCTGATCAACCAGCATATACTCATTTTAAAGATTGGTTTGGAAAGGAACACAAAATGGAGAATTTTGTTGACACGGTACGTACAGAGATTATTGATAATAAATTTTATTTGATTTTTGAAATGAAGAATGAAGTGGGTGAGGCAAGCGGACAAAAGAAATTCTTGTTTGCAGAGGACTCACTTAATCTGGAGTTATAGGAACCTCCCCACCTCCTTCACCGTCCACTCAGGATATTCCCCCGCGGCGGCGGGGCAGGTCGGAGAATTACACCCTGTTTGAATTAACATTTTAATAAAAACTCATGGATTTTGATTACACCGTACAAACAAACAAGACATTTGATGATGCAGTGACGACTGTTGAACAGGAAACTGGCAAAGCCGGTTTTAAGGTGCTACATATTCATGACGTGCAAGCAACACTTGGAGCCAAAGACTTTGAAATTGAGCCGTTTAAAATCATTGAAATCTGTAATGCAAAATCTGCTTTTGCGGTCCTTCAAGCTGATATAAACATCGGTCTCTGTTTGCCCTGTAAGATAAATGTGTATACTAAAGAAGGAAAAATATTTATTTCTGGCATGCGACCCATTATTCTTTCCCAGTTTTTTCCCGATGCCAAGTTGGGTACATTGCCTGAAGAAATTGATCAAGTAATTCAAACTATTATCAATAATTCAAAATAATCTATGAAAAAACTGATTTTTATCGCCATGTTCATGGCGGGGATAAACGTTTTTTTTCCACAAAATACTTTTGGCGAGGACCGTACGCACACCGAGTCAGTTGAGATAGTACTCCAAGAACTCTTGACAAATCAGAAGATTGAAACAATTCAAAAACTAGATTGTGAAAAGATAAACGATGATGATTTAGAACGACTTGGTGATGCAGTGATGGAACAGCAGCATCCTGGGCAAGCCCATGAAGTAATGGACCAGATGATGGGTGGGGAAGGCTCTGAGTCACTGCGACGGATACATATTGCCATGGGAAGTAATTATTTGGGTTGTGGAGAAAATAGTACATTTGGGATGATGGGATCCGCCTTCGCTCCAGAGAGCTTCGGTGGGACGAGGGGAGGTGGAAAATCTATGATGGGGAACTTTGGTTCAAATTCTATGAGCACATTTGGATGGGGATTCGGATGGATCTTCATGATCTTGTTCTGGGGTTTAATAATTCTCGGTATTGTCACCTTGGTAAAATGGATTGCTGATCAGAATAAAACTCATATGCAAGAAAAGTCAGCATTGGATATTCTCAAAGAGCGCTATGTCAAGGGTGAGATTGATAAAAAGGAGTTTGAAGAGAAGAAAAAAGATATAAAATAGAACCCTTGGAGCATGTCTAGTGTGATTGTGGTGATAAACGCCATGGGCTAGGCTAGAAGCTTGACTAATGATACTCCCCGACGAGAGAGCATCGGGGTATCTTGTGTCATTCCCGTCCCGATCATTGGTTTCTATTATGTTTATCTAGCAAAAACTTCTCAATAGCTTTTTGCTTTTCTGTTATGTCAAATATTTTAGAAAAGCTGATATACTCTTTTATGTAAGTTAAATATGCTTTTCAAGTGCTAGGACTATAGTTTTTTAGATGCAAAACATCTTCAATTTTGCTTAAAATATTTAACATAGATAAATAATTACAATAGTTTGTATAGCATACAATACGTTGCTAAAATAATGAGAGAAATTTGAATAAAAACGAGTTAGGCAAAATAATTGAATTCAACACAAAGGGAGGTGAATTTGAATGAATGACAATATCAAAAAACTGCTACCCAAAGTGTTGTGGTTGTTGCTATTTGCTGCCATGGGTGGTTATATCGTTGGTGTCAAAGTAGACTCGATAAATAACATAGAGCTTTCTGGCTTTATTATAGCTTTATTTGCGTTTGGATTTCTTTGGGCAGGTCTAGTTGTTGGCTACCAAACTAAATCTAACGAAAAAAAGTAGTTGAATTTAATATGACAAGGAAACTTTATAAAGGATTACAATTATTAAGTTATAAGGAGAACAATATGAGAAATAATAAAGGATTTAAAATACATGCAGGTGATGCCAGATTTGGTGAGCACTACAAAATGAAGGGTGTCACCTTAAATAACTTAGACATAAAAATTTCCGGGGCTGACACTGAAAATGATCTGGCAGTGTTTGAGCAAACCGGACTTACGCCAAATGGAGGACCCCCTTTGCATATTCACCCTTTTCAAGACGAATGGTTTTATGTCATTGCAGGAGAGTATGTATTTCAAGTTGGTGACGACAAATATCAAATGAAATCAGGCGACACAATTTTTCTTCCCAGAAATGTACAACACGCTTTCATACAGTTGACAGAAAAAGGGAAGATGATAGTTTCTTATTTGCCGGCAGGAAAGATGGAAGCATTTTTTAAGGTTACAGACAAATGGACATCTCCACCTACGAAAGAAGAAATTGTAAAGATTTTTGCAGACCATGACATGAAAGTTGTTGGTGGACTAATCAAATAAATTGTTTTTCATGCTATGGATAAGGATTAATATTATTTTTCAAAATCTACTACATATCTCATGAGAGAGTATTACTTTGTGTTCAAATAGTAATTGAATATCGTCTTGACAAAAAGGTAGACTTCATGTTATATTCAATTTATCGAATATGTATCATATTATTTTCAGGCTTCATACACAGCTACTCAAAGCACTTGCCAATGAAAAACGGCTTGAAATCATCCATCTTCTACGAGATCAAGAACTCACCGTCTCTGAAATTCAGACCATGCTTGATCTTGAACAAGCAAATCTCAGCCAGCATCTTATGGTCCTCAGAAAACTTGAAGTTGTAACTACTCGCAAAGATGGAAAAGAAATTTATTACAAACTTTCACATAGAAATTTTATCAAGGCAAGCGATTTACTTCGAGAAATACTCATTGAACGTCATGCGGATGATGAGCTTGCAAATGGTTTTTCCCAAAAAATGACCGACCTTTTGCCACTCGTACACGATCCCGTCTGTGGTATGAGAATCAGCCCAAAAACCGCTGGATATGCGTTGAAGGAAAACAATCATGAATATTATTTTTGCGCATCGGGATGCTTCGAAAAGTTCAAAAAAAATCCTGAGAAATTTATCAATTCTTAAATACTATATGAACATCAAAGTAATCGTAGGATTCATTCTCGGCATCGTAATTCTCATCGGCGGAAGTTATGCATTGCTTTCACTAGGTAATACAACCTCAAAAATTGAGTCATCATCAAATGTTAAAGTGGTAACGGGTGAGACAGATTATGACTGGGGGACGATCGGTATAAATGATGGAAAGGTACGTGCCACATACACGATAAAAAACGACGGAACTGAGCCATTAAAAATATTTAATGTCGTGACTTCTTGCGCCTGCACAACGGCACAGATAAAAATAGGGGATACAACCTCGCCAGAGTTTGGCATGCATACGAAGTCTCCGTATGTGTCCGAGATACCACCAGGAAAAACTGCCGAAGTAATCGCCACATATGATCCTGCATTTCATGGTCCCAGTGGAGTCGGTGCTATTTCAAGAGAGATCACAATGGAAACAAATGATAAGTCAAACCCACAACTCGTATTTACTGCCGAAGCAAATGTAGTAACCGAAGTTTCAGAAGTAAATAATTAATCATATGAATAATAAAAATATCATTATTGTCGTTTTTATTTTAATTGTTACTGGAGTATATTTTTATACTCAGAAAGGTCAAAAAACAGACCAAAACGCTGATACTTTGTCAAATGCTGATATTCAACTCATCAATCCTGACCAGTTTGACGAACTTTCTGCAAAGCAAGAAACATTTGTGCTTGATGTTCATACGCCAGAACAAGCACATATCTCAGATTCAGATGCATTTATTCCCTATGACAAACTTGAAGAAAATATAGACCAACTTCCAGCAGACAAAAGCACTCCAATCCTTGTTTACTGTCGTTCGGGATCCATGAGCCGCGAGGCATCTCAGACCTTGGCATCAATGGGCTATACGACAATCTATGATCTTGAAGGGGGGACACAAGTATACCGAGCACAACGAATCGGCGTGATGCTGCAGCCCGATTCGCGAGATTTGGGAACAGTAATATATGGCGATATCGCAACAACTACATTTACTTTGACAAACAACACACCACAACCATTAAACATAACAAGAGTTAGCACCTCGTGTGGCTGTACCAGCGCCATTGTAGAAAAAGAGTCTCTTCAAGCATATGAATCAACCGCAGTGGATGTTTCCTTTGATCCTGCGGTTCACAAAGATGATACAGACCTTGGAGATCTGACTCGAACAATATATATTGAAACTGATAATTCAAATTTTGCAAAAATGGCTGTAGATATTACCGCAACAGTTGTGAAAAAATAATCATGTATCAAATCTCTCTGTTTGCCGCATTCATTGCGGGTATGGTGGCACTATTTGCTCCCTGTTGCATCACTTATCTTTTTCCCGCCTATCTGGGAAATGTTTTTAAGGAGAAATCTCATGTCATTGGGATGACGCTGGTATATTCTGCAGGAATCTTTGTGGTGATGCTTCCCGTCGTACTGGGAGCCAAGGTTCTTTCTGATCTTTTTTTTAGTCTCCACGACTACACATATGTCATCGGTGGATTTATTATGATCATCATTGGTTTTTTTTCATTTCTTGGTGTAAAACTCCCGATGAATTTTCGATTTCATCAAAAACAAAACAAGAACGATATCGCATCAACCTTTACCCTTGGCATTTTTTCAGGAATCACCTCAGCATGTTGCGCACCGGTACTTCTCGGCGTCATGACATTGAGCGCCGTCTCGCCATCGATACTACTCGCTCTTGGTGTTGGCTTGGCCTATGTCCTTGGCATGGTAACACCGCTATATATTGCTTCATTTTTTATCCAGAAGAAAAATATACTTGAAAATCCAATATTTAAGAAAAGAGTAATGACCGTATCAATTGCGGGAAATATCTACCCGATTTTTGTCTCAAATATCATTGCCTGTGTTGTTTTTGTAACGACGGGATTCCTCATGATTGGACTTACTCTCACCGGAAATCTTTCGATGGAAATGGGAGAA
>Ga0210044_10003340_pt1 | contig 22963 bp, 20 predicted proteins | sample CryGey13umfilter_2_FD_183959 | JGI IMG/M metagenome (GOLD analysis project Ga0210044, IMG submission 183959) | Groundwater microbial communities from aquifer in Utah, USA - Crystal Geyser 4/9/14 3 um filter (SPAdes) (version 2) | ecosystem: Environmental > Aquatic > Deep subsurface >... | reverse complement strand
GTCGTCTTCGTCGTCTTCGTCCGCGTCGTCGTCTTCAGCGGCTTCGTCGTCGTTGTCGTCTTCGTCGTCTTCGTCGTCTTCAGCGGCTTCGTCGGCTTCGTCGTCTTCGTCGTCTTCGTCGTCTTCAGCGGCTTCGTCGTCGTTGTCGTCTTCGTCGTCTTCGTCGTCTTCGTCGTCTTCGTCGTCTTCGTCGTCTTCGTCGTCTTCGTCGGCTTCGTCGGCTTCGTCGGCTCCTTCGGCTTCGTCGGCTTCGTCGGCGTCGGCGCCATCAACGTCAGAACCGTCTGCGTCTTGTACCTTCGGTGACTCGTCTTCAGGCCGCTCGGAGGGGTTCGCGGCCGCTGGGTCGACGGGATCGATGGCGTCGGTGGACTTGGGGGGCTTTTCGTTCGTCATAGGAACGACCATTCCGCGCCGAACTTCGGCACAACCTATTGATAACATTAATAATGATCGCACACGGGCGACGCGCGCGAGCGGACACGCTAACCAAACCCCCCGAGGGCGTCAAGCAGCCCCTTCCCCTGTGGATAAGGTGGTTCGCTGGGCGTCGGCGCTCCGGTGGTCAGGCGGTCTCGGCAAATATTGCGTGGTCCGCCCTGACGCGATGTGGTAGAAGGCCGTAACAACTCGGCCCCGAACCGTCAGTCACTGGGCCGCAAGCAGAGCTCGAACCGTGAGCACGCCGCACACAGACCGTCTCCGAGTCTCGGAGATCTTTTACTCCATTCAAGGAGAATCGACTTACGCCGGCTGGCCCTGTCTGTTCGTGCGACTCACTGGCTGCAATCTGCGCTGTTCCTGGTGCGACACCTCCTACGCCTTCGACAACGGCCATTGGACCGATGTCCCCTCGGTCGTCGAGACCCTACGTTCAATGGCGAGCTGCAAACTGGTCGAGATCACGGGCGGCGAACCGCTGTTGCAGAAGCCAGTGCTGTCTCTCATGCAGACCCTCCTGGACTTGGGCTACACGGTGCTCCTCGAGACGAGCGGCAGCGTCGACATTCGCGAAGTCCCCGTGAGCGTGCGTCGCATCGTCGACATCAAAGCCCCTGGTAGCGGCGAAGCGGACAAGAACCTCTGGCAGTTGGAGGCGCTTCGACCGAGCGATGAGCTGAAGGTCGTCCTCGCCGACCGCGCAGATTTCGACTGGGCCGCCGAGGCGGTGCGCTCGCGCTCCCTCTTGGACCGTTGTCCGGTTCACTTCTCCCCAGTCCTCGGTCTGTTGGATCCGAAACTCCTGTGCGAGTGGGTCTTGGAAGCTGACCTAGCCGTTCGAGTGAACCTGCAAATCCAAAAGTTTATCTGGGACCCACACACCCGCGGCGTGTGAGACGCGGGCTGAAAAATACAATGAAGCTGGAAAACTCCTCGTGTCGGTGTTAGCTTCGGTCTAATGTTGGATTGTCGGGCACACGCTCAATTTCCTCCCAGGATCGAGCGTGACCGCGAGCGCCCACGGCAGAGTGTTTTCTGGGCAAAGGGCCGCTGCGAACCGAATCAGGAACGCGACGTGATCATTGAACTGAACAAGACGTTTCGCTTTGAGGCGGCTCACCTTCTTCCCAACGTTCACGACGGCCACAAGTGCCGCCGACTGCACGGCCACAGCTATCAGATCGAGCTGGTCCTGGTCGGTGAGATGGACGAGAAGATGGGCTGGTTGATGGATTTTGCGGATGTCCGGGCGGCCTGGCAACCCGTCCACGACACCCTCGACCACTACTACTTGAACGAAATCCCAGGGCTCGAAAACCCAACCAGCGAGGTCTTGGCTCACTGGATTTTCGAGCGGCTTACCGCAACATTACCGGATCTCGACGCCGTCATTGTCCACGAAACTTGCACCTCCAGCGCGACCTATCGCAAGCGCTGACGGCCCGATTCGGGCTGTTACCTTCGACCTTTGGGCGACCCTCATCGAGGGCCACCAGCGGGGTAGTGCTGCACGAGACGTAGTGCGGAGCAACGCGTTGACCCACGCGCTGCACCGCAACGGCTCCCTCGTCGACCACCAACGGGTCCAAGAGGTCATGAGCCTCGAAGCCACACGATGGGAGCGAGTCTGGCGCGAACGGTGGGTCACTCTGCGCAACCCCGAGCGGGTCGCCTGGATGCTCCAACAACTCGAGCTGCCTGCCCTGAGTGCGGCGCTGACCGCGGATGTCTGCCGCGCCTTTGATGAGAGCCTGTGGGAAGCTCCCCCAGAGCCCAATCCCGGCGCTCGAGAGGCGCTGCAATCCTTGAAAAACATGGGCGTCGAGCTCGCCGTCATCTCGGACACCTCCTATTCGACTGGCAAGATGCTGCGCAAACTGCTGGAGCGCTACCATCTGCTCGAGTTCTTCGACTGTTTGACCTTCAGCGACGAGGTCGGCATCTCCAAGCCAAACGCCGAGATGTTCCTCGCAACCCTGCGAGCCCTCCGCGTCGGCCCGGCCTTCGCCGTCCACGTGGGAGACAACCCCTTCACCGACGTGTTTGGGGCCAACGAAGCAGGCCTGCGCTCCGTCGCTTTCGGCTCGCCCTGCGACGAGGCCACTTGGAACGTCGAAGCGCTCAGTGAGCTCCCCGCCTTGCTAAAGCCCTTGGTGGCAGCACGCCTGAGCCCTCTGTCCCGCTGACCTCGGCCCACTCTCGTTCGTTTGCCGTTGGAAACGCACGACGAATTGGAGGATAGTGCGACGCCGTGCTTCCACAGGGGGACTAAAGCGTGAATAAACAACAGAAATACACAGCCGTAGTGCTCGCCGCCGGACAGGGCACACGCATGAAGTCGGACCTGCCCAAGGTGCTTCATCCCGTCTGCGGCGAGACCATGGTGGCTAGGGTCTTGCGAGCGTGCTTCGACGCAGAGCTAGAGACGGTCGTGACGGTGGTGGGCTACGGTCGGGAGCGAGTCGAGGACTCGCTGCGGTCGGACTTCGCGACGGTCCCCACGCTCCTCTTCGCCGTGCAGGACGTGCAGCGCGGCACCGCCGACGCCGTGCGTTGCGGCCTAAGCGCCCTCGAAGACTTCGCTGGCTGGGTCTTCATCCTCTATGGCGACGTCCCCAATATTCGCGCCAGCTCCCTCGAGGCCCTGAAAAGCATCGCCATCCAAGACGGCGTCGCGTTTATCTCGATGCGCGTCGACGACCCCACCGGCTACGGCCGCGTCCTCAGAGAGAACGGCGTTCCCGTCAGCATCGTCGAGCACCAGGAATGCACCGACGAGCAGCTCGCGATCCACGAGGTCAACGCCGGACTGTACCTCATCCACTCGGATTTCCTCCGATTGCATTTGGGCCAAGTCGACTCTGGCAACTCCGCCGATGAGTTCTATTTGACCGATTTGATCGCCATCGCCGCCAAACGGGGAGGTGTGCACGCCTGGACCGTGAGCGATCCCGCCGAGGTCATGGGCGTGAACACTCTCGAGCAGCTCGCCGCCGCGGAGCGGTGGGCATTGTTGCACCACTGAGCCCACCAGGTGCGCCAGCGGAATATTTGTCGGGTCAAGAGTCGGTTGAGGCATACTGTCGGTTCACGCGCGGGACAGGGCGAGCCATAGAAGAGGGAACATGTGCGGAATCATGGCCTATGTTGGAGAGCAAGAGTGCGCCGAGATCCTTCTCGAGGGCTTGCAGAAGTTGGAGTACCGCGGCTATGACTCCGCTGGAGTCGCTATTTGGGACGGCCAGCGCATCGAGCTGCGACGTTGCGAGGGAAAGCTCGTCAACCTGCGGCGGTCGGTCGCTGCGGAGCCCATCTTGGGGAGCTTGGGGATCGGCCACACCCGCTGGGCGACCCACGGGCGTCCGAGCGAGCAAAACGCACATCCCCATACCTGGGGCGGCATCTCGCTGGTTCATAATGGCATCATCGAGAACTACGTCGCCCTCAAACAGGAGCTCAGCGCACGAGGCCACGACTTCAGCTCAGAGACCGACACCGAGATCGCGGCCCACCTCATCGGCGCCTCCGTGCAATCCGGGCACGACCTCCACACGGCCGTACGCCTGGCGACGAAACGCATGGAGGGCTCCTACGCACTGGTGGTGATCAGCGAAGACGAGCCAGACCGAATCGTCGCAGCGCGTCAGCAGAGCCCTCTCGTTGTCGCCATCGGGAACGGCGAGACCTTTGCGGCGAGCGACATCCCGGCCATTCTTGCCCACACCCGCGACGTTATTTTTCTCGAGGACGGCGAAACCGCCGTTCTCACGGCCCAGTCGGTCCAGCTCTTCGACGCCGACGGGCTCGCCTTCGAACGGCCGACAAAACACGTCCTGTGGGACCCCATCTCCGCCGAGAAACAGGGCTTCAAGCACTTCATGCTCAAGGAGATCTTCGAGCAGCCCGACAAGCTCGTCGACACCCTTAGAGGCCGGATCTCGCTGGACCGCGGGGACATCGCGCTGGACGGCGCCGAGCCGCCCAAGGCCATCCTCGACGCCCTGAAGCGCGTTGTTCTCGTAGCCTGCGGGACCAGCTACCACGCCGCTCTGGTTGGCAAGACGCTCATCGAACAGCTGGCCCGTATCCCTGTCGAGGTCGACCTCGCTTCCGAGTTCCGCTACCGCGATCCGCTCATCGGCGCCGGGGACCTGTTCGTCCCCATCAGCCAGTCTGGAGAGACGGCGGACACTTTAGCCGCACTGAAGATGGCCCACTCGCGCGGGGCCCATGTCCTCGCCGTCTGCAATGTGGTCGACTCCAGCATCCCACGCATCTCCGACGGCACGCTCTACACCCACGCCGGCCCCGAGATCGGCGTTGCTTCGACCAAGGCGTTCACTACACAGCTGGCGAGCATGATGCTGCTGGCCGTCTATCTGGGCCGGCGGAAGGGAACCCTCGATCCGGCGCGCGCCAGAATGCTGCTCGAGGACCTGCGAACCATCCCGACGCAGATCGAGAAGCTTCTCGAGGCGAGCGACGCCGTCCGAGAGATCGCCAAACACTTCATCCATGCTCGGTCCTTCCTCTACCTCGGCCGTGGGGTCAATTACCCCATCGCCCTCGAGGGCGCCCTGAAGCTCAAAGAGATCAGCTACATCCACGCGGAGGGATACGCCGCCGGAGAGATGAAGCACGGACCCATCGCGCTCATCGACGAAAACATGCCGGTCGTGGTTATCGCCCCAAAGAGCGAGACCTATGAGAAGGTGTTCAGCAATCTCGAAGAGGTTCGGGCCCGTGGAGGCAAGGTGCTCGCCGTCGCCACCGAGGGAGATCTTAAGATCGCTCGCTTCGCCGACCACGTGATGACCATCCCTGCGGCGCCCGATTACCTGCAGCCCCTGCTCACCATCATCCCGTTGCAGCTGCTCGCCTACCACATCGCCGACATGAAGGGCACGGACATCGACCAGCCTCGGAACCTGGCCAAGAGCGTCACCGTCGAGTGATTTCTTTTGCCGGGCCATACAGCGCTAGGCATCTCAAGTCCGAGTGGCCAGCCGCTGAGCGAGAACACTTGTCTCTGTAAACTATCGCCAATTCTGAGGCGCCGGGTGAGAAGTTCCGCGGAGCCAGTGTAGACGAAGGGTTGCGTGACACGTAAGCCAAGCGACGACCAAACCGACGCCCCTAGCGCGTTCGGAAATGCGCCAAATGCAAGGAGGCGACGAGCGAACGACGCAGGCGTACTCCGGTACGCCGAGGAGAGAGCGAGGGAGCCGACGAAGCAGATGGCGTATTTCCGGACGCGCTAGAGGAGCATCCCGATGGCAAAGCCAAACCCAAGCCCCAACAGCAATCCGGCGATCGCTCCGTAGACGATGAAGGTCGTTCGCTGGCTCTTCATCTCGGCCTGCATCGCCGCGATGACCGCCTCGGTGTTCGATGAAGTGGCGGGCAGCGCGGGTGCGCTTCTCTGCACCTGCTGCGGCGCGGGAGTGGGGTCTCGCGGGGGCGGCGCGGGCGCGGGGGAGGGTGGGGCCGCAGCCTCTTCGACCGGAGGCGCTTCAGCCTCGACGGGGCCCAGGTCCTCGTCATCGAATCCGACGTCTTCGAAGACGTCTTGCAGCCAGTCTTCCTGAACTTCGGACGACTCGTTGACGTCTTGCGCGACGGAGATGTTGGTGACGAAGGTCTTGAGGTGCGCTGCCACACCAGGCGGGAGCATGCCTTCCATCTCGGACTGCAACGTGAGCAGCATCGACTGGTTAGAACCTGCGGCTGCTGGGAACTTGGTCCAAGAGCCCCCAGCCAGCTGGTTGACCAGGTCGATGAGACCGAAGCGGTCGAGCTGGATGTTCTGGGAGTAGCTGGTCTTGTAGAGGTCGCGCGCGAGCTCGGCCGCGTCGTTGTAGCGGCGCTTGGGATCGCCAGCGAGCGCACGGTTGATGACGTCGGCGAGTTCTTGGGGGACGTCGGGGCGAATCTTGCGGATGTCGGGGACGACCACGTTTCGGACGGCCTGGAAGGTCTCCAGATCGGTGGCCTTCTGGAACAGGCGCTGGGCGGTCAACAGCTCCCACAGGACGATGCCGACCGAGAAGATGTCGCTCTTGCTGCTGACCAGGCTGGGGTCGCGGGTGCTCTCAGGGGAGATGTAGGCGAACTTGCCTTTGACCATCCCTTCTGGGGTGACGACATCGTGAGAGGTCGCATCCGAGAGTCCGAAGTCGGCGATCTTTACCTCGCCGTGTCGCCCGACCAGGATGTTGGGCGGAGAGATGTCATTGTGGATAAGCCCCATGGCTTGTCCTTCGTCGTCGGTGAGGTTGTGGGCGTAGGAGAGCCCAGCAGCCACCTGCACGCCGAGATAGAGACAGACGCCCAAGGGCATCGGGCGGCGCGACTCGACCAACCTTTCGAAGATACGTTTGAGGTCCATGCCCTCGACGTATTCCATGACGATGAAGAAGGTGTTGGCGCTCTGACCGACGTCGTAGACGCGAACAATGTTGTCGTGCTCGAGCTGAAACGCCAGCCGGGCTTCGTCGACGAACATCTGCTCGAAGAGGCGGCTCTGCTTCTTGGCCAAATCGGGGAGAATGCGCTTGATGGCGACTTTGCGTCGGAGCCCACCCACCGAGTTCATCCAGCCCAGAAAGACCTCGGCCATCCCCCCTTTGCCAAGGGTGGTGACGAGCTCATAACGTTGCGCCGGTTGTTGAGACGCCTCAATGGAAGCCATCAGTCTCACCCTTGTTTTGGCTCGGCCTTCGATGCGCCTTACGAGGCCATCGAGGGACCAACAAAACGACACCTGAGGGTCTGGATTTCTCTTGAATCACTGTCGATGACAGGAGGGTAAGTGTAGTCCGTTAGGTGCCTTCGTGCTAGCGTCCGCGGCGAAGTGCTGGGCTCCATATTGGAGGCCCACATCACGCCATCCCTTTCATTCTCATCTGGAAGTCATGCTGCTGGAATCCAAGCCGGTGGGTCCTTTCGCCCTGAACACCTATCTGATCGCCTGCAGAGAGTCGTCGAAAGCCGCCATCATCGATTCCGGCGGGGGCGCAGACTGGCTCGCCAGGCTCATCGAGGCAAACCAGCTCGAGGTCGTCTACCTCCTCCAGACCCATGCCCACGTGGACCATGTCAACGGGTTGGCTGAGAACAAGCGACGCTGGCCAAAGGCCCCCATCGCCCTGCACCCCGGTGAACAGAGCCTCTACCAGGGAGCTCCCATTCAAGGGATGATGTTCGGGATGCACATCGACACCCTGCCACCGGTCGATCTCGAGATCGCACAAGGCCAGATCTTCGAGATCGGTGAGCTCGTGTTGCGAGCCATCCACACGCCCGGGCACACGCCAGGGCACATCGCCTTCTACGAGGAGAAACAAAAGACCCTCTTCTCCGGAGACCTGCTCTTCGCCGGCTCGATCGGTCGCACCGACCTGCCGGGCGGCGACTTCGACCAGATTATGGAGTCTTTGGCCATCGTCGCGAAGCTCCCCCAAGACGTCAGGGTCTACAGTGGACACGGGTCCCCGACCAGCATTGGGACCGAGCTGCGCCAAAATCCTTTCCTACGAGGGCTGCGCTGAACCCGCTCGAGCCTCGAACACGTCATCGTGCTCGAAGTGCTCGAGCAACCACTGCGTCGCCGCGTCAACCGCTGCAGGGTCACGAGACTCGATGGTGATCCGCACCTCGTAGTCGTCGCGCCCCCAAACGGGGTAAGAGCCGAAGGAAACTGCGGCAAACTTCTCGTCCGCTGCGCTGAGGATCGGGGCCACGACCCCTTCGTGGCGGCGGTGGTAGAGCGTGCGCACGACGAAGGGGGAAAGACACTCCAGGTGCCCCTTCAGGAACTCGAACTGGCGCCCGAAGATCTGGGGGATGCCCGGCAGGACGAAGACGTTGTGCACCTTGAAGCAGGGCCAGCGGGTTCCTTCGTGATAGAGCAGCTCGCAGCTCGTCGGCACCTCGGCCATCTTCATCCAACCGGCGCTTCCGCCGTCGTGGTGGTAGGTGTTGATGATGTCGACCAGCTCGGCCCGACGCTCCAACGTTTCGCCGAACGCCTGCCCCATCGCCAGCATGGTCTTGTCGTCATGGGTCGGGCCGATGCCACCGCTGGAAAAAACGCAATCGTTGCGCGAGGTCACTCGCTGCACCGCCTCGACGATTCTGTCCACGCGGTCGGGCAGCACGACGATCTCGGTGAGCTCTACGCCCATTTGCCTGAGGGCGACGATCAGCAGAGCCCCGTTCTGGTCTTGCACCTTGGCGCTCAGAAGCTCGTCTCCGATCAGGAGAATCGCTGCGGTCTTGGCGGTGGAGAGCGAGACCATGGAGCACCCCAGGGAGTTCACGCCCGACTCGAAGTCTTTCTTCGATGTCGCGGTTTCATGTCAGCAGTGCCCTCAACTTTGCGCCGGCCCATCAAGAAATCAAGCGGCGCCCAATCCACGCTGCTCTGCACAAGGGAAATAGGGCTCGATTTGGAGGTATTGCCACGCTTGCCCACGACCGCTTTTCGGACCTTCCGACGAGTTGCGGAGAGGACATCGGTCGTCCGCTCGGCAATGCGCGCTCACCGTCACATGGGGTGCGCGTGAGCGTGTCCGGGCTTGAGCAACGCCTTGTCGAACCAGATGTTGCCGTCGTCTACCGTACCCACTGTGCGAGCGAACGTGCTCTTGTCCCAGGCTTCGATGGTCTCCGGCGTGAGCTCGGAGCCCGTGTCGCGACTTTGTCCAACCGCGACCGCTGCACACCAACTCTCGCGCGGGATCGCCTTGAAGACCTCGACGAGGACAGGATCGAACTGACTCCCTGAGTGCTTGCACACCTCCTCGTAGGCCACCTCGTAAGGGAGGGCTTTGCGGTACGGTCGGTCGCTCGTCATGGCGTCAAAGGTGTCCGCAATCGAGAAGAGGCGAGCTCCAAGAAATATGTCTTCGCCTTTGAGGCGATTGGGGTAGCCGGCGCCGTCGAAACGCTCGTGGTGCTCGAGCACGATGCGCTTGCCCTCATTGAGGAAGTCGATGCCGCTGAGCAGACCGTACCCGAGCTTGGGGTGGGTCCGCATGATTTCCCAGTCCTCCTCCGTGAGCTTCCCAGGTTTGAGCATGATGGCGTCGGGAATCCCGATCTTACCGATGTCGTGCAGCAGGGCGCCGCGCGAAATCTGGGCGAGTGACTCGTCCTCGACGCCCACCATCCGAGCCATGGTTGTCGTGTAGAGGGCCACTCGGCGCGAGTGCCACTGGGTCTCGCTGTCGCGGTACTCGAGCGCCGCGAGAAGTCCGTCCAGCAGCGCTCCAGTTCGCTCGCGGACCAGGGCATCGAGGTAGTGATTCATCTGCTTCAGTTCGATGTTCTGCGAGCGCACACGCGCCTCGAGCAGCTCGTTCTTGCGCTGCAGCAGAACGTGCTGCCGCAAACTGTTGAGCACCGAGAGGAGATGCTCGGAGGTCACGGGCTTGTGCAGCAAATGAACGACGTGGGCGTCGTTGATGGCCCGCAGCGTCGCTTTCAGGTCAGCAAATGCGGTCATCAACACGCGATTGGCTTTCGGCTGGAAGACAAGGGTTTGGCTCAAGAACTCGACCCCATCGACCCCAGGCATGCGGTAGTCCGAGACGATGATGTCGAACGGCTTTTCCTGCAGCCTCAGCAACCCCTCCCGCGCAGACGAAGCCGTCTCGACCCGATAGGGGCTGTCTTCTAGGGCACGTTTTAGCGCTCTGAGCAGCAGCGCCTCGTCATCGACGAAGAGCACATCGAGCTCGGAGCTCACCATGACTTCTGAGTTGGGCAACGGTTCCATGTCCTACGCTCTCTGTGCGAGCCCTACGGCTTTCCTGACCGGCAAACCTCTGAGTGCCCGTTGTGCAACATCGGTGGAAAAAATTGATTCCCATGGGCAAACTCCTGCCCACTCTTCGGAGTAATCACGTCAGCTGGACCCTGTCGTTGAATTCTCTGGACCTGTGTGCTACAGGGTCCAATCCCGTCGAGGCCTTGATTTCAGCGAGCCTCGCATCTCTCCCCCTCGTATGAACAGTCGGCCTCAAAGTGCGCTCGAGGCCTCGCCTTTGACCGAACACCACATCTCGGAGGCGTCGATGGACGCTCAGGTCCTTCGCAGTCGTTTTCTCGCTTTCTTCGCTGAGCGCGGTCACACCGTCGTCGACAGCTCGGCGGTCGTCCCTAAGAGCGACCCCACCTTGCTCTTCGCCAACGCCGGGATGAACCAATTCAAGGACGTCTTCCTCGGCAACGAGGAGCGCGACTACAAGCGCGCGGCGAGCTCGCAGAAGTGCATCCGGGCCGGTGGCAAGCACAACGATCTCGACGAGGTCGGCAAGGACGGGCGACACCTCACGTTCTTCGAGATGCTCGGAAACTGGTCTTTCGGCGACTACTACAAGGAAGACTCCATCGTCTGGGGCTGGGAGTTCCTCACCGAGGTCATGGAGCTTGCGGCCGAGCGCCTCTACGTCACGGTGCAGACCAACGACGACGAATCCTGGGACATCTGGCGTAACAAGGTCGGAGTGCCCGAGTCCCGCATGATGCGCCTCGGCGACTTGGCCACGGGCGACGAAGAAAACTTCTGGAGCATGGGGCCTGTCGGGCCTTGTGGGCCTTGTACGGAAATCCACTACGACACTCGCCCCGAGCTCCCCTCGAGCTTTGCTCCCAACTACGACGGCGAACGCTACGTCGAGCTCTGGAACCACGTCTTCATGGAGTTCGATCGGGACGAGTCCGGAGCCCTCGAGCCACTTCCCATGAAGTCGGTCGACACCGGAATGGGGCTAGAGCGCGCCGCCGCCGTCGTGGTTGGCGTCGCCACCGTCTACGAGACCGCCCTCTTCACTGGCATCCTCGAAAAGACCGCTCAGATGCTCGGCCTCAACCTCAGTCAGAAAGAGATCCTGGACCGTGAGGACATCAACGCCTTCCGGGTCATCGCCGACCACGTGCGCACGCTGACCTTTGCGGTCAGCGAGGGCCAGCCTTTCTCCAACGAAGGGCGCGGCTATGTCTTGCGAAGAATCCTGCGACGCGCCGTCCGCTTCGGCCGTGGCTTGGGGTTCGACGGGCCGTTCCTCCACGAGATCTCCCAGGCCGTCGTCCGCGACTTCGGTGAAGCCTATCCCGAAATCGTCGCCGTAGCCTCTCAAACACAGGAGGTCCTGCGCATCGAAGAGGAGCGCTTCTTCAACACCATCGACCGCGGCATCGCGCGCTTCGAAGACGTCGCTGCCAAAGCCGACGGCGCCATCAGTGGGAGAGATGCGTTCGCACTCTACGACACCTTCGGCTTCCCGCTCGACCTGACCCAGATCATGGCCGAAGAGCGTGGCCTCGCGGTCGATCTCGTCGGCTTCAACGAGGCCCTCGAAGAACAGCGAGCCCGCTCCTCGGAGGCCAACCGCTTTTACGCCCAGGCCGAAACCGGGCCGTGGCTCGTCGTCAAGAAGGCCACCTCGGACACCTTCCTCGGTTACACCCGTGACGAGACCGCCAGCCGCGTCGTCCGTTACCGGGCCCGCGGTGATCTCTACGAGATTCTCCTCGACATGACCCCCTTCTACCCAGAAGGCGGCGGGCAAGTCGGAGACATGGGCAAGATCGAGGCTGAGGACAAGTCCTTGGTCTTCACGGTCTTGGACACCCAGCGCGTCGCCGCTGGCATTCTGCACCTGGCGCGCCTCGACGACGGCTTCGTCACCGAAGTCAGCATGTCCAAGGACGTCATCGCCACCGTCGATCGCGAGCGCCGTCGGCTGACGGCCTGCAACCACACCGCGACCCACCTCCTGCAAGCGGCGCTGCGAGACATCGTCTCGACCGAGATTCACCAAGCCGGAAGCTTGGTGCGTCCCGACAAGCTCCGCTTCGACTTCACCTACCCCAAGCCTCTAACCGCGGAACAAGTCGACGCCGTCGAGGCCAGGGTCAACGCCGCCATCCGGGCGGGTAACCCTGTGGTCAAGCACGCCGACGTGAGCCGTGAAAGCGCCGAGGAGTGGGGCGCCACCGCGATCTTCGGCGAGAAGTACGGCGACCGAGTGCGCGTCGTCGAGGTCCCTGGCATCAGCATGGAGCTCTGCGGCGGCATTCACGTCGACACCACCCGTGACATCCTCTACTTCCGCATCACGCAGGAGACCTCGATCGCGGCGGGCACTCGTCGTATCGAAGGCATCACGAACGTCGCCGCCTTGCAGGCCGCCGGCGAGGACCGCGTCTTGCTCTCGAGCATCGGCAAGGCCGCCAAGGTCGACCGTCCCGACCTCATCCTCCCGAAGCTCGAGCGCTTGCACAGCGAGCGCGCCGAGCTCGAGGCGCACTTGCAGGGTTTGCTCGGGCGCATCGCTGCCAACGAGGTCGACCGCATCCTCACGCGAGGGCGAAAGGTCGGCGACACGATGGTCTACGCGTCGAAGGTCGAGATTCGGGACCGCAAAGAGCTGCTCACCTATGCCGACCTGTTGCGGGATCGAATGGGCGAAGCGGTTGGGTTGCTCGGCGCGATCATCGACGAAAAGCCGGCTCTCATCTGTGTCGTTGCCAAATCGCTGTGCCCCAACCTGAAAGCGGGAGACCTAGTCAACGCCTGCGCTGCCGTCGTCGGCGGCAAGGGAGGAGGCAAACCTACCCTCGCTCAAGCCGGCGGAAATGACGCCACGCGGCTCGACGAAGCCATCGACACGATCTATGGAGAGGTCGAGGTTCGCTAGACGAATCTCTGAGCGGACGACCAATTTTCCACCTGACCGACGGTTCAAAACGAACTTGTCGCGAGTTCAGCAAGAGACCAGCCGAGGCCCCGAATGCCATCCCACGTCGAAAGCCAGATTTGTCGAACCATTGCAGATGTCTTGGAGATTGATGTCAGCCAAGTCTCCCCTGACCAGCATTTCGTCAACGACCTGGGGGCGAACAGCCTGGATGTGGTCGAGTTTGTCATGCGGCTAGAGGACCACTTCAAGATCGAAGTGCCCGATGACGCCGCAGACCGAGTGCAGACGGTGGGTGACCTGATTCAGTACATCTGTCAGCTCGTGATTGGTCCTTGCGAGGCCGAGACCAAGGCCCTCGTCGCGGTCGCCAGCGATCACGCCGGCTTCGCGCTCAAGTCAGCGATCATCCGTCACCTCACTAAGGGCGAGCGCAAGCTCCTGGATCTCGGCCCGGCCAAACCCGAACCCTGCGACTACCCAGAATACGCGGTCAAGGTCGCCACCGCCGTCGTCACGGGTGAGGCCAAGTACGGGATCCTAGTGTGCGGCACCGGCGCGGGGATGTGCATCACCGCGAACAAGGTCCCTGGAATCAGGGCGGCCCTGGTCCACAGCGCCTACGAAGCGCGCATGACCCGAGAACACAACGACGCCAACGTCATCTGTCTCGGCTCCCGCGTCGTTGGGGAGGGCCAGGCCATCGAGGCCGTCGAGCTCTTCTTGGCGACTGCCTTCGACCCAGGTGACGACGGACGCCATCGACGGCGTGTAGAACTCATCGACGCGGTCGAAAAAACTTTTGCGAGTTGAGGGTCCCAAGATGAGCACACCCACGCAACGCGACGAGCGCTTCATGCGTGAAGCCCTCGTAGAGGCAGAGCGTCCTGGGTGGCGCACACATCCCAATCCGCAGGTCGGCGCGGTCCTTGTCAAAAATGACCAGGTCATCGCCCGCGGTTTTCACGAAGCACCAGGCCGCGCGCACGCTGAGGTCGCGGCGCTGCGACAGCTTCACAATCCCAGAGATGCCGAAGGCGCCGAGATCTTCGTCACCCTCGAGCCCTGCCATCACACGGGAAGAACCGGGCCCTGCACCGAAGTGCTCCTCGAGTCCGGCGTCTCGCGCTGCATCATCGGTCACGTCGACCCCGACCCCAGAGTTTCGGGGAAAGGCATCGCAGCCCTTCGCGAGGCTGGCATCGAGTGTGTGGTCGGCGTGCTCGAGGCCGACTCGAAGCGACTCAACGAGGCCTACCTCAAGCGTGTCCTCTTCTCGCTGCCCTTCGTCACGGTAAAAGTCGCCGTCTCGCTCGACGGCAAGATCGCGACCCGAGCGCGCCACAGCCGATGGATCACGGGCAAAGAGTCCCGCGAGGAGGTGCACAGGATGCGCGACCAGCACGACGCCATCCTCGTCGGCACCAAGACCCTTCTCGACGACAACCCGGAGCTGACCTGCAGACTCCCAGAAGGCGGCCGCAACCCTCTGAGAGTCGTGCTCGACCGCAAGCTCAGAGCGCCCCTCAGTCGCAAGGCCTTCGCCGAGCAGGACAAGGCCCCCACTCTTGTGTTTACGGGGAGGTCCAGCCTGCAACTCGCCAAAGGCCGCTTCGAGGGCTCTGGAGTGGAGGTCCTCGGCGCCAGCGAGCTCGGTGGGGTTTTGGACCTCGAAGAGATCTTGCACCAATTGGCGGCCCGTGGTGTCACCACCTTGATGTGCGAGGGCGGCTCCGAGCTCATCGCAGGGTTGCTCGGGAGAGGCCTCGTCGACCGCTTCGTGTCGTTCATCGCTCCGAAGATCATCGGCGGCTCCGATGCCCCTGGCCCCGTCTCGGGCTTGGGGTTCGAGACCATGGCCGAAGCGGCGCAGTTGGACATCGAGAGGGTCGATCGCTTCGGCGACGACGTGCGAATCGTGGCACGTTACCGAGTCGACAACACGTTGCGTTGACCTTCGCTCGGTCGGCAAAGAGACGGGAACATGTTCACTGGGCTGATTGAATCGGTGGGAACGATCGCCTCGATCGTGAAGGAGAGCCAGGACTTCAAGCTCGTGATCGCCAGCGCTCTGCCGCTCGCCGAACTCTCTCTCGGTGACAGCATCGCCGTCAACGGAGCCTGCCTGACCGTCGTCGAAAAGCGCAGCGCTGGGTTCGCCGCACAGGCCTCTCTCGAGACCCTGCGGCGCACGAACCTGGGCTTGTTGCGCAGCGGCGACACGGTCAACCTCGAGCGTGCCCTGCGCCTTGGCGACAGGCTCGATGGACACCTCGTGCTCGGCCATGTAGACGGCGTTGGCCAGGTCGTCGACGTGCGCAAGGAAGGTAACGCCGTCTACGTGGGCATCGAGGCTCCGGCCGAGCTCCTCCCGTACATCGTCCTCAAAGGCTCCATCACCGTCGACGGGATCAGCCTGACCGTCAACGAGCTTGCGGGCTTGCGCCTCGTGGTCACCTTGGTTCCGTACACCCGAGGCAAGGTCTCGCTCGCTGAAGTGCCCCGCGGCACCAAAGTCAACCTTGAAGTCGACGTGCTGGGCAAGTACGTTGCGCGTCTGCTCGAGACCGGAACAGTCGGACGGTCGTCCGTCGCATCCCCCAAGGCCTCGAGCCTCAGTATCGAGTCGTTGCGGGCCGCAGGCTTTCCCGTCGACGACTGAGAGTTAGCCAACCCCCATGAGGATTCATGTCAATCGCAAGCATCGAAGAGGTTCTGCAAGCCCTGAAGCGGGGCGAAATGATCATTCTCGTCGACGACGAAGCTCGAGAGAACGAGGGTGACCTTTGTATGGCGGCCGAGTGCGTCACCGCTGAAGCCGTCAACTTCATGGCCAAGCATGGCCGAGGGTTGATCTGCCTCACCCTCACGGAAGAGCGGCTGGAACAGCTCGGCATCCCCATGATGGTGCAAGACAACACCTCCCGTTTGGGGACGGCCTTCACCGTCAGCATCGAAGCCAAAACTGGCGTCACGACGGGCATCTCGGCCGCCGATCGCGCGCGCACCATTCAGGTCGCCGTCGATGACGACAGCAAGCCCGCAGATCTCGTGAGCCCCGGCCACATTTTCCCCCTCGCAGCGCGGGCCGGGGGGACCCTGGTGCGCACAGGTCAGACCGAGGGCAGCGTCGATCTGACTCGCATGGCTGGCTTCAAGTCCGCCGCGGTCATCTGTGAGATCATGAACGATGACGGGACCATGGCGCGAATGCCAGACCTGGAGGTCTTTGCCGCCCAGCACGGATTGCTCATCGCGACCGTCGCGGACATCATCCAGTTCCGACTCAACCAAGAGGCGCTGATCCTCAAGGTCGCCTCAAATCCATGCCCCACCAACCTTCACCAGGGTTTTGTCGCTCACGTCTTTCGAAGCTACCTCGATGGCAGCGAGCACCTGGCGCTGGTGCTCGGTGAGATCCGCGGCGACGAGCCAGTGCTCGTGCGTGTCCAGTCGCAGTGCACGGTGGGCGATGTCTTCGGCGCCGTCGGCGTCGACGATGGGGATCAGCTGCGCAACGCCATGCGCCAGATCGCCGACGCCGGAAAAGGCGTGCTCCTCTACGTCGGGCGCCCCGATCGACCCCTCTCTTGGGAGGTCGAGAACCTGCTCTCGGCCAAAGCCCTCGAGCCGACACCGTCGACCCAAGACGAAGCCATCAATCGCCCAGCCCCAGAGCTGAGGCTCTTTGGCATCGGCGCACAATGCCTCAGAGAGGTTGGCGTCCGCCAGATGCGGCTGCTCACCAACAACCCACGTAAGATGGTGGGACTGGAGGCCTACGGCCTCGAGATCGTGGAGCGGGTCGCCATCGAGATCCCAGAGACCGACCAGAACGCCCAGTATTTGCAGAAGAAACGTGAACTAGACCACATGCTGAGTGCCCCCCCGCAGCACTAGGCACGTATGAAATTGCCGAACGAACGACCCGGTTCCGCACCGTGAGTTCTCGCTCGTGGGCAATTGACCCGTATGACATTCGCTGGAGAGCCCACATGCCAAAGATTATCGAAGGTCATTTGAACGCCACTGGACGACGTTTCGCTATCGTCGTCGGCCGCTTCAACAACTTCCTCAGCGACCGCTTGGTCGAAGGGGCGGTCGACACGCTGTTGCGGCATGGCGCCGCCGATGACGACATCCATGTCTATAAGGTCCCGGGCTCCTTTGAGATCCCGATGATGGCCAAGAAAACCGCCATGAGCGGGAACTACGACGCAGTCATCTGCATCGGCGCCCTGATCCGTGGGGCAACGCCGCACTTCGAATACATCGCCTCGGAGGTGACCAAGGGCATCGCCAACATCTCCCTCGAGTTGGGCATCCCATTGACATACGGGATCATCACCGCCGATACCCTCGAGCAAGCCATCGAGCGCTCGGGCACGAAGGCCGGAAACAAGGGCGCTGACGCCGCCAACTCGGCCATCGAGATGGTCGACCTCTACCGCCGCGCTCAGTAGCCGCACACCGCGCTGCCGATGCCCAGAGTCCTCACCACAGAATCCCCCTGACAAGACCCCATGACCGAACAGATTGAACAGAAGAAGACGTCGCGAAAACGTCGACGTTTCGAGGAACGGCGACAGGGCCGCGTTTGGGCACTCAGCATGCTCTACGCCCTGGAATACGTCTCCGACCTCGGTGAGCTCTTCGGCTCCTTTCATCACCTCATCCCCCGCTGCATCGAAGAGCCCGAGCCCTTCGAGTTCGCCCGCACCGTGGTCTTGACCATTCACGGCGGTCTCGAAGCCCTGGACGGCAGGGTCCAAGAGTCCAGTAAACGATGGCGCATCAAGAGGATGGACCTCATCGACCGCAACATCTTGCGGTTGGCCGCGTTCGAGCTCTTCGAACACCCAGAGACCCCGCCGAAAGTCGTCATCAACGAGGCCGTCGAGCTGGCCAAGAAGTTCGGCGCCGAGCCCTCCAGGAGCTTTGTAAACGGGATCCTGCAGCAGCTCTGTCAAGACAACCAGATCGATCTCGGCGTATCATGAGCGCGCTCCGAAAACTCTCCCTCTGGTGGCTCGCCTTCTCGCTCGCTGGTCTCGTTTTGTCGGCCTGCATGGGCGGAGAGGACGATGAGGCGGTCGATGTCGGGGTCGTCGCCAGCCAGATGAGTGCCGCACGGCGCTACCCCATCTACGGCCCCAAAAACGACCGCGTCTTCGTGCTCAAACGCAGAGGTCCAACCCTGATCCTGACAGACGATCAGTCGCGTCCCCTCGCCAAGGCGAGCCTCCGGCGCGACGAGAAACAGGTCGTCGTCCGCAACGGCGCTGGCGCCATCGTCGCCCATGTGAAACGACAAGGTGACGTCGTGGAGCTGACCGAACCAACGGGAAAGAGCCTCGCCACGCTCGGTCCCTTAGATGGCAAGAGCACTGTCGAGCTGCGTCAGGGCGAACTCGCCTTCACCTTCACCGCCAGTGAACCGATGCGCGTCGAAGGCTCACTCGAGTCGCCGCGACGAGTGACCGGCACCACCGATAAGATCAACAAACTGGCCATCTTCGACGACAAAAATGAAGAGGAGAGCCTCTTCAGCGTCGACGCTCGCTCCGGACTGGGCACCTTGGCGTTCGCGGTCCTCACCCTCGAATCCCTCTCGCCGCCGACTCGACTTGGCCTCGCCGCCTATCTCTGCGAATTCGAAGCCTCCTACGGGAATTGATGACAGCTGGACGCATGGGTGCGTTTCACTTTTTCGGAGTTCGTAATGAAGAAGCTATGGTTGGTTTTGCTCTTCTCCTTCCTGTTCGTCCCGCATGTCTTCGCTGAGGAGGGTGGGTGTCCTGGTGAAGAGGCCGCGGAGAAAGGATTCGACCCAATCAAAGAGTTCCACCACGCGATCGCGCCGGTCTGGCACAAGGCCTACCCCGCCAAGGATTTTGACGCGATGATGGCCGCCGCACCAGAATTTGAGAAGGCTCTCGAGGGCGTGATGAAGCTCGAGCCGAAGTTCACCGATGCCGAAAAGGCGAAAGCCTTCACCGACAGCCGTGATGCCTTGGCGGCCGTGGTCGCCAATTACTCCAAAGCGGTCGCGGCTCCCGATCAGGACCTCGTCTATGAGCTCCTCCCCAAGGTCCACGAGCAATTTGAGGCCACCGCTTCGGCAATTCTCGCGTCCGACGGTTAGTTCCTGACATTGCAGGGCAAACTTGGTCCGCGTCCCCAATAGATGGCGACAAACCTGCCTGGGCCGCCCGCTCAACGCAGGCGCAAAGACCTGAATGACGGACCTCGAAAGGAGACCCAATCCCGTGCCGAACGGGGTTGGGTCTTGTCGCATCCTCCCTCGCAATGCGCTCGCGGCGCCCTCGTTGCTCGACTCGGCGATTGACAAATGGGGCGGCAACGGTAGTTTGACTGCGCTCTCCCATCGAGGTGCTGGGGATGGATTCGAACCCGATTCAAACAGGGCCGCAGGAGCCCAAAACTGTCTTGCTCGCCCACGACTCGCCGACCGTCGCGAAGCTCTTTGCCTCGATCTGCACTCGCCTTGGCGCCAACGTTACCCACGTCAAGACACGCTTCGAGTTCTCCGAGAAGGTCCATCAACAGCCTTGGGACCTCGCCGTCATCGCGGCCAACTTCGATAACACGCAAGGCGCGATCCTCTGCGAAACTCTCAGGGAGCATTGGAGCTCGGCCAGCGTCCCGGTGGTCATCGTCTCAGCTGACGACGACGAGTGCGCGCGGGCCTATGAGGCCGGCGCCGACTTCTTCCTGACCTTGCCCATCGACCCCGTTTGGACCCCAAAGATCTTCGAGCGCTTCCTCTTCAATCGACGCTGCATCGTCGCCGCCGACGACTCGCCGACGATTCGCCTCCAGCTCTCCAACTCCCTCAAGCGAGATGGCTACTGGGTCATCACCAGCAAAGACGGCGAAGAGGCGTGGAACCACATCCGCAGGTTCGTGCCCGACGTCGTCCTGCTCGACGTCCAAATGCCGCGGCTCGACGGCTACGCCCTCTGTGAGCGGATCCGCGAAAACCCCGTCACTCGGCACACCCCGGTCGTCTTCATCACGAGCCAGGACACCCCTGCCGACCTCGAGCGCAGCTTCAACGTCGGCGCCAACGAGTTCCTGCCCAAGCCGGTCGACGAGACCGATCTCAGGCAGCTCCTCCTGCGCATCTTCCGCGGCATGAGACTGCGAGGCCGCGACCGCATCCTCGTGATCGACGACAGCCCAACCGTCCTGGGCATGCTTCGCTACGGGCTGGGACAACACGGCTTCCAGGTCATCTGCGCCCGAAACGGCGAAGAGGGCCTGCGCAAGGCGCTCCGCTTCCGCCCCACGGTCATCATCTCCGACTGGCAAATGCCCCGGATGACGGGCACCGAGCTCTGCCGAGAGCTCCGCCTGCACGACGAGACCAAAGACACCGCCATCATCCTGCTCTCCTCGCGCAGCACCCGCGCCGACGCCATCCGCGCCCTGCGCGAAGGCGCCGACGAGTACATCGTCAAACCGTTCAACTTCGAGCGCCTCATCGCGACCGTCGAGAGGCTGGTCGCCGAGCGCCTCCTCAAACGCGAACGAGAGCTGCTGCGCACCTACCTCAGCTCTACCGTCCGACAACTCGCCGAGACCCTCGCCCCAGGAACCGGCGACATCAACGAGCTGCGAGCCGACGAGCGCACGCTGACCGTGATGTTCGTCGACATCGTGGGCTTCACAAAGCTCTGCGAGGACCGGGCTCCTAGAGCCGTCATCGAGTTCCTCAATAGATTCTACGAGGAGATGGCGACCCAAATCGTCAAGCACGAGGGGCTCATCGACAAGTTCATCGGCGACGCCATCCTCGCCCTGTTCGGCGCCAACGACGAAGTCCAAGGTGCGCGCAACGCCATCGCCTGCGCCCGTGACCTGATCGCCGTCGCGGCCAAATTCCATCACGGCTTCGACACCTCCCCGTTGCAGATCCGCATCGGCATCAATACGGGTCCGTTGATCTATGGCGACCTCGGCGCCGCCAACGTTCGGCGCGACTTCACCGTCATCGGCGACGCCGTCAACGTCGCCCAACGGCTCGAAGCACTGGCCCCGCCGTCGCATGCGCTGATCTCCTCCGAGACGGCCGCACGGCTGCCCGAGGAGCCTTGGGCCTCGCCGGTTCTCGCCGATCTCAAAGGCCGCAGCTCGCAGGTCCGATGTTACGTGCTTCACATGAAAGACGAGGAAATCGCCTGAGCCCTGGCATCGGGGCTCCGCTGCCCACCGCCATTGCGGCGTGAACCGTCTTCGAGGGGTGAGCAGATGCACAAGACGCCGACCGAGAGCGACAAGCAAGTCCTCTTCGACCTGATCGACACCCAGGCGCCGCCCGAGCGCTGGCTGCAACACGCTTCCCAACTGCGGGACGAAGGCCAAGACTCCCGCGCTTGCGCGTTGGTCGAGGCCAGCCTCGCGAATTTTGGCCTCGACACCGCACGCACCTTGCTCGTCGACCTCTACCGTCGGCCCTTCGAGCAGCTCGGACACCCGTTCGCCAAAGCTCGACAGCACCCCAGCCAGGACCCTCGACGGGCCGAGCTCGCACCGGGCTCCGCGCACTGCACGATTCCCACCGACCAGGGCTGGGCTGTCTTCGAGACCTCGAGCCCACTCCCCTGCTTCGAGTGGACAGGCACCGAGCGACTCTACGCCAGCTTTCTTGCGGCTTGGGCGTTGGGGGTCGCACGCGGGGCTCAGCTCTACGTCACTACTCCGAAGGGCGAGGGGCTCCACCTCGTCCATACTTTCGACCGTGAGATCAAGGCGCTCAAAGGGCTGGACCGACACTTTGCGTTGGTGAACTTGGCGGCCAGGGGCTTGGGTTCGGACGACCTTCACCTCGTCCACCTCCACAGCGGCCAAGTCTTCGAGATGCCGAACATCGCGCTCAGCTTCGATGGAGACACGACGCGCTGGTCCGATGGCTTCGCGTGTTGTGGGTCTGGAATTCAGAAGAGCGAAGTCCGCTTCGTGCGGCGCGATGGCGGCTGGAAGACCCGCTTCGCCCACGTTTCGAACGTTCGAACCCTTACCCCCGGGCCAGAGCGCGACACCCTGTCGGTGGATCGTGAGGGGCAACTCCTTCGGTGGCATGCCGAGCGCGAGAAGGTGCGGGACGATCGACGGCTCCCGGAGAGCAGCTCGAATTGGTTGCTGCGCTCGCCCACTCGCATGTTTTGTACGCCAACCCTGCAAATCGCCCTCACCCACCCAGAGGAGGGCACGCTCTTCATCCCCCATCTCGGCGATGGCGCGCCCACGCTTAGAGCCGGACTGCGCTCTGCCCCCATGGGGTGTTCCACAGTCGCGCCGTTCGAATCGACCGAGGGGTGGTATTGGCTCGACGCAACACGGGGTCAGCTGTCCGAACCTTGGCGCCTTCCATGGGCCCTCGCCACAAGGGATGAGCTCGTCGCCTTGCCTTACGTCGCTCCGCTGGTCTTGGACCGCGTCCTTCAGGCCGCTGCGGAAGGCGCTCCGATCGCTGAACTGCTCGTACGAGAAGGTTGGGATTTCGGGCTGCGCGCGCCTTCGGACCTTTGACCTACCGAGGGTGCAGTTTGCGGCGCGTCACAATGCGGCCCTTTGTGAGTGTGAACGAAGCGGAAAAATGAGCTCCGCGCTCTCCTCCGCGGGCTCCGCGTCTCCGCGTGAGCCCTCCTCGCAAGCGAGGTTTGGCTGTTTCGAGGAGCGGATGCGTCAGGTTCAGCTGACGCGAAAGCTCACGCGGAGACGCGGAGCGCGCGGAGAAAGAGTAGGTCTTCTCGGTGCCTCCACCAAACCCTCCTCGCAAGCCAAGGACA
>Ga0210044_10003338_pt1 | contig 22980 bp, 27 predicted proteins | sample CryGey13umfilter_2_FD_183959 | JGI IMG/M metagenome (GOLD analysis project Ga0210044, IMG submission 183959) | Groundwater microbial communities from aquifer in Utah, USA - Crystal Geyser 4/9/14 3 um filter (SPAdes) (version 2) | ecosystem: Environmental > Aquatic > Deep subsurface >... | reverse complement strand
GAAAGTATGGCTTTACAGAAAGGACATGAAAATGTAGAAGAAATTTACGCAATGGCGGCATAATTGTTGAAACGGGATTCCACCTTAAAAACGCCGCCAACCTGTCCAACAAAGTAGGACCACCTCTCCAGAGCCAGAGCCAGAGCCAGAGCCAAAACCAGAGCCGCAAGTCGTAACGGAAGCCGCACCGACACAAAGCCATGAAATGAGCGTAACGCTGGCTCCAGATGAAGGTACAGAGATCAAGGTGGCCATGTTAAAAGGCGCAAAGGTTGATTACGCCTGGGAGACCAACGGTGGCAAAGCCAATTTTGATGTCCATGCTGACTCCAAAGATCTGGATATTGATTACCACAATTACAGCAAGGGTTCTGGCGTAAAAAGCGAAGGAACACTGGTTGCTGCATTTGATGGATCTCATGGCTGGTTCTGGCGCAATCGCACAAAAGAACCGCTAACGATCACAATCAAAACCAATGGCGAGTATTCATCAATAAAGCGTTACTAAAGCCTAAAACACGAAAGGACTAAAACAATGAAAAAACTGAAAGACCCTAAAATCTTTATTCCCCTTGTTATTGTTCTGATAGCATTAGGGACCTTTGCAGTAACAACCATGAGCGGAGGTGTTGGCCACGGCCATAGCCAAAGCGACCATGGACATGAGCATTAAACATTAACGCACAAAAGCGGCTTTAGACGCCGAAAGAAAGGTTTTAACTATGCTTTTTACCGCTCTTAAAGTGACCATCGCCGCTTTTGTGATTGCCTTCGCATCATGGCTGGCTGGAAAACGGCCAGAAATGGCGGGGTTTATAACCGCCTTACCTTTGGTTTCAATTCTAGCCATCGCCTTTGCCTATCAACAACATCAAGACATAGGCATAACAAGCCAGTACGCCCGAAGCATTATCCTCGCTGTGCCTGTTTCATGGCTGTTTTTTTTGCCATTCTTTTTCACGGAAAAGTTTGATTTAGGCTTTTGGCCAAGTTGGGTTGCAGGATTGGCACTTCTTGTGGGGGGCTATTTCCTACACCAATGGATTTTGAAGCAGTTTTAATAAAAACCTACCCACATCATAACTTAGTTAACCTCAATCGAAGAGCGTTCGCAATCACGCTCACAGATGAAAGCGACATTGCCGCCGCTGCTATGATGGGTGAAAGCAAAATACCAAAAAACGGGTATAAAACACCTGCTGCGATTGGAACGCCCGCCGTGTTGTAGATAAACGCGAAGAACAGGTTCTGCCGAATATTACTCATGGTGGCCACGGACAGTTTACGAGCGCGGACAATGCCGATCAGATCGCCTTTGAGTAGCGTTATGCCGGCACTTTCCATCGCTACATCAGTGCCTGTACCCATCGCTATGCCAACATCCGCAGCCGCTAGCGCCGGGGCATCATTGGTGCCGTCTCCAGCCATGGCGACAATCCGGCCTTCATCACGCAGCTTTTTAACGATTTTGCCTTTATCTTCCGGCAAGACCTCGGCCTCAATCTCTGTAATGCCCAGTGTCTTTGCCACAGCCTCAGCGGTGCGGAGATTATCTCCGGTCAGCATAACAATACGAAGCCCTTGCTCTTGAAGCTGCTTGATTGCCTCTGGCGTGCTTTCTTTGATTGGATCGGCAATTGCCAGCAGTCCTGCCGCTTTGCCATCCACGGCGATAAAAATGACGGTGGCACCATCGGAACGCAGTTCATCGGCCTGTACGGAGAGCGCGGATACGTCTATGGATTTTTCTTCCATGAGCATCACATTGCCCAGCGCAACATTCTGACCTTTGATCTTACCAATCACGCCTTTGCCAGTCGGGGAGTTAAAATCTTCCGCCTGTGACAAATCCAGCCCTTTATCTTTTGCTGCCATGACAATCGCGTGAGCCAGTGGATGTTCACTGCCTTGTTCCAGTGATGCCGACAAGGCCAAGAGATCGTCTTCGGCAAAACCGTCACTTGCAACAATCTTTGTCACGGTTGGCTTGCCCATCGTTAATGTCCCAGTTTTATCAATCACCAGTGTATCTACTTTTTCCATACGCTCCAGAGACTCGGCATTTTTAATCAGAACGCCAGCCTGAGCACCTTTACCAACACCGACCATAATGGACATGGGCGTGGCGAGCCCCAATGCGCAAGGGCAGGCGATCATAAGAACGCTCACGGCAGCAATTAAAGCGTAACTAAATGCAGGCGCAGGCCCAAATATCATCCACGCAACAAAGGCTAGAACGGCAAACAATATTACTGCAGGAACAAACCAACCCGCCACAATATCGGCAAGCCTTTGTATAGGCGCGCGGCTACGCTGGGCTTCTGAAACCATCTGGACAATTTGCGAAAGCATTGTGTCTTTGCCTACGCGCTCGGCTTTCATAATAAAGCTTCCGGTTTGGTTCATGGTTGCACCAATCACCTTACCGCCAGTCTCTTTCATTACGGGCATGGACTCGCCTGTGACCATAGACTCATCTACGGCACTGCGGCCTTCGGTGACCACGCCATCTAAAGGCACTTTCTCACCGGGGCGAACGCGCAGTAAATCGCCAACATGGATATCCTCAAGCTGTACATCTTCGTCTTCGCCGTTTTTATTCACTCTGCGCGCGGTTTTAGGAGCCAAATCCAACAAAGCGCGGATCGCACCGCCAGTTTGTTCACGGGCTTTCAGCTCAAGAACCTGTCCGAGCAACACGAGCACCGTAATCACTGCAGCCGCTTCAAAATATACTGCTACAGCCCCATCATTCACCCGGAAGGCATCAGGGAAAATGCCGGGAACCAGCGTTGCCACAATGCTGTAAAGCCACGCCACGCCCGTTCCCATGGCAATCAAGGTGAACATATTCAGGTTACGGGTTTTTAATGATTGCCAACCGCGCTCAAAGAACGGCTTCCCTGCCCAGAGCACCACAGGCGTAGCCAATACAAGCTGCATCCAGTTGGACGCTGTGCCGCTGATATAATGATGGATATTTAAAACATGAGCGCCCATTTCCAGTGCAAACACCGGTAATGTCAACGCGAGACCGATCCAGAACCGTTTACGCATGTCGGCCAGTTCTGGGTTTTCACCTTCTTCGCCTGTGATTGTTTCAGGCTCTAAGGTCATGCCACAAATCGGGCAATTTCCCGGCCCTTGTTGTTGCACTTCGGGGTGCATCGGACAAGTATATGTTACATCATTTGGATTAACGCCCTTCGGCAAGGGAGATGACACTTTATGTTCATGATTATGGCAGCAATCGCTCATGGTTTATTCCTTCTCTTCTCTATAATGTTTAAGGAAGATACGCTCCCCAGCGAAAACAAAAATCAGGCCAACAATCGCGGCCCAGATGACCAGCATGTCGCTCTGCGATTTTACCCAGAGGAATGCCCCCAGAACGATTACATCCAAAATGATAGCCGTGATCAAAATTGCACCATTCGCGCCAATCTCTTTGCGTAAGTATCGGAACACGCCCCAATGGATTGCAATATCCATGATGATGTAGAAAATTGCGCCGAGTGAAGCGATCCGACTAAGGTCAAAGAAGACGGTCAGCAGGATTGCGATCACAATCGTATAAACCAGCGTATGTTTCTGAATATCCCCCGGCATGCCGAAATGGGAATGCGGCACCAGCTTCATATCGGTCAGCATGGCGAGCATCCGCGATACGGCAAACACACTGGCGATCACGCCAGATACCGTGGCGACAATCGCAAAACCGACCGTAATCCATAGTCCGCTTTGCCCAAACGCCGGACGCGCCGCTTCTGCCAGCGCATAGTCTTTGGCCTGCACGATTTCATCAATCGTGAGATTGCCGCCGACCGCCAACGCAACGAGCATGTAAACCGCCACACAGATTACCAGAGAGATGATAATTGCGCGGCCAACATTTTTATGCGGTTCCTTAATCTCACCGCCACTATTGGTAATCGTAGTAAACCCTTTGTAAGCGAGAATACCTAGCGCGACAGCACCTAAAAATCCTGTAAAGGTTGTGTTCTCCGGTACGACCGAAATGCTTTCAAACTCATAACCCGATGCCCAAAGGCCGCCAATGGCCAGCAATGCCAGCCCGCCAATTTTGATAAAGGCCATAAAAAACGAAAAGGTTTGAATGAATTTATTACCCAGAACATTCACAAAAAATGCAAACAGCAAAAGCCCGACACCAAGCGCAGGTATCAGCCAGCTATCCTTGGCGACATCGAAAAGCTGCAGCGTGTAAGCACCGAACGTTCGTGCGACCAGACTTTCATTAATGACCATCGAAAAATACATGAGCAAAGCGCATGCCGCCGTGATCGTGCCTTTGCCGTAGGCTTTTTCCAAAAACATGGCGATGCCGCCCGCACTCGGATAAGCGTTCGACATTTTGACGTAGGAATAGGCGCTAAATCCAGAGATGATGGCGGCCACTAAAAAGGCCAGCGGAAACCACTCGCGTGCTAATTCCGCAACCTGTCCGGTCAGCGCAAAAATGCCTGCGCCAATCATTACGCCCGTTCCCATGGCAACGGCTCCTGCTAAGCTTAGGCTGTTTTTCTTATAGCTGGCGCTTTGTCCATGTTTTGAATGATCCATTTATTTTTTACCGCCGCAGCAACCTCCTTGTTTTTCAGACTTGTCCGTTTCAGGTTTTTTGTCTTTGGTGTCGCAGCAGCCGTCCTTTTCTTTTTCCACTTCTTTTTTTGCAGGGCTGTGATCGTGGTGCTTATCGCCTCCGCAACAACCGCCGCCTTTATGATCTTTCGTGTGGTTCATCGTGTTTCTCCTTTTCGTTTGAGTTATGTTTGTGATGACCATGCATAAAAATATGCATCAAGGGACAGGCCAGTAAAATCAGCCATATCCAGTAATTACCGATATGTGCAGCGTGATCCTGAATAAGAAGAAATGCAGCAATCAAAAACAAGGCTGTACATGCCACGCCAAAAGGCGTTTTCCACCAAGGTTTCCTACGCTTAGACTTATGATTTTGTTCCATCTTCTCCTCCTCCTGTGCTCTTATGGTTTGCGCGCAAATACGTAACAATCGGACAATCGCTTAATGGCACATCCCCGCCGGGACATTTCTCGGCTAAGGCTTCAAGGGCTTGCTTCATATTCATCAAGGCCTCTATGTCTTTTTGCGCCTCTGTGATTTTTTCTTTCGTCAGATCAAGCATATCCTGTGCTGTACCTGCGTTGGAGGCGTGTAATTCCAAAAGGGATTGAATTTCAGACAATTTAAACCCCAAGGACTTTGCACGTTTAATAAACGCAACACGCTCAGCAGAAGAGGTGTCATAGATTCTGTAGCCGGAACTTGTCCGATCTACAGGCTCTATGAGTTTCAGTGTTTCGTAATAGCGGATCGTATCCGTTTTTACGTCACTTTCTCTTGCCAGCTGTCCTATGGTCATACCTGCCATCATTCAATCCTTATATTTTGGAGCTTACACCTTGGAGTACACTCCAAGGTCAAGCCTTTTAATGATGGCCTTCATGGGCACCATCACCCACACAATCATGGCCGGGTTCACACTGTTTTGCATCTGTGTGATCGTGACCATCCGTCATGCTGCCTTTCATGCCTTGCATATCCATACTGTCCATAGCGCCATGTTCTTGGGCTTCCGGCATTGGGCCGCTGGCGTAGGTGTGGAAGTTTTCCTCGTTTTCAAAATAATAAACCGTCTTATCCGGCCCTGCGCCGATCACGGCCTCTGCCTTATTCACGCTGTTGCCGCTAACCGGATCAACGGCGGCGCGGATGGCAGGGTCTTTTTCAAGGCGGGTCTTGCACATAGAACAGCAGCCGTAATAAGTCTTGCCTTCAACTTCTACTGCGATTTGCGGGCTGTCATAGCTCTGGTTGTTCACCATGCAGACATATTTTGCTTCCACGGGCTTTAGCCAGTTACCGCTATGATCGTGCGAATGTTCCTGCGCCATGGCTGGTACGGCCATCACTGCAAGTATCAGGGTTAATATAAGTTTTTTCATTGGTCTTCTCCTTTTGGTTTTGGGTTAATGTTTATGCGCACCGTGATCGTGGCCGCTTTCTTCCATATCCGGCATCTCCATATCAGGCATACCGTTATGATCGTGTTCTGAGCTTTCGTCGTGGCCACCAGAGGGTTCTGGCGTTTCCGCGCCATGATCGTGGCCTGCGTGGTCGTGCCCGCCGTGGCTATGGTTATGACCCCCGGCCATGTTCATCTGCATGGGAATAACACCAAGGCCGTGGCGGTAAACAAGTTCTGCGCCTTTGTATCCGGTTGTAGCCAGCATAAGCCCTGCCACAGTCATAAGCCCGACAAAAATCAAATTTGTCTTCTTTTTGAAATCTGCCTTACCGCGCAAAGTGGCTGAGAACGACCATATTGCTAGAAGCACAAACAGGGCGGCGGTGCTTAAAGCCCATACACGATGATCGAGCATAGCCAAATGCTGATGCTCGCTGCTGTGCGGAACAGAGTTGAAGGCGTAAAATCCGGCTATGACAGTGGCAATCGCGGACAAAGCCCCAAGCCATAAATTCCAACGCGCAACGGTGACAAGTTGTTTGTGCCAGGAACGGTTCCTGACAAATAATTCCGCGATAAACAGGGCGACCGAAACACTCAAAAGCGCAATGGTAAAATGCACCAGTATCGGGTGCCAGTTAGGTATAATTTCCATGTTCATCATCATGTCCATAATTTTTCTCCTAAAACATTAAACGCAGGCCGATTGAGCCAACAATATTGTCATTGTCCTCGCTATTACTTTCGGCAATGGATGAGGTTTCTCCAAATTTTCTCTCATAGCGAACGTCAACATAAGGTGCGAATTTACGGGTGAATTCATAACGGGTTTGAAGGCCGATCTCGCCATCCGTAAACCCTGCACCAATTTCCTGTTCATCCACATCCTGCGCGGATAAGTTCACTTCCGCATAGGGTTGAAGGATGAGACGCTGGGTCAGAAGTAAATCCTTTTCCCCGCGCAAACGTGCACTCACATCCCCCTCATCACTCAGAAACAAATGCGCCTCAGTTTCATAGTGGTAAGGCGCAAGGCCGTTAATGCCCAATACAGCATATGAAGTGGAAACGGGCTGCGTGTCGTGCCGTATACCGCCCTGGACATCCCAGAAGGTGGCGATATTCCGGCTGTATAAAGCCCAAAACTCCGCCTGTTCTAAGGTGCCGTCTGAATTTTCACCTTCGCTTTTTAGCCAGAGTTTATTTTCATCCGTTCCATACCAGCCATCAAAATCCCAGCTTGCAATCGGCCCGTGTTCACCACCGCCATACTCCGTTTCCAGCCTGAACATATGATAGGTTTCCGAGCCGTGTTGATGGTCGGCAGGATTATGATGGCTTCCGTCCCCAGCAAAAGCAGGGGCAGCCATAGACAACAAAAATAAAGAGGTTGTGATATAAAGTTTAGTGCGCATGGTGTTGTCCTCCCTGCGTTGTTGTGTTTGTGTCGTGGTTCATTTTAGAGTGATCCATACCGCCCATATCATGGTTCATCGGCTTGGAAGCAGTACCCGGCTTATAAGGCGCGGCTTTTGCGTAGTCAGGAATATCAGATGGATCAAGTTTGGCGACAACGGCCTTGGTCATCATGCCAGCTGCCATGTGATACAGAAGATGGCAGTGAAATGCCCATTCCCCAGCTTCATCAGCCGTTAAAAGCACTGAATAGGATTGCCCCGGAGGTACAATAACCGTGTGCTTGTTGGGCAGTTTTGCCATGGGCTGCCCGTTTTCAAGCTGGACAAACATGCCATGCAAATGCATCGGGTGCGCCATCATCGTGTCATTGACAAATTTCAACCTTACACGTTCGCCATAGCGGAGTTTCATCGGCCCGGACTCAGAGTATTTTTTACCATTCATTGTCCAGATGTAACGCTCCATATTCCCGCCAAGACGAACAAGAATTTCCCGCTCCGGCTGGCGCGTGTCTTTCTGAGTTCCGAGATAACGCAGATCGGAATAATTGAGCTGCTTATCGCCTTTTGGCGTTCCGGCCTTGGCCCAGCCGCTTTCCATCTCCGCCCGCATATCTTCCATTTCTTCGGGGGTCATTTTGCTATGATCCATGCCGCTCATATCATGTCCCATGCCCATATCAGCCATAGTCAAAAGGGTGCGGAAGCGTTGTTCAGGAACTTGACCCTTCATGCCTTCACGCGGAGCCAACGTGCCAAGCGCAAAACCGCTACGATCAATCGGTTCCGCCGCAATCGTGTAAGCCTTGTCATCCTTGGGTGTGACAATCACGTCATAGGTTTCCGCGACGCCAAAGCGAAACTCATCCACCGCGACAGGTTCAACGTCTTGGCCGTCCGAAGACACCACCTGCATTTTCAGTCCCGGTATCCGCACATCGTAAAACAACATGGCCGAAGCGTTGATAAAGCGCAGACGCACCCGCTCACCGGGTTTAAAAATCCCCGTCCAGTTTTGATCCGGTGTTTTACCATTGATGAGAAACGTATAGCCGCTGACATCCGAAAGATCGGTTGGCAACATACGCATCTCGCCCCACATCTTAGCGGTTGCCCATGCCTTGCCAAAGCCGCGTTCTTTTGCATCTTCAAAGAAATCTCCAATCGTGCGGCGAGCGTAGGCGTAATAGTCCGAAGACATTTTAAGATTCGCCATGATGCTGCTCGACTCTTCATCTGTGTAATCGGACAACAGCACCACATAATCACGGTCGGCTTTCACAGTGTCACTCTTGGGCGTAATGACGATAGAGCCATAATGCCCATCCTGTTCCTGCCCCATGCTATGTGCGTGATACCAATAGGTTCCAGCCTGCCTGATTTTGAAATGATAGGTAAAGGTTTCACCGGGCTTGATGCCGGGAAAGCCATTAAAACCCGGAACACCGTCCATTTCACCCGGCAGCAGAAGGCCATGCCAATGAACCGAGGTATCCTCATTCATCTTATTGGCGACATGGATGGTGACTTCCTCGCCTTCGGTAAAGCTCAGGGTCTGGCCGGGGATGGTGCCGTTCACGGTAATTTTCTTGACGGTGTGGCCTGTAATGTTCACAGGCTCACGATCAATGACAAGGCTGTATTCGCCAGCCTTTGCCTGTGATGGCATTGCTAGGAGCAAAAGCGCCAATAGCATAAAAACTGTGTGTTTCATTAAATGTATTCCTCATATAAAAATTGTCTGCACTAAGTAAGTAGGGCAGAAACCTTATATGCGAAATCTTTGAGTGGTGAGATATAGAGGCCGAGACGGACTCATGGCGTTGGCTGTTGACGGCGGACCACGGATCGTGCCTGCGTCCGTATGCGCAAGCTGATCGGCGACAATTTCTGTGACCAGCGCGTAAACCACAAAATCAGTTTTAAGATTCGGCTTGTCTATGCTGGCTGTATCAGCCTTTTGCATATCAACGCCCATGCAATCAAGCAAAAGATTAACCTTGCCCGTTTCTTTCTTGCTGCCTTCATGGCCGGGATGATGATCAGCGCAGGGCTGATTTGTAGAGGCTTCAGCTTTTGCACCACTCACACAAGAGGGCATTGCACACGCCAGAGAAGGCATGAGCATCAAAATTGTCAAAAATCCCAAAACAATATTGCGCATAAGCTGCATATTAACCCATTCGTACAAAAAAGCCATAAGGTTTCATTCTTTAAGACAAAATGCTAAATGCCTAAATCTCTGCTTCTGGCTTATCGCTTGGCGCTTGGCATGGCTGATCTTCGCTGTTGTCGTGAGCGCCTGACTTCATATTGAAATGACTGCTCATTCTTGGCCTTGTTGTTTGTTCTGGCTGATGGGATGTAGTAGCGCCTTGATTAAATGTTCCGCTGGCTTCCGTTCTCTGTGTCTCTGTTGTCTGTTTTGGCGTTTCTTGTCTGGGTTCATAAGGCTCTGCTCTGTATTCTGGCGGAACTTGCGCTCGTTTCGTTTCGGCCTCGGCTCTGATCTTTGCTCTGACTTGACTGTTAGTTGTTGTTTTAACTGGCCGCTCTTGCGCCTGCGTGAATGTTTTTTGCGCTTCAGTCTTTGGTTGCACTGGTGATGGTGGGTTTTCACTCGCAAGAGACTCTGCGCAGGCGAGGTAGACCGCCTTGTTTATAAGCATAACGAACGTCATTACGTCAGCCGCACTGGCTAGCTCCGCGCTGCGGTTCTTGGCGCGAATGATGGCATTATTTCCGTCTCCAGCCTTGTCATCGGCGTTGCCGCAGCTTCGGTGGACATGCACGCTCTTCTCGTGACCGGCGTGGCGGGGCTGGTGGCGGGCGCCATGTCCATGGCGGCGGGGGAATATGTTTCCGTCAAATCCCAATCCGATCTTGAAAATGCCGATCTCGCCCGCGAGAAAAAGGAACTTGCCGAAACACCAGAATTTGAGTTGCAGGAGCTGACCGATATTTATATCCAGCGTGGCGTTGAGCCGGACCTTGCCCGCAAAGTCGCAAAACAGATGACGGCAAAGGATGCGCTTGGCGTTCATGCGCGCGAGGAGCTGGGCATTTCCGATCTAACCACGGCAAAACCGCTTCAGGCCGCTCTGGCTTCGGCGGGAGCCTTTTCCGGCGGTGCAGCTTTTCCGTTGTTGTTTATTTTATTTTTGCCAGAGGCGGTTTTTGTGCCTGCGGCCTCTGTGCTTTGCATCGCACTGCTCGGCCTGCTGGGCGCTGTTGCTGCCTATGCTGGCGGCGCACTTCCCTTAAAACCTGCCTTGCGCATTATGTTCTGGGGGGCAGCCGCGATGGGTTTCACAGCCCTCATCGGCAGCTTTTTTGGTGTATCTGCTGAATTCTAAACTCAAGATTATGATTTTAAGCGCGTGGCATGGAAGAAACGCGGAATGAGGGCTGGGTACGTTTGTATAATAGGAAAAATCATTCTACTCAAAATCGGTGAAAGCACGATTTTAGAAAGAATCTGCGCATTACGGACAGGCCGGTGCATATCTTTATAAATTTGAGCGTGATACGTTGCGCACCCAACCTCTGATATATAGGCACTAACAGCTGCAAAACCTGAATGCAGCGCCATAGCCATACCGTCCCCGGCAAAGGAATGAATGACGGCCATTTGATCGCCCAGACGGTAAAGATTGTCCGGTGCGTTTTTCCCGTCATAAACATAGCCGTAAGGAATATCAAAGATTGCGAGCGGCCTGTCCCATTGCGGCTTTGCCTTATTTAATGCCCCAGCCAAAGGCGCAGATTGTGCTGTGAGCCATTCTAAAACACTCTCCCAACTTTTACCGCATTGTATATAGGTTTCTTTTTCAATCAAAAAACACAAATTGGCGAGATCATTTTCAATCGGCTCTAACCCCGCATAGCCGCCTTTAAAAAGAATAATCTCAACATGTTGTTTAAGATTATCAAAAGCAGCTGGCGCAAGTTGAAAATGCATTTTAAACCCGATCAAACCTGATCCACTCTCATCTCGGCTCCAACCCCGCAGTTCGTGTTTACCGTTCGCCATAAAAACAGTTTGCGCTTTTAGCGTGTTTTGATTTGTTTGCATTGACCATGCCTTTTCATCACGCGAGAGACTGGAGACATGGTAATCATATTTTATATTTGCTCCTGCTGCGCGTGCTTTATTTTGCAAAGCCTGATCGAGGGCGCGACGTGATATACTCCAGGCCGAACGCGGCAAAGGCGTTTCTATGATTGCACCGCCGCGTATAAGGCGCATATCTGTAATTTCGTGCGCACCCATTTTTTTCAGATCAAGACCGAGCCGGGTGAGATAATGCACAGCCTCCCAGCTTAAAAATTCACCGCATATTTTATGAGTTTCATGCGGCTCCTTTTCGAGAAGCGTTACGGCGCTCCCGGCTTTGGCGAGTAAAATTGCAGTAGCGCATCCTGCAGGGCCGCCGCCGATGATTACAGTTTCGTATTGTTCTACTTTTTGCATGAAACACATATATCGGTATTGAAATGGGGGAACATGCCAAAACCCATTGCGCCGCCCGCCTGCAAAAGGTTATTGACGGCGAACAGGGCGGCATATCCAAGGACGTGAACTGGAACGGCGGCGGCGGTTTCCGCTTTTATCATCTGGGTGAAGCTATTTTTGATGAGGACGGGCATATCAACCCCGACATCCGCTTTGCCCATCTGGCGGCGCATATCTGGTTCTCCGAAACCCGCACGCCTTATACCGGCAAAGGCAACAGCCCACTGCTCGGCATTCATAACGGCGTGGCCTATTACCTGCTCTATAATGGCATTCTGGGCGACAAGCGCGTCAATGGCGGGAATGTCCTCACCAGCAAGATCCTTGACGGCCTGCCCGAACATCCCGGCCCCAAAGTCATTTACGGTGAAACCAGCCGCCTCGGCCCCGCGCGCCTCCTCGAAGGGCAGATCACCTTCAAACAAACCCCCTACGATATAAAGGCACGGTAGAGATGATGGAGGCTGAAATTATTAGAGAATGGCTTTCGACTATCGGATCACTGGCAATCGGTGCTGGCACTTTGTGGCTAGCCTATACAGGAAATGCCTTCAGAAAAGATAAGCAATTTGAACACAAGTTTGATTTGGCGAAAGAAGCCATAAGAATTTTCAATCATCTGCGTAACGACATTCAACAAATTCGTTCCCCATATGGTTTTGAAGGTGAGATCAATCGCTTAAAGTCATTGCCGGAAGATAATGATCTTATCAATGGCATGAAAAAATATACGGATGGTGGTTTGGCACTTCTAAGGATGGATGACAGAGGAGAATCTCTTGCGGAAATGAACCGCCTAGAGCCTGAGTTTCGTGCTGTTTTTGGTGAAACGAACGCCTTCGAAAACATGAGAAAAATACGTCACGAAATATGGGTTGCCGCACATATGATCGTTTCAGGAGGTCGGGTAAAAGAGGATCGTATGATTATATGGCCGACCGGAAAAGACGATGAAATCAATAAGCGAATGGACGACGCAGTCGCAGAAATTGAGAAAATGTGCCAGCCGGTTCTGCGGGGGAACAGGAAATAGTTAAAATGATTAAGCTCAAAAAATATCAGGAAAGCTCTCTCGACGTTTTGCGTCAATATCTGGAACTGGCGCGGTTCAAGGGTGCAAAGCAAGCCTATGACGAGGTGCAGTATAACCGTTACGGCAGTACCAATTTCAAGCCGCATCAGGCCTTAAGCGGGCTGGAGGATGTGCCCTATGCCTGTTTGCGCCTGCCGACCGGCGGCGGGAAGACGTTGCTCTCCGCGCATACAATCCGTCTGGCCGGGGAAAGCTATGTGGAGAATGATTATCCGCTCACGCTCTGGCTGGTGCCGACCAATATCATCAAGCAGCAAACGCTGGAAACACTCAAAAACCCCGACAACGCCAACCGCCGTGTGCTGGAAGACACGTTCAATGGTCGTTTCCGCGTCTTTGACATTACCGATTTCCGCCAGATCAGGCCACAGGATATTTCCGATGCCGCGTGCATCGTTGTATCCACCTTTGCCGCACTGCGCGTGGATAATACAGAAGGGCGCAAAGTTTACGACCATGATGAAAATCTGGAGCCGCATTTCAGCAAAATTCCCGCGCATACGGACAAAATGGAGCGCGACGAAAAATCCGGCAAGATTAAGTTTTCCTTCGTCAATCTGCTGCACTGGCACCGCCCGCTTGTGATTGTCGATGAGGCGCATAATGCAAAGTCCGACCTCAGCGTTGAGGTTCTAAACCGCGTTAATCCTGCCTGTGTCATTGAATATACAGCCACGCCCGCGAAGAACAGCAATATCATCCACTCCGTATCGGCGGCAGAACTAAAGGCCGAAGAGATGATCAAGCTGCCGATTATCCTGTCCGATCACGTATCATGGGAACAAGCCATAACGGCCAGTATCCAGACGCGGCAAAAGCTGGAAGAAATCGCCCTGAAAGATAAAGACTATATCCGCCCGATCATTCTGTTTCAGGCCGAAAACAAAGGACAGGACATTACGGTAGAGGTGCTGGAAAAATATCTTGTCGAGAATGAAGGCATTGACCGTGCCCAGATTGCCATTGCCACAGGTGAGCAGCGGGAGTTGGACAGTATCAATTTATTCGATCCGAATTGCCCGATCCGTTACGTGATTACCGTTCAGGCGTTAAAAGAGGGCTGGGATTGTTCCTTCGCCTATGTTCTGTGCTCCGTGGCCAATACAAAATCGGCAACATCGGTGGAGCAGTTGTTGGGACGCGTGCTGCGTATGCCCTATGCCAAGACCCGTACGCAGGATGAACTCAATAAGGCCTATGCCCACGTATCATCACAAAGCTGGCCCCATGCGGTGACGCAGCTCCATGACCGCCTGGTCAGCATGGGCTTTGAACAGCAGGAAGCCGAAGAATTTATTTATGCGCAGCCATCTTTGGGATTATCAGATCAACCGCAAAAACCGTTTGAGGTCACGCTCACCAGCGCGCCGGATCTCTCGCATCTGGATATGGCCGAAAAATCATGCGTACAGGTGGCGGAAACATCCGCCGGAACATTTATGATGACGGTGACAGGCAATATCGACAAACAGCTTGTCGAAAAACTGTCCAAGGCCGCGACGGATAAGAAAGATAAGGCCGAAATCTCCCTGAAAGGCCATATCCACATCAAGCACATGGCCGAAAATTTATCACCATCCCAGCGCGGCGAAGTATTCTCTATCCCGCAACTGTGCCTGAATTTTGAAGACGGGCCGGAACTGGCGGAGCGGGAATTGTGCCTCAGTGATAATGGCTGGGCGGTGCTGGATTATTATGCGCCTCTCACCAAAGACCATTTCACGGTTGATGATGAAGCCAAGCAATATGTGGCCGATATCGCAGGCCAGAAAATCGTCATCAAGTCGTTAAACGAAACAGAGCAGCTTAATCTGGACGGTATCCGCACCGATATGACGGATCAGGATCTTGCCCGCTGGCTTGACCGCAAACTGCGCGCCATTGATATCAAGCAGGAGCATTTGCTCGAATATCTGCGCCGGACAATCCGTGACCTTCTGGCACGTGATGATCTGGATATGCCAAAACTCGTGCGCGGCAAATTCATCCTTGAAAAAGTCCTGCGCGAACGCATTAATGCCGCACGTATGAAAGCCTATGAAAAAGGTTACCAGGCCTGCATGTTCGGCCCGGATGCGATTGCAACCGTTGAGCCCGCCGCATTCTCATTCACATTCCCGGCGGATTATCCAGCCAATCTGCTTTATGAAGGGCCGATTGGTTTTGACAAACATTTCTATCCCCGCATGGGTATCATGAACGGTGAAGAAGCCGAGTGCGCACAGGCCATTGACCGTAACCCGCTCATCAAATTCTGGGTACGAAATCTGGAACGCCAGCCGCAACATGCGTTCTGGCTCCCCACATCCACCGATAAATTCTATCCCGATTTTGTAGCTCAGTTGAATGACGGGCGGTTGCTCGTGATTGAATATAAAGGCGGGCATTTAGCCAACGAAGATACAGAAGAAAAAGAGCTGATCGGCAAGGTCTGGGCTAAAAAATCCGGCAATCTGTTCCTTATGGCCTGGAAAAAGGACAAAGACGGGCGTGATGTTTATCAGCAGATTAATAAGGTTTTAGAAAAATAATAAAAGAGAAGGACAAGGGAATGAGTGAAAATCCAACTACACAGCCAGAACAACCTAAACCACCAACACCTGAACAGCGTTTGGCTGATATTAATGTTCAAGTTCAGCAATTCAAGAATGACTGGGAAACAATTAAAACAGCCAAAGTCGAAGTTGACGGTATAAAAACAGCCCTTAGTGAGGCACGAGGCGCCGTGAATGCAGATATTACAGCCATCTCTGAGACCAAAACAAACTTTCAAAATCTAAAAAAACAGACCCAAGATCATTTAAATCAACTCAATACAAAAGCAGAAAATTTAAATACTCAGATTGGAGAAGTTGAAGCTCTAAAAAATAAGCTGAATACCGCACTGGGAGAAATACAAAAAACCAAAACTGAAGCAGAACAGGCTAAAAACAGTGTTACTACTGATGTTGAAGCCATCAACCAGACCAAGACTAATTTTGAAAATTTAAGAGGTGAAACTCAAAACATTCATAACGATTTAAAGAGCCGCCAGACAGATGCTCAAAATAAGATTACAGAAATCCACGATCTCCACGGAAAACTTAAAGAGCTTCATTCAGAACTCTTAGAAGATGAAAGAGATGAGAGCAACAATATTACCGAAGAATCTGTAAACACACAGATTCAAAATCTTTTTGGCGAAATGCAAAAGCTCGCTACTGAAATGAAAAAACAGCGTGACGATGCCAAAACTGAGTTGGCCGAATTGAAGGAAGCTTTGGAAACTGAAATCAGATCTCTATTGCCCAAGGCAGGAGCTGCAGGATTATCCAGTGCCTATGTTCAAGCCAAATCAAAATATGGTTCCATACCATACGAAGGAAAACTTATGAGCTGGGGCTATGTCGGGCATGTTATAAAAAGCCATGCACCTACAGTCATTTATTATACTCTCTTTATTGCTCCTTTGATTGCTATGATATGGTTATTTGTGGATCTGTTTAAAGATCTGCAGAGTAACGGTATTGATGAAAAGGTTATGATATTCAGAGCACTGATCGCTGTACCTCTTGGCGTTATAAGCTTATTTGGATGGTCTTCAATTCGTCTTGGACGGCGATTGTACGAGGAATACAATCACAAACAACGAGTCATGCAACTTTATCACAGCTTCAAAGAAGAAATTGAAGGGCATGGTAATGACGATCACAAAAAGGCACTTCTTTCAATTATGCTGAAAGCAGTAGATGATAAGCCATTGCTAGCAATGCATAAGTATGACAAAGGCATCGAAGATTTATGGCCCTCTCTAGGTTTGGCAAATTTATTGCCATTCTTAACCGGGCGGAAAAATAGCGATTAAGGTTTTCTAAACTCCAATCACATCGCCGATCCGCTTGATGTTGGCTTTTGAAACGCCGCAGGATTTGGCCAGTTCTTTCCATTGGAGCAGCGCCGTCACGGTTTCATCGATGACGCGCTGGGCGTCTGCCCTTGATAGGTCCGCCGCCTCGGCCAGTTTCAGTAAATGCTCGATACCCGGGTTTTTGCCTTCGCCCATCACCATGGTGCTTTGCTCCCCACCCGGGCCGCTGGAGAAGGTGAGGTCATAGGCCGGTGCCATTTCCCACGCACCGTTTTTATCCATCAGGAAGGAGAAATTTTTAGAATGGTCATCACGGTTATGGCTGAGCACATTAAACACCGCCAGACGATACATTTTCTGTGCCTCACGAATGTCACGCGTCAAGATCATTGTCGCCTTGATCAGATCTTGATAATCGAGAGAAGGCACGCGGAAATCGGAATGCAGCAATCCGCACGCCGTATGCATATGCAGCCGCCCACCACTCTCTGTCCTGTCAAAGCGTTTAGTTGCGAAATACCCTGCGCCACGCTTGGCAGCGAAGAGATACGCGTCCATCATCTCTAGCCCGGCTTCTTGCGCCATCAGGCTATACACATATTCAATCGCTCCGGCATCCTGGCCGTCCGCCGTATTCGCAAATTTAACAAGCCAAGGCTCATAACCAGCGAGCAGTTTCTCCACACCTTGAATAATTTTAGATTTATCACGGCTGACCCCGATCATGGCTTTGGGACGCGCACCTTGCGATCCGCCGCCCAGCGCCAGAAGCTCTTCAAATACCTCCTCGCTGTTGCCCTCTAAAATCTTCTGCGATTGATCGGCCAGTGCATCGAGATTAACGGCGTTGCCATGCATATCTTCGCTGTAATCCGGCGCATAAACCAGTGCGCCCATACCCGATGCGCCCACATGCGCCAGCCGGTCCAGCGGTGAAAAACTATCCGGCGCAATCCCTTTACGTCGTAAAGCCCGATCCAGCAACAGCCGCCCCCAACCATCGGGAAGACTGTCATTAAACAAGCCGGGCAACCCTTCAAACAGGCCCGGATCAAAGACCTGCAGCCCCGGCGTGAGGGAAAGTTTAAAGGGCGAGAGTTCAAGGTTTTTGGCAATAAAACCCGCATCATATTCAAAGAATATTTTGCCATCACGGCGCGCAAGCCGCCCGACAGGAACAGGCTCATCTCCAAAATCCAGCATGACATTCAGCGCGCTCACAGGCGCAAAAGTCTTAGTCATGAGGCACCTTCTTCTTTCTGGCCTTGTTTCTGAAACGCGGCGCGGTTTTTAAGGCGGACTTATCGGCCTCACTCGCTTTCAACAATTCATCCATACTGGCAAACTGCGTTTGCGGCTGGAGGGCTTTGACCAGCCTTTCACTCAACCCCAAAACAAATGTAAGCTTTATAAAGGATTCGAGCGAAATTTTGCCCGTCTGCTCGAATTTTCGGAGCACAGCAACGCTGACGCCGGAACGATCCGCCAGCTCGGCCTGTGTCATGTTCCTGGCAATCCGATGCTTGCGCAGAAGCCGGGAAAGCTCCAGAAAAGTGTCTTTAGGGGTCAATATAGCTATCATAATGTTAATTATACCATCAAAAGCACTTTAAGTGCTATGATAATGTTAATAATCAGGATATTTTTCATTTGCCAGAAAAAGTAAACCAAGGGGTAAACTGGGGCAGTTTACCGGTCAACTAAACTATTCAGGAAAATCAAACACTTACCATGTCAAGTAAGTTGACAGTTTACCTCGTTACTTGACGTTTTTATTCAAAGAAAACAAAGGCTTGCGCAAAATTTGTCAAGTAAGACAGTCAACTAAGTTGAAAGTTCTGACGCTAAAAAAGTCCCGCACGTTCCCCGCCCCTATAGGAAATGCCCCCACAGGACCCGCGCGAATTCCTGCGAGAATGCCAGACCTCACTGCGTAGGCTTGCGTGCATCGCTGAATGACCTGCGAAACTCTGCATATTCCACTGGCTATTATGGGCGAAGGAAGCATTCATGTCTGCATGGATGAGATACCAACCATCACGATTTACTCACGAGGCCATGCCGGAGAGGCAGACATCCTGCAGCAGCATGGATTAAGCCGCTCCGATGTTGAGAATGCCCTGGCGCGATACGGCGCATTGCAAAATGCTGATCCCTGCATCCTTTTGGGTGTCTCTGATTTCGCTGTTGTTTTTACATTCGCCAACACATGGGATTCTGATATGAAGACTGACCCTGCTGATATTCATTTTCTTTCTTGGGACAGGATCAAATCTCTGCTCGGCATCAAACCCTGACCGACCGGGATGGGGTGCGTGGATCTGTATGCCACGCCCCCTCCCTTTAGGGAGGGGTGGAGAGAGTGACATCTGCTTACATTCCGCAAGCCCATAGAAACCAAGCCTTACAGACAGAAAACCAGACGGCAGATGCAGATGTACAAGGATTTCTGCTCTGCGCGTAAGCTCTTGTATTCAAACAAAAGCAGATGTTACTGCCCGGCAGATCTGCCGCAGATTCATCTAACTTTCTCCTCATCATGATAAACCCAGCTGTGTGCATTTTCGACCTGACGCACGCCGCCAGAGCCTTCATCCTTATAATGTGTTGGCAGGACAGCAATGGCCGACGTCATAATCTCACCGGTATCCTCATCGATTTCATCCGCACCCAACTGCATATTTTCAACAACCAGATAGCCGTATTTGCTACGCTCCGCCGTTTGTTTCGTCAGCGGGTGCGGGGTCTTAAGGCATTTGATATAGCCTTTACCCATCAGAACGCTGATCCGTTTTTTGATGGTCGTCTGGCTGCCCAGCCCGTCTATGTCTTCATAGGCTTCGCTGAAGCTTTCAATCGTGTAGAGCTTCTGATCAAACTGCGCATCCTCCAGCAGACGTTGCAAGATCTGGTCATGCTGGCGGTGGCGTTCAGATTTGAGCTTGTTGGAATAATCCTGCCGGATCAGCGGCTGCGTATCTGGATCAATTTCCACCCATTGCCCAGCGCGTTTGACCACATGCATGTTCACAATGCTAGGGCCGTTACGCAGCTCAAAATGCAATGATCTGATATCCTCTGCTTCATCGGGCCGAAAGATCAGCATGCCGCTGGTGTAATAACTGCGCAGCGAACTGGCACCGCTCAAGGCTTGGAACGGATCGTCCTTAAACATGGCCTTGCTGATTTTCTTGGTGTGGTGGACGAGGATAATTCCGGCGCGTGGATTAATCATATCGCGCAGCATTTCAACGCGCTGCTGCAGGAAAAAAAGCATGGCGTTATTATCATTCTCGCCGAGATTGCCAAAGTCCGGGCCGCCATCAAAGACATTGCGGATGGGATCAATGACAATAATATCCGGCGGCGCATCGGGAAACTTCTCATGGATCAGGTCTTTGATAATCTCCAGACCGTCATCATTCAGCAGCAGCTTTAATTGCGGCGTAATATGGATGTTCTGCCCGGCTTTGTTTATGGCGTCCTCAGAGAGTCCCATTTTCTGCAGACGCTCGCGCAGATAATCATACTGGATTTCCGCCTGCAGCACGAATACCCGCAACGGCCTGGGCGGTGTGAATTTCAGGAATGGCTGCCCGGCGGCCATATGGGTCAGCAGTGCGAGCGTAAAATCACTTTTGCCGGATTTGGGCGCGCCGCCAATCACCAGCATACCGGATGGCGTGAGCAAACGCGGGGCGATCAGATCATCCGGCATCGGGCTTTTATCGGCAATCAGCTCGGCCAGAGAGAAGGCTTCGTAACGCTGAAGAGGGATTTTTGATTGTGGTACAGAATTCAAAAAGGCCAGAATGTTAAGGTCGTCCTGCACCGCATCGGCGGCATCCCATTTCTCCGGCTTATCGGCGGGCGGGATGATAACCCGCAGGCTTTTGACCTTTATATTTTTCAAACCCTCTTTCAGGTTCTCCAGATAGGCCTGTCCAGCTTCGTCTTTATCCGGCCAGACAATCAAATTCTTTCCAGCCAATGGCGAAAAATCTGTTTGCTCCCAAGGGAAGTTCGCCCCGCCCATTGCCGTGGTCGCTGGAATACCCAGATCAATCAGCACCTGCGCGCATTTTTCACCTTCTGTAATAATAACGGTGTCGGCGGTGGAAATGCCGGGCAGATTATACAATGGCCGTATTTCCGGTGCCGTTTCGCTTTTCCTAATGTGATCATATGGCAAAAAACATTTCTTACCCTTCGGAAGATCCTTTCTCGTAACTGTGACCAGAGGCTTTCCATCGCGGTCGGTATAGAGCCATTCCCTGCGCTCCAGTGATACTGACGGCACAACTGGCGACATTCCCAGCCAGTCCGCGCAGGATCGCAACACCGCCGGAAAATCCCGCTGTGTATCCAGCCCATGCACCGCCGCCCACAGATCGAAAATATCGCCGCCATGGCCGCTTTCAAAATCCTGCCACAGCCCGGCTTTGTCGCCAGACATGGTAACTTTCAGGCTCTGGCCTTTCTCACCCTGTAAACTGCCGATCTGGAATTCCCGTTTCAGCTGCCTGCCATTGGGAAAGAGAGAGCGCAGCACCTCCGGCAACCGCGCCAGCATCGCAGCCTTGATCTCATCCCGGGACGGTAAGTCGGGATCGTTATAATCCAGTGTTTTGAGGGGCATGTTCTACCCCCTTTGCGCTTGCTGATAATACGCGACGAGCTTGTTGATCAGATCAGCTTCCTGTCCCATCATCACCGTAACTTCATGCGGCCCATACGTCCAACGGTCGGCGAGAAGATTGGCTTTCACAAAATCCGCTGGCGTGCACACAAGCATGACCCAATCCGCACCTGATTTTTCAGACAGGCCCATACTTTGGATGTCATCAATCCTGTCATAGAGCCATACAGGTCGCGGGCTTCGCATGGACAGCGCGGCGGCCAGATCCGGATAGGGAGAGATGAAAAGCAGTTTTTTATCAACCGGCGCCAAATTGCTCTTGGCTACAGGCCAAAGCTCAATACCGCCCTTGTTGATGACCGCAAAGTCCTGGCCGGACTTCTCCTTAAAATCCGGCCTTATGTTCAGGATCTTCGCTGCTTTGAAGGCTTTTTGCTGTATCATTTTTTGCCTCCCTGCTGCTCATCCATAGTGGAGGTGAAACTGCGACCATTTTCGAATTCTTCAATATCCGAGATTCTATAAACAACCCGCCCACCGATTTTGTGATAACGCGGCCCATTGCCCAGCCAGCGCCAACGCTCCAGCGTACGTGGTGAAATCTTCCAGCGTCTGGACAATTCAGTCTGATTTAAGAAAAGTTGCGCGCTCATTTTTGGCCTCCATTTTGCTGATCCAGCCATTCAAAAAAGGCTTGCTCATCAATCAAAACGCGGCGACCAGCGCGGCGGATGACTTTATCAAAACCGTTCTGGTCGGCATAAAAAACCAGGTGGCGCAAACCGCCGACAGGTGGCCAGCTGTGATGTTTCGGCCATTCGGTGAGGGGAATAAATCGCCGCTGCAGGGGTGGTGATATTTCAAGTGTTTCGGACATTTTGCTTTCTCCTTATTGGTGAGTGCCGCGCTGAATTGCACGACATGGAGAAAGCCTGAACGATTTTAGAGTTTTATAAAATTCTGCAAATTATATTTGCCTACGCAGATTTTTTTTGCGTATTTTCTTCAACCCATTGCTCGCCGAACATAAGCTTATAAAGCGCGATTTCATTCTCAAATCCGGCTTTTTCAAATTCAATGCTTTTTTCAATAGCCTTAACTGTGGCTTTATAGACGCGATCATAATCCGGATTGTCTGGAAATAACCGATTGGCCGCTTCGAGCTCGAGCACGTATTTATGAGGAATGCGGCCATAAAAAACTCTAAAACCCCAATCATCCATTGGGTTTTCTATTTTAGGATCAAAGCCATACACTTTAACAAGTGTATAGTAAGCATCCCTGACGGTGGTTTTGGAAAGACCAAGCCACTCAGCAACAGCCTCTAAAAGAGGTGGTCCTACTTTGTTGGACAGGTTGGCGGCGTTTTTAAGGTGGAATCCCGTTTCAACAATTATGCCGCCATTGCGTAAATTTCTTCTACATTTTCATGTCCTTTCTGTAAAGCCATACTTTC
>Ga0210044_10003336_pt1 | contig 22982 bp, 17 predicted proteins | sample CryGey13umfilter_2_FD_183959 | JGI IMG/M metagenome (GOLD analysis project Ga0210044, IMG submission 183959) | Groundwater microbial communities from aquifer in Utah, USA - Crystal Geyser 4/9/14 3 um filter (SPAdes) (version 2) | ecosystem: Environmental > Aquatic > Deep subsurface >... | reverse complement strand
GCTTCTAAAGCGATAGCAGCTTTCTGGTTTGGTGTGAATTGTTTCTTCATTTTTTGATCCTTTCTACCTCTTATTTTACCAGGTAGTAGGGGTCTTTTTGGTGTCTAAATTTTGGGTACCATTATACTTAGCAGTAGTAACCATGGATTTACTCTAATTGAAATGATTGTTGTGGTTGCTTTGTACGCAATGCTTTTGACTACCGTTACGGAAATATTTGTTTCCACTCATTATGCTTATCGCAACGCACTTGCAATTAAAAAGATTAGTCAAGAATTAAGATTGGTTTTAGAATCAATTTCCAGAGAGTCAAGGATAGCTGCCACGCTTACTGCTAATAAAGATACCGACGTTATTAATCTTAAAACTAAAGGTGGCGTAGATATTACCTTTCAAAGAAAGACGAATGGTTCTATATCCAGCGTAGAAATGCTGGATAGTAGTTCTAGGTTTATTACATCTAATGATATAAATATCACTCTTTTCGATGTGGAAGAGGTAAATGATCCAGCATACCCAGACATCCAACCTTTTTTTAGATTGAGGATTATTGGGGAATCAATTCAGGGTGATCGCTTGGGAACCAAAACTCGGTCGGAAATATTAACGACAGTGTCTAAAAGAAATTATTAAAATCCTTAGAGCCTGTTCATAATCTCACCGCCGGTATAAGAAATAACGGGCTTATCGGCTGAAATCTCATAATTTTGGCTGCAAATTGTTGAAAGCTCGTCAAAGTATCTTGATATTCTTCCTCAATTTCAAAAATTTTCGCTCGAAATTATGAAAATTTCAGTTCGACATGAGATTTTGAGCAGGCTCTTAAATCAATGTAACCGTGTCTATCGAACCGTCAGCTTTTGTTGCAACCTTAACTTTAATAGTTCTTCTGACGCCATTCTCTATGCCTGTAACTGTAACCGTGTATTGGGTAGAACTGGAGGAGCCGCCACTGCCTTCGCCCCAATAACGGGAATACAAGATATCATATCCGTTGACAATACCCTCATACCAAGCTACATGAGGAGTGCCGGTCATGTCTATTTGGATCCGGGGAGTATAGGCATTGCCATTTTTTCCGATTTTACTGATATTGGTTGGGATTGACCAAGAAGTTCCATTAAATTTGGAGTGGAATATGTCATAGTAACCGGTATCACACCACACCACATGGGGGTTACCGGCCGAGTCTATTTGGATCTGGGGAGACATAGAATAGCTGGACTTATTATTGATATTGGTTGGGATTGACCACAAAGCACCGTCAAATTTGGAGTAGAAAATCGAAGGGACACCGGGGGCATCGTCTTCCCACACCACATGAGGGTTACCGGTTGAGTCTGTTTTTAACCGGGGATTTGTGGAAACTCCACTGCGATCGGCGGGGGAAAATCTGGAATTATGATAGCTGATAATATCCCAGCCTCCCCTGTAACTTCCTTTGGTAAAAACACTACCGTCCATTTTAGTCCATTTAATAGTGCTGGTTGCCGCGGGACTATAACGGGATACATAAATGTCGCCGTTTCCGGTGCTGGCATCTTCCCATGCCACTATCGGGTTGCCGTTTAAATCAAAATCTAAGCTTATTTTACCTACAGAGTCATTGGTGGAAATCATGTCATAACCGGCTGTTCCATCCATTTTAGACCAACCGCCGGCACCAGAATTTAAGGCCGGGTTCCATTTGGTAATCAACGCAGCGGTAGCTCCGGTGGGACTGCCACTCCAAGCTATAAAAGGAATATTATCTGATTTTCTTATCTTAAAATCATAATTTTGAATTTTGGTTGTGCTCTGGCTGGGATTGGGTAAAGTTTGCCAGTAATTTCCGTTCCATCTGGAAAAACCGACATAACAAGCGGCGCAGTTTGGTGCCGCATTGTTTAACCATGCAATATTAGGCTTATTTGAAGCGTCAAGCTCAATTAAAGGAGTATCCAAGGGTTTTGACAATGAATTGTGGCTGATTATGTCATACTTAAAGCCCCATCTTGAGCCGTCAAACTCGGAATAGAATATTTCGTCGTTACCGTTGGTAGAAGTTACCCACACTACATGAGGGTTGCCGGAAGAGTCTATTTGGATCTGAGGATTCTCGGAATTTCCGGAATCATGGCTGATATTTTCCGGAATTGACCAGATAGAGCCGTCAGACTTGGAATAGTAGATGTCTTGGTTACCGGGGGTATAATCACGCCACACTACATGAGGGTTGCCGGAAGAGTCTATTTGGATTTGGTGAGAATAGGAATTTCCGGTGTTACGGCTGATATTTACCGGTTTTGCCAACCATGAAGAACCGCTGAACTTGGAATAGAAAATGTCATAGTTACCAGGAACAGAGTTCTCCCATACCACATGAAGACTGCCGGAAGAGTCTATTTTAATCTGGGGTTTCTCGGAATATCCGGAATCATGACTGATATTTACCGGAGTCGACCATGAAGAACCGGTAAACTTGGAGTAGAGAATGTCAGAGTTACCGTCGCTATCATCACGCCATACTGCATGAGGGTTTCCGGCCGAGTCTATTTGGATTTGGTGATAATAGGAATTTCCGGTGTTATGGCTGATATTTACCGGAGTTGACCAGGAAGAACCGCTGAGCTTAGAATAGAGAATGTCATAGTTATCACACCACATTACATGTGGGTTACCGGAAAAGTCTAGTTGAATCTGAGGATTAGAAGAACACCCATTGGTAACGCTGATATTTACCGGAGTTGACCATGAAGAACCATTAAATACGGTATAACAAATGTTATATTTAGCAGTGGCATAATCCATCCACGCCACATGAAGGTTTCCGGCCGAGTCTATCTGGATCTGGGGAGCCGTTGAGGAGTTAATACTGTTGCTGATATTTACCGGAGTTGACCAGTAAGAGCCGTTAAATTTGGAGTAGAGAATGTCCGTGTTATAGTTATTGTTGTAGTAGACTAGCTCCTGCCAGACCACATGAAGATTGCCGGAAGAGTCTTTTGCTAAATCAGGATATTGAGAATCTGAAGTTGGAGTGTTGCTTATATTCAATCCGTTGCCTAATCCTCCCCAAACTTCTCCTCCGTCGAAGCCTCCTCCACTCCCTCCTCCACTTGGTTTATCTATTTTGTAATGATAGTTGCCGGTAGTATTTTCAAGTCCATTTGTTAGATCTGCCGAGCTTTTTTATTTTGAGCAAAGCTTCCTGCAACCCTTGTTCGGCAGTATTGAAAGCTTTTTGGGAGTTTACCAAATCTCTTTCGGAGCTTAAATCTTTCAAGATAATTTCAGCAAGCGCCAAACCAAATGTAAGCATAACCATCATAATAATTACCGTCGTCAGTAAAATAACACCGTCTTGGTTTAGAGGGGCATTTTTTTGTTCGGTTGATCTTCGGGAGCGCATTAAAACGTTTTTTTGTTTATGCCCGACCGCAGTTTGTAATAAGTGCTTTTAAATCATAGTTTTTTAAATTAAACAAAGCCTTTTGTTAAGACATTTTCTATTAATATTATGTTATAATAGCAATCGGTTCTTGGCAATGGCTGAAAGAGAAAAGCAATCGAAAGATAAATATGGATTTATTGATTAAAATGATGTTGCTTTTGAACGAATGGAAGAGCCGTATTATAAGAGAATTTAGCAAAGAATATTTTATTTAGGGCCGCGTATTTTTATGCGTACCTTTTTTATTTTAAGTTTTCGGAATAAGAAAAGTGATGGTTAATTTTAGCCAGAGCAAGCTCAAATCCGAAGAAATAGGTTGAAAAAAAGCGAAAAAAGTGCTTGTGTTTACATGTCTATAGAGGCTATAATAGTTGTATAATCGATATATTAAAGAGCCTTAAGGAGGGTGAAATTATAATTCTAATGCTAGGTTGGGAGCTGCCTCCCTTCCATTCCGGTGGGTTGGGTGTTGCCTGTGAAGGCTTAACCAAAAGCCTGTCTAAGTTAGGAGTGGAAATAGCATTTGTTTTACCCAAAGTTTATAGCGGCGGCTACGATTGGATGAAAGTTTATGATGCGTCCAGCATGTTACTGGAAAACGGGTTTAGTCATAAATGCGTGGAGCTAGCTCGGGAAAACAGATGCTGCTTAGTAAACGGTTATCAAAGGATTGAGTTTGATAGTAAAACAAAAGGAATGTGTCAGCTATGTGTGGGGCAGCTTGATAATTCTCCTTATGCCCATGTTAATTTTTACACTCGCGGTGTTCAGGCATTGGCTCAAAATCTCCAATATGATTTAATCCATGCCCATGATTGGATGACCTATCCGGCCGGTATTGCGGCAAAGGCAGTGGCTAAAGAAAAAAATAAACTTGCACCTTTTCTGGCCCAAGTTCATGCCACGGAAGTGGATCGTCATGACGGTAAGTTTATTTACGAAACGGAGAGAGTCGGATTTAATGCTGCTGACAGGGTAGTTGCTGTTTCTCATTTAACCAAAAATACAGTCAATATGTATTACGGCATAAACCAAAATAAAATAAGTGTTGTTCATAATGGTATTGATCCGAGGGAAATACAATTGAAGCCAAAAAATCCGATAAAAAAGAAATATAAAGTGGTCATTTTTTTGGGCAGGGTTACTTTTCAAAAGGGTCCGGATTATTTTGTTAAGGTTGCCAAAAAAGTCACCGATAATTATCCGAACGTAAAATTTATGCTGCTTGGTTCCGGCGATATGCAGACAAGAATGATTGAAAAAGGGGCTTGGGAAGGACTAACGGGAAAACTATTATTTAACAGTTGGGTTTCCGACCGGGATAAAGACGCCGCTTATCAGTTGGCCGATGTTTTTGTGATGCCTTCTGTCTCCGAGCCTTTCGGCATTGTGCCCTTAGAGGCAATTCAGAATGGCACGCCGGTAGTGGTATCCAAGAGTTCCGGAGTGGCTGAGGTAGTATCAAATTGTGCTAAAGTGGATTTTTGGGATATAGGCCGAATGTCTGAAGAAATTATCAAACTTTTAAAAGATAAAAAGTATGCAAAAACCATGGTTGAAGGCGCTAAAAAAGAAGTGGACGGCCTCACTTGGGAGCGATCGGCAAAAGAAATGATAAAGGTTTACGAGCAGACACTGGGAGGGAAGGTTTATGCCTAGCGTATGTTTTTATTTTCATGTTCATCAGCCTATCCGAGTTAAAAAGTTCGGCGTTTTAGATATCGGCAAAAACATCGATTATTTTGATGATCAGCACAACAAGGCAATTTTAAATAAGGTAGCTACCAAATGTTATGTACCGGCCAATAATTTAATTTACGATCTTATAAAAAAGCATGATGGCAAATTTAAGGTGTCTTATAGTATTACCGGAACTTTCCTTGATCAGGCCAAAATGTGGCGTCCGGATTTAATTGAAAGTTTTAAAAAGTTAGCGGCAACCGGTCAGGTGGAGTTTTTGGCCGAGACTTACTATCATTCGCTTACATCTTTATTCTCGGAAAATGAGTTTTATGATCAGGTTGAAAAGCACATTTTAACTATTCAGGAGCTTTTTGGTCAGACACCAAAAGTATTTAGAAATACCGAGCTGGTTTATTATGACTACCTGGCAAAGCTGGTTTCCAAATTTGGCTTTAAGGCGATTCTGGCGGAAGGCTGGGATAAGGTTTTGGGTTGGAGAAGCCCCAATTTTGTTTACGAAACGAAAGACAACCATTTGAAACTGCTTTTGAAAAATTATAAATTGTCAGACGACATTGCTTTTCGGTTTTCTAATAAGGCTTGGGAGGAATGGCCTTTAACATCTGAAAAATTTGCCAATTGGGTTCATGCGGTTAACGGTAACGGGCAAGTGGTGAATTTATTCATGGATTACGAGACATTGGGCGAGCATCAATGGGAAGATACCGGCATATTTAATTTCCTAGAAAAGGTGCCGGAACAAATTTTGAAGCATCCGGATATGGATTTTGTGACGGTTGGGCAGGAAGCGGAGTGTTACCCGGCGCATGATGTTGTCTCGATGCCGAGTCCGGTTTCTTGGGCAGATACCGAAAGAGATTTATCTGCTTGGACGGGTAATGCCATGCAGCAGTCTTCTCTTCATTTTCTTTATTCTTTGGAAGAAAAAATCAAAAAAACAAAAGATAGTAAGTTACTCGAAGATTGGCGCAAACTTCAAACGTCGGATAATTTTTATTACATGTGCACCAAATGGTTTAACGACGGCGACGTCCATAAATACTTTAACGCGTATGATCGTCCCCATGACGCTTATATCTATTTTTCCAATATACTAGTAGACTTAATTCATCGGCTGGAGGAGAAATTAGAAGGGGCGGAAGTAAAAGTTTCCGAGGATCTTGGTAAAGCAGTGGAAGAAGTGCAGGTAGTAGGAGTATAATAAAATTAATTGGAGGGTACAATGAAGGCCAGCGAGCCGTATGTTTTTGAGGCTTCATGGGAAGTCTGCAACAAAGTAGGCGGAATTCATACTGTCCTTGAGTCTAAGGCCGAGCTTATAAAAGCTCAATACGGCGACGGCTATTTTTTAGTTGGCCCATATTTAAGCGGAATTTCCGAAAATCAATTTGAAGAGGGAAAGACGCCGGCTCATTTAGAGAAAGTAGAAAAACAGCTGGCAGCTGAAGGCATAAAGCTACATTTTGGCTATTGGCTTATTGATGCAAATCCCCAAGCCATATTAATAGAATTTACCGTCGAAATGGCCTATATAAATAAAACTAAATCCGAACTTTGGGATTGGTACAATGTAGATTCTTTGGGAGCCGGTTTCGATTTTGACGAACCGGTTGCTTGGTCTTGGGCAGTTGGCAAGCTAATTTTGGCTGTAAGAAAAGAATTGTCCGGTCGGCAGATACTTTTACAATGTCACGAATGGATGGCCGGGGCAGCCATTCTTTACTTAGAAAGAATGACTAGCGGCGTTTCTACAATTTTTACGACCCATGCCACTTTTCTTGGCCGGTCAATGACCTATAATAACATCGATTTTTATAAGAACATTAAAGCTATAGACGCCAATCAAATGGCGAAACAATTAGGCATTGTGCCTAAACATTCTATGGAAAAGGCAATTACCTTAAATTGTACCGTTGCCACAACTGTTTCCGATATTACAGCCATGGAAATGGAGCATTTTTACGGCCGAAAGCCGGATATCGTCTTGCCCAACGGCCTAAATTTCGAAAAATTTCCAAATACCGAAGAAGCAACCTTCAAGCATATTGAGTACAAAAAAATCCTCAAAGAATTCTTAATGTGTTATTTCTTTCCACACTATACTTTTAATTTGGACAAAACGCTGATCTATTTTCTATGCGGACGATATGAGGTTAGGGCAAAAGGGATGGATCTTTTTATCGACGCGTTGGGCGACTTAAATCGAAAGTTAAAAAGCGAAAATCACGACAAAACAATTGTTGCTTTCTTTGCCGTTCCCGGTGCCACCAAAGGCATAAAACCGGACTTGGTTCAATCAAAAGGAATTTACGCAAATATAAAGCAGCTTTTAGACTGGGAAATGCCAAATGTGTACAACAGATTGCTTCGGGCGGCGGCTGGAGAGTTTGAAATTTCCGGCCAGTCGATTTTTAAAAAAGACCTTAGGGAAAAGGCAAATTATAAATTAAAAGCTTTCAAAAGACGGGGCAATCCATCGGTTTGCAGTCATAGCCTGCAGTTTGAGAATGATCAGATTTTAAGTAAATTTGCTGATCAAAAACTTCTTAATTTACCGGAGGATAGGGTAAAGGTAGTTTTGTTGCCGGTTTACTTGGATGGTACGGATGGACTTTTAAACATCAATATTTACGACTTTATGTCGGGTTGTCATTTAGGCGTTTTACCTTCTGCCTATGAGCCTTGGGGATATACGCCGCTTGAAGCGGGCGCCATGTCAGTTGCTAGCATTACTACCGATCTTTCTGGTTTCGGATTGGCAGTAGATAATCTGGGCAGCCGAAAAAAATTTCCGGGAATTTACGTCTTGTCTAAGACCAAATTTAATTATTCAAAAGAGATTAAAGATTTATCCGGTCTTTTATATAAATATTCCAATTTTGATAAGGATGAGCGCATGATTTCTCGGATTCATTCTAATCAGCTAGCACGCAATTTTGATTGGAAAGTTTTGGTCAGAAATTATTTTGACGCCCATGAATTAGCGCTTAAGAATACAAAAATTAAGGTGAAAGCATGATTGTAACTAAAAGCGAAGATTTAAAAGCTAATAGCCATAACCCTAAATCTAAAAACTTAAACTCCAGAGCTTTTTTGTTTGCCATTGATATTATTAAGTTTATAGAAACTCTTTCTTTAAAAAAAATCTCTAATTCTGTTTTAGATCAGTTGCTAAGGTCGGCTACCAGTATTGGGGCCAATATTATAGAGGCCAAAGGATCAGGTTCTAAAAAAGATTTTATTAGGTTTTACCAAATAGCATTAAAAAGTGCCAGTGGAACCAAATATTGGATTTATATTTTAAAAGATGGATTCAATATAAACAATAAAGAGATTTGCTATTTGCTAGAAGAACTGGAAGAGATTTCCAAAATGCTTGGTTCTAGTCTCTTAACCATGAAAGGTAAAAAAGCTATTGGTTAATTAGTTATGGTTTTTCGATATTAGATATTAAATTTTAAATAGGGCATGGTATGAGAAAAGATTATTTTAGAGATTATTACACGTTTGTTACCAAAAGAGACGAGCGAAGGATAGAAGAAATTCTTCCGCCTTCAAACGGTGATTATGAAACTTGTCCTTTTTGCCCCGGAAACGAAAGATTGACTCCGGGAGAAATTAGCCGTGTTGCAAAAGGCTCGCATTGGCAAGTTAGGGTATTTCCTAATCCGAATCCCATAACCGCGGAAGAAGAAGACGCGCCAAAAATTCCTTGGAAGTACGAAAAGACTGAAAGTTATGAGGAAATTATTGTTGATACTCCAAATCATTTTCAGCGGACCCATCAGTTAGAAATAAGCGAGCTAAAAATTTTGTTAAATGTCATAAAAGAAAGAGTAGCGGAGGTTGAAAAACGAGATAATGTTGAATATATAAGTGTTTTCCAAAATTGCGGTTTTTGGTCCGGTGCAATTGACCGTCATTCTCATTTTCAGTTGGTTGCTTTTGCAAAAACTCCGCCGAAAATTAAGGAAAAAATTCACCAGAGTTCTCATGGCGATTGCATTTATTGTCATATCGTAGGAAAAGAAGAAAACTCTCCCAGAAAAGTATTGGAAAATAATTCATTTTTAGCTTTTTGTCCTTGGGCTCCGCAACAAACTCACGAAATCTGGATTGCTTCTAAAAAACATCTTAGAAATTTAAATGATTTTTCAGATAGAGACACTCTGGCTCTTGCCGAAATTTTTAAGGGCGCCCTTCAGGCGGTTAGTCGGATCAGCGATGATTACAGTGTAATTTTTAACATTGGTCCCAAGGGCGATAATTTTCATTTTCATATCGAGATCTTTCCTTACTATAACGAACGCTACTACGGCAATTTTGAAATAAAGGAAGGATACTATTGGGTTACCCATACTCCCGAGCAGTCAGCTAAAATATATAGAGGTGAAGCATGAAAATAACGCATCATTATACCAAGCAACCCATGACAAAAATGGTTAACGCGAGTCAAGCATTTTTGCTTGCAAATAATAAGAAAGATTTCATATCTTTTTACCCGGAAACGTCTAGCAGGTATGAGGGCTTTTTTATGCGGACGCCTAATGGTTATGTCAAAATCCTATCCGGCATAGAAATTGCCGGCAACTTAAAACCTTTAGAAATGTCCTTAAATCATCTGTTTTCGACGGCTGGCAGAAAATACCATAATTTCACGGAAAGCTTTTCACTTGATAAAGAATCGTCTGTGGTAATTTGGGAGACAACCGAAAAACAGAAAATTAAATTATTTTTAGATGTAAGAGGCATATTTGAATTTCCGGATTTTGGACGCAACTTCGAAATAACTGAAAAAGATGGAGTGACGCTTATTAAATATACCGATAATATTGGCGAGCCTATTTTCGTAGCTATTATCGTGGGTAATTTAAAACTTTTAAAAGAATGGTCAAAAAAAGTCTATACCAGAGACGCCCAAAGAAATTCTGCTCCTTACAGTTTGTATGAATTTTTACTAGGCGAAGCGGAGACCGAAAAAGTAGTTATTTCGGCTGCTTTAACAGAAACCGAAGCTATAAGTAAGGCTAAGGAGCATTCAACGGTTTCAAAAATCGGTTTTATAAAAAATGACACGGCAAGTAGCAGACAAACCAATTTAACACATAGAAATTCCTTGGAGACGGCAAAATACTGCGCTCGTAGAAACTTAGAAGATTTGTTGCGCCCGGATGGGCTAATGGCCGGACTGCCTTGGTTTGTACATCCGTGGAGCCGAGACGAACTTTTATCGCTGCCGGCATTAGAAGAAGCAAAAGCCAAAAAAATCTTAAAGCGCTATTTAAAAGCCGATTGGCCGGGCGGTAAAATCCCTGTTATTATTGGTTCCTCTCATTGTTCATCGGACGCTTTGGGAACTCTTTGTTGGGCAATTCTTCACGCCGATTTTAAGCTGTCTTTAGATGATAAAATTATCTTGGCCGGTAAAATCCTAAAAGCTTTGGAAGAATTAGAAAAGCAGGAAAACAGTTTAGGCTTTATTTATTCCGGCTACAATGAATCTTGGATGGACACCATTGGCAGAGAGGGTTATCCGATCGAAATTCAGGCTCTGTATTCTAAAATCTTAGAGCTTGCTTACTTTTTAACCGGCGACGTCAAATATGATAAAAAGAGAAACCAGCTTTTAAAAAATATCCGTCTTTATTTCCTAAATGATAAGGTTGGAATTATAGATATTCTTTCCGATGACACGGCGCGGCCTAATATATTTTTGGCTGCCTTTTTTGCGCCGGAAATTTTAACTAACAAAGAATGGGAAAAATGTTTTGACAAAGTACTGCCTAAACTGTGGCTTTCTTGGGGCGGTCTTGCTTCTGTGGAAAAAGGAAGTCCGTTATATTTAGACATTTCTTCCGGGGAAACAAACCAAAGCTACCATAACGGCGATAGCTGGTTTATGGTCAATAATATTGCCGCTTTGGTTTTGTGGAATGTAAATCATCGAAAATACGGGCGCTTTATTGGTAGAATCCTCGAAGCATCTACCGAAGAAATCCTTTATCACAACTTAATCGGTCATGCCGGCGAAATAAGTTCAGCTAAAAGTTTGGATAGTTGGGGTTGTGGATCTCAAGCTTTTTCCGCCTCAACCTATCTATATTTGGTGACTCATTTAAAAATAAGAGAATACAAGTTTGTAAAAAAGAATATTCCGGCAATGGCCAAAACAAGCATGTTTTAAGGGGAAAATAAATTGGCAAAAAAAATTTTAATAATCGGCGGAGTGGCTGGTGGAGCAACAGCGGCGGCAAGACTCCGGCGCCTTAATGAAAAAGCAGAAATTATCGTCTTAGAAAAAGGCCGCTATATTTCCTATGCAAATTGCGGTATGCCTTATTATATTGGCGGTAAAATTGAAGATCGGAGCCGTCTTTTAGTGGCAACGCCCCAGCTTTTTAAAAAAAGATACAACATCGACGTTAGAACCGAAAACGAAGCCATCGATATTTATCCGAAAACCAAACAAGTGGTAGTGGTTGACATAAAAACCGGCAAAAAATATAAAGAAAAATATGACTATCTTATCCTTTCTCCCGGAGCAAAACCATTTAAGCCAAGAATTCCGGGTGTCGAACATTTTAGGGTGCTCACTCTTAGAAGTCTGGCTGATACCGATTTAATAAAAAAGTTTATTGAAAACAAGGACCCTAAAAAAATAGCTATTGTTGGTGGTGGTGCAATAGGCGTGGAAATGGCCGAAAATTTGAAAAAAGAGGGTACGGAAGTCACAATTATCGAACTCTCTAATCACATTCTATCGTTTTTAGATAAAGACATGGCGGCAATTGTCCATGATGAGCTTAGACAAAAAGGGGTTAATCTTTCTTTAGAAACTCAAATTACGGCTATCGAGCATCAAAAAGATGAGTCAATTATTTTAACTTCCGATGGCCGGCAAATAGAAGCAGACCTCATTATTTTAGGAATTGGGGTAGTGCCGGAAGTGGATTTGGCCAAAAAAGCGGGTATAAAAATTGGTAATAAAGGGGGTATTTTAGTAGATAGCTTTCTTCGGACCTCGAAACCCTATATTTATGCTGTCGGCGATGCCATAGAATTTAAGCATTTTGTAGGCGGAAATTCAATTGTTCTTCCCCTAGCCGGCCCGGCAAATAAACAAGGTCGGATTGTAGCCGGCAACATCTGCGGTTTAAAGGAAAAGTATGAAGGCGGACAGGGTTCCGGAGTGCTAAAGGTTTTTGATTTAACAGTGGCCTCAACCGGACTCACGGAAACAAATTTAAAATTGCTAAAAAGAAGTTTTAAATCAGTCATTTTACATGGTTCTTCTCATGCGGGATATTACCCCGGAGCGATGCCCTTAACTTTAAAGCTTATATTTTCCCCGTCCGGTGAAATATTGGGATGTCAGGGAGTTGGATATGAAGGCGTTGACAAAAGAGTTGATGCTATTTCTACGGCAATTAGAGCTAAAATGAATGTTGCCCGTCTTGCTAAAACAGATTTTTGCTATTCGCCGCCCTATTCATCCGCCAAAGATCCGGTAAATTTAGTAGCCTTCATGGCGTTAAATGTAAAAAACAAGCTGGTCAAAAATTTTAATTTTGATGATTTATTAAAAATCGACCATGCAAATTCAGTTCTTCTCGACGTCCGTACAAAAGGGGAATTTAAATTAGGCGCAATTGACAATGCCATAAATATTCCGGTTGATGACTTAAGAAATAATTTAGATAAGCTGCCCAAAAAGAAAAAAATATATGTTTACTGTGCTACCGGAATAAGATCTTACATTGCTTGCCGGCTTTTATCCCAAAACGGTTATGGTTGCTTTAACTTAGAAGGCGGATATAAAAGCTACGAATATCTAACCGGCCTAGGTTCTTTTACCGTCAAAAGTGAAAGTATCGATATGCCTTCCGGTCAAGATTTGGAAAATAAAGAAAGCGAGTCCAAAATGGAAAAAGTAACGGTTAAAATTGATGCCTGCGGTTTAATGTGCCCGGGGCCGATTAAAGAGGTTTATAACCGGATAACCAAGCTAAAAGAAGGTCAGGTGATGGAAGTTAAAGCCACCGATCAGAGTTTTGCGTCAGATATCCGAGTTTGGTGCGATATTACCGGTAATTCTTTACTATCTGTTGAAAATATGGATGGAATTATTTTGGCCAAAATTAAAAAAGGGAAAGATGATCATACCAGAACTGTTGATTCAGATTGTCCTCATGGAAAAACCATCGTCGTATTTTCCGATGATATTGATAAAGTTGTTGCGGCATTTATTATTGCAAACGGCGCTGCCGCCATGGGTCGGAAGATGACCATGTTTTTTACTTTCTGGGGATTAAACGTCCTCAGAAAAGACGGGCCGGTTCATGTTAAAAAAGATTTCATTTCCAAGGCTTTTGCTTTCATGATGCCTAGGGGCAGCCGAAGATTACAATTATCTCAATTCAATATGTTTGGTGCCGGAGCTGGTTTTATCCGAATGATAATGAAAAAGAAAAATATCGGTACCTTGGAGGAACTAATTTCCCAGGCCAGATCTGCCGGTGTAGAGCTAATTGCCTGCACCACTTCCATGGACATTATGGGTATTAAGGCGGAGGAACTAATTGACGGCGTTAAATCGGGAGGCGTCGCTACTTTTCTAGGTGAAGCCGAAAACGCTGATACAAGCCTTTTCATTTAAAATAAGATTTTAAATGCAATTTCTAATTTCTAATTACGAATTTCTAAACAAATCCAAATATCAAATGTTCTAAACTCTATTATTTAATGCTGCTATGCCATTATACCGCTATGCTAGTTTACCAAAATTTTCTCCAAAATATATCTTGACATGATGGCGTCACAGTATTATATTTATATTAGCACTCTAGGGGTGAGAGTGCTAAAAGGTTAGGCCGTAAGGAGTAAAAGATGCTGTATGACAGGAAGCTGGCTATATTAGATGCCATAATAGAGACTTATATAGAATCTGCAGAACCTGTCGGATCTAAGATGCTTGCCCATAAATATTCCTTGTCTTTGTCCTCTGCGACCATAAGGAATGTAATGGCAGAACTTGAAGATCTGGGATTTGTTTACCAGCCGTTTACTTCAGCCGGTCGTGTGCCGACAGAAAAAGGATACCGGTTTTACGTTAACAATTTATTGGATCGTTATGACGTGGCTTTAAGGGAGCAAATGGCGATAAAGAAAAAACTTTATGCCATGCAGCGGTTTGAAAGAGCCCTAGAAGCGGCCACCAAAACTTTGGCCGAAAGAACCAACTGTGCGGCTATTGCGGCTTACGGAGAAGACGTCTTTTATTCCGGACTTTCAAACATTTTTCGTCAGCCGGATTTTATGCGCTCCCCGCTTCAGGCCTTAAGGGTGGCGGAAATCTTTGACAACTTATTTTCTTTGGTTCACGAACTTCCAACGTCAAAAGATATAACGATCTTTATAGGAGGCGAAAATCCGATTGGGAAAGAAGCAAATTGCTCTTTTGTTTTTTCTAGGTTTGCGACTCCCAATCATGCGGGGGGTTTAATCGGAGTCATCGGTTTAACCAGAATGCCTTATGAAAAAACTGTGTCGCTAGTTAATCTAATATCAGATTATTTGGAGGAATTCTAAAATGAGGAAACAGGAACCAGGAAACCCGTCTTCGCCTAAAGGCTTCGAACGGGCAAGCAGGAAACAAAATCAAGAAGTTGAAAAGCTCCGCGCAGAAAATGTAGAGCTAACAAACCTTGTTAAAAGGACGCAGGCGGATTTTGTGAATTTTAAAAACCGTGTGGAGCTGGAAAAGAAAGACTGGATAAAGTTCGGCGAAGGCTCAGTGGTGATAGAGCTTTTGGGGATTATGGACAATTTTGGCGAAGCGGCAAAGCACGTCCCGGAAGATATAAAGGAAAATGATTGGGTTATAGGAATTAAAAACATTGAAAAGCAATTTGAGGAGATTTTATCGTCTAAGGGCCTAGTAATGATAGAAGCTGTCGGCAAGGAATTTGACCCCAATTTTCATGAGGCAATATTTAGCGAGGAATCAGACAAGCCTGAAGGAACAGTTTTGGATGTTTTTTCAAACGGTTATATGTATGACGATAAAGTACTAAGGCCGGCAAAAGTGAAAGTGGCGAAGGGGAAAGAATTATGAATTATGAATAAATTAATGAATTAAAGAATTAGAAAATTATTTATCAGAGTCATTAATAAATAAAAAAAGGAGATATTATGGGAAAAATTATAGGAATCGATTTGGGAACAACAAATTCCTGTATGGCTGTTATGGAGGGCGGAAGTCCAACGGTTATTGCTAATGCCGAAGGAAACAGAACAACCCCGTCCATCGTGGCCGAAACTAAAAACAAGGAAAAACTGGTTGGTCAGCTGGCAAAGCGTCAGGCAGTTATGAATCCGGAAAATACAGTCTTTTCCATAAAAAGACTTATTGGCAGGTCTTATTCGGAAAAAGACGTGCAAGAAGAAGTAAAAACCTTGCCATACAAGGTAGAAAAAGCTGATGGCGGCGTTAAGGTTAAAATGGGGGAAAAATCCTACACTCCTCAGGAAATTTCGGCCTTAATTTTGCAAAAATTAAAAGCAGATGCAGAAAGCTATTTGGGCGAGAAAGTAACTGAAGCGGTTATTACGGTACCTGCTTACTTTAACGACTCCGAACGTCAGGCAACAAAAGACGCCGGAACAATTGCCGGTTTGGAAGTAAAAAGAATAATTAACGAACCAACGGCGGCGGCACTTGCTTACGGTTTAGAGAAAAAGAAGGAAGAAAAAATTGCTGTTTATGATTTTGGCGGCGGCACTTTTGATATTTCTATTTTGGAATTAGGCGACGGTGTATTTGAGGTTTTGGCAACCAACGGCGATACTCATCTTGGCGGCGACGATGTAGATCAGGCTTTAATCGGCTATATCATAACTGAATTTAAAAAGGATCAGGGTATTGATTTGTCAAAAGATGCAACTGTCCTGCAGCGACTTAAGGAAGCGGCTGAAAAAACCAAATGCGAATTATCAACGGCTATGCAGTCCGAGATTAATATTCCGTTTATTACCACGGATTCCAGCGGCACGCCGAAGCACTTAATCATGACTATTACCCGGGCAAAACTGGAAGAAATTGCAAGAGCCTTGGTTGAAAGAACAATAGAACCATGCAAAAAAGCTTTAAAAGATGCCGGGTTGCAACCAAAAGATATTAACGAAATTATTCTTGTTGGCGGACAAACCAGAATGCCGCTTATTCAAGAAAAAGTTAAGGAAATTTTTGGCAAAGAGCCCTTAAAGGGCGTTAATCCGGATGAAGTTGTGGCTATTGGTGCGGCAATTCAGGGCGGAGTTTTAGGCGGAGAAGTTAAGGACATCCTTCTTCTTGATGTTACCCCGCTTTCACTTGGAATTGAAACTTACGGCGGTATCGATACTAAACTTATTGAAAGAAATACTACCATTCCAACTTCTAAGACTGAGGTTTTTACCACGGCGGCCGATAATCAGACTTCCGTTGAAGTCCACGTTGTTCAGGGTGAAAGGGAAATGGCATCCGACAATAAAACCTTAGGAAGATTTATTTTAGATGGCATTCTACCGGCTCCAAGAGGAGTTCCGCAGGTAGAAGTTACCTTTGATATAGACGCTAACGGAATTTTAAATGTTAATGCCAAGGATAGAGCTACCGGCAAGGAACAAAGAATTACCATTACGGCGTCTTCCGGACTTTCCAAAGACGAAGTGGAAAAAATGAAGAAGGAAGCGGAGGCAAATTCTGAGGAAGACAAGAAGAAAAGGGAAGTAATTGAGGCTAAAAACCATGCCGATGCCTTAGTTTATACATCAGAAAAAACCTTGAAAGATGCCGGCGACAAAGTTTCCGAAGATGATAAAAAAGACGTGGAAGAAAAGATTGCAGCGCTAAAAGAAGCCATTTCTTCTGACGATCAGGAAAAGATGGAAAAGGCTACATCCGAACTTAGTGAAGCTATTCAAAAAGTGGGAGCAGCCATGTATCAACAACCGCAGGAAGCACCAGCTGAAGAAGCCAAAGAAGAAGAAAAAAAGGACGATGAAGGCCCGATAGAAGGGGAAGTAGTTAGCTAGCACAGTAAACCCTTCGGCAAGCTCAGGGCAGGCAATGAGCAAAAAGGGCTAATGTCAAATTCTAAACCTGTCTCGTTTGCGCGAAGCCAAGGTGGATGAAGTACTAATGTTTAAAATCCTAAATTCTAAGCACCAAATTCTAAAAAATATCTAATGACCAAAATCCAAAGATTTAATGCATTAGAACTTGAAAATCCAATGAAAATTGTAAATTAAAAGTTACCCATTACAATATTATTCGAGCGAAGCGAAGGGGAGTCGAGAATTACTTTTTTTCTCGTCATCCCAGACTTGATCCGGGATCCAGAGGTCTCATGTATAATAAAGGTATGAAATCTTACTATGTTTACATCTTAGCCAGTAAAAGAAATGGTACTTTATTTATTGGCGTAACTTCAGACCTAGTTAAAAGAATCTATGAGCACAAAATAAATGCAATAAAAGTTTTACAAAAAGATATGATGTTTATGACTTAGTTTACTATGAACAAACTAATGATATAGAAAGTGCCATTAATAGAGAAAAGCGGCTTAAAGTTTGGGAAAGGAAGTGGAAAATAGAATTGATAGAGAAGCAAAACTCTAATTGGAAAGATTTATACCAAGATATTTTGTAGTTCCCATATTGTGTCATTCCATACTTGACATGGAATCCAGAAAGCTCTATATTCATCCGAACAAGTGGATTTCAAATCAAGTTTGGGATGACATGGATAGGTTAATACAATTTGAACTTAAAATACAGAGATTGTGAGCAGTTACAAGTTTGAAATGACAAGAGCTTGATCATGTATCTTTGTAATAACAAGCACCTGTAATAACAAGCGTAACTGCTCACAACCCCCTCATTCTGAATTTAATTTCTAGCAACTTATTATGTCATTCCCACGAAGGTGGGAATCCAGATGTTACGTTGCTCTTAGGGCTTCCTAGATTCCCGCCTCCGCGGGAATGACAGCTAGGGGTAGTGAGCAGTTACTAACAAGCACCTCGACAAATTACCTTGAAAATAGTATAATCCTTTTGCCATGTTGGTTAAGCTTTGATTGTGAGAGGGGGTGTTTGGGATAAGTTATTTAAGTTTGCCTGACGATATCACTGATTTCATTGAAGATTCAAAAGAGAGAGCCATGCTTCAAAAACAATTGAATGAGAAAGATGTAGAGGCAGATAAGCTTTTCAAAAAAATACAAGCTTTTTTCAGGGATAAAGATGAGCTGATTGAACAGAAGATCGATATGCTGAACTGGTTAGAGGCGAAATTTAAAGATGACGAATTTCCACGGAGGCTCGTAGTGTCATTCTTGGCTACTTTTTCAGGTCAGGACTTGGAAAAGAAATATAAAGACTTCTTGAATCGTTTATACGAGGCAACAGATCCCAGGAGAATTATGGCAAAAAAGTTAAAGTCAACAAGGTAAAAATGGGGCGGCGGAGCTCATGCAAAAATTAAACATCCAACGCCCCTTGTCCTTAAAAATATTATTGCAACATATAAAACCATAGATTCAGCTTCTTCTTATTCCCCTCCCTTGATGCCTGTCTGCCTTTGGAAGAGGAGGGGTTAGGAGCTGAGCCACATCACATGCACTTTTTTTGGTGTCATTCTCGTCCCCCTTTGTCATTCCCGCGAAGGCGGGGATGCAGAACGGATAGGATCCTGAAACAAGTTCAGGAAGACGAGAAATAGGCTCTTTTTGCGAGGGGATTTTAAAAGTGCACGCGGGTTAGGGGAGGGTGAAAGTTGAAAGGTTCATTGAAAAAATCGATAATTTGCTTTAAAAATAACTTATTGCAAATTTGATTTTTAAAAAAACTCTTTACTTTTAGAAGGTTTTCACCTAAAATATCGGTATATGCTAGAAGAGTTATTCGCGTCAAAAACCCGGGCTAGATTATTGAGGGTATTTTTTGGCAGTCCCGGTAAAAGTTTTTATCAATCGGAGCTAAAGGCTAACGAAGCAATTTCCGTGGTCCAATATGAGCTTTTAAAGCTTACCAAGCTAAAAGTCATCAACACCTTTATGGTGCGAAATAGAAGGTACTATCAAGTGAACTCGAAACATAAACTTTATAAAGAACTCCGCGCTTTGGCAAACAAGGCCAGTTAATAATTGAGAATTATGAATTTTGAATTACTAATTAATTACTTAAGTGTTTAATTATGAATTACGATCTTGAAGAAAGAACTTCTAAATTTGGCGAAGCTGTTATAAAATTTGCTGGAAATATTGAAAAAAATGTAGTTACGAATCCGATTATTTCTCAGTTTGTTAGGTCTGGTACTTCTGTTGGTGCAAATTATTGTGAAGCTTTCGGTGCTAGTTCTAAGAAGGATTTTAAAAATAAAATACATATATGCAAAAAGGAAATTCAGGAAACTAAATATTGGCTAAGGATGCTAAGTCAAGCTTATCCTGTATGCACGGAGGAGTCGCGATTATTATGGAAAGAGGCCCAAGAATTAACATTAATATTCGGCAAAATTATCTCTACTATGAAAAAAGATTTAGAAATTAATAAATTGAAAAATTAATTCAAAATTCATAATTCAAAATTAAAAATTTTATGGCCAACAAAGACTATTACAAAACATTAGGTGTTTCAAAATCCGCTTCGCAGGCGGAGATTAAGCGTGCTTACAGAAAACTAGCTCAGAAACACCATCCCGACAAGGGTAATGGGAATGAAGCAAAATTTAAGGAAATAAGCGAGGCATATTCTGTAGTTGGTGACGAAGCTAAAAGAAAGCAATATGACCAATTTGGTTTTGTGCCGGGTTCGGGAGGAGCAGGGCCGGGGGCCGGAGGACGAGGCCCAGGCGGTGGTGCCTACAACTGGCAGGATTACTCCAATGTTAATATCAATTTTGAAGATTTTGGTGGTTTTGGAGACATATTCGACACTTTTTTTGGAGGCGGCAGGAAATCTAGAACAACCAGCCAAAGAAGAGGGGCCGATATTGAAGCCACAATTAATATCGATTTAGCCGATGTTTTGTCGGGCAGTGAAAAAGAAATTACGTTAAATAAGTGGATAAATTGCGACAGATGCAAGGGTGAAGGAGCTGAACCCGGTTTTTCAGTTAAAACTTGTCCAACCTGTAAGGGAAGCGGTCAAATATCAAAAGCGACTCAAACTTTTTTTGGAACTTTTGCTCAAAATCAAATTTGTCCGGAATGCGAAGGTGCCGGAAAAATTCCTGAAAAAAAATGTACCAAATGTGCGGGTAAGGGGCGCATAAGAGAATCTAAAAGACTTTTAGTCAAAATTCCCAAAGGAGTAGACAACGGATCGGTTATAAAAATTGTTGGTGAAGGGGAAGCGGCCGAAAGAGGCGGAAAAGCCGGTAATTTATATTTGCACGTTGCTATAAAGGGAGACAATCGTTTTGTCCGTCAAGGCGCAAATCTTCTTACTCAAATAAATATTTCTTTTAACAAAGCAATTTTAGGAACAGTCGCTAGAGTGCCCATTGTTGGCGGCAGTATAGACTTAAAAATTCCGGCCGGAACTCAACCGGGTCAGGTTATAAAAGTTATCGGCAAAGGTTTTCCCTATTTAAATACAAGCAAAATTGGCGATCTTTTGGTTCATGTTAATATTGAAATCCCCAGAAAAATTAGTTCCACCCAGAAAAAATTACTAGAAGATTGGGACTCGAAAAAGGGATGGTTTTAAAGCAGCGAACAGTTAACAGATAACAGTTAACATAAAACCGTCATTGCGAAGCCGTTAGGCTTCGGCAATCCTGTTGGCGCACGATCAATGTTAAATTTCAAATTAAAAATGTCAAATAAAGCACTAAATCCAAAAGTTTAAAACATTAGAACTTGAAAATTCAATGAAAATTGATAATTGGAAATTTAAAATTTGCTAAATGATTAAAGCCAATGCATAATTGAGTACTTTTCTACCTAAAGATTCGGTTTTAAAGTAATTACTCTTTACAAGTTTTAATGAACACTTTAATATGGGTATAACCGGGTGGTTAGGTCTCGCTTTATTACTAATAATTCATTCTCTTTTGCAGAGTATTTTTTGAAAAATGTTCTTTTAGTTTATTATAATTAACTCATTTCTTAAAACTCAAAAAGAAGAAAAGGGGGAGCAAACCCATTGTATTAAAACCAGCGTTTGTTAAAATAGTATTAGTAGCTAAGCAGTTTGCCTGAAGTCAAATATAAAAAGAGTTATTGCAAAAGGATAAATGAATAAAAAAGAATCTTTTTTGACTAAAATAAAAGAGAACTTTTCCCTAAAAGGGTTGAACCCTTTTAGGCTGTTTAAGGTTCTTGGAAAAATATCCGGCAAGATCCGATCCCTGCTAGGGTCGGACCCTAACAAGCCCTCTGTCATTCCCGTGCCTCCCTCTGTCATTCCCGCACCTTCTCCTGTCATTCCCGCGGAGGCGGGAATCCAGAAAGCTAGATTCTCATATGAGCCGTATGGCCAGATTAAATCTGGAATGACAAAGTGGATATTGTCATCGCGAGGCCGTAGGCTGCGGCAATCTCTTTCGGGTAAACGGACAAGATTGCTTCGTCATTCCATTCCACATAGCGACGAAAAGGGTTCAACCCTTTTTAAGGGGGTGGTTTATCGTTTCAATCTTATCCGCCTTTACCTTATGGAACTGCGTTACTATCTCCACATCCGTTTTAGAAAAGTCCATGATAAGGCTTTTGCCCGTAAAAAAACCTATTATCGCTATGCATCCAAACCCTATTCCCGTTCTATAAATAAAGCCTCGGTTTATTCTTTTGTGATTTCCTTCACCATCTTTATGGCTTTGCAGTTTTTATCGCCTTTTAATTTTAGCGGGAAACCACAAATCGCTTTGGCGGGGGCAAACACACAAACCTGGTCCACTTACAATGATTTTAATACTGGGACTACTCAAAGCCAGGTGACAATAAATGATTCTAGTAATCCCACTGATGAAAATTTGGGTAATGTAAAATTAGCCGATGCCTTTGGTACCGGTATTGATTGTGACGTAACTATTGGGGACGGATCGACGGCAACCACAGTCTATATTAAGGATCTGTATGAATTAGGCACAAATGCTGCTTTAACAAGAGTAACGCTTGCTAACTGTGCGAATCCGGCAAAAAATGGTTCCGGCAAGGGTTTGAATTACGGAGCCAGTTCATATCTTGCTAGCGCTTCAGCTGTCCCAAATTTTCATAACCTTACAATAACAGCCAATGCTACATTAACTACTACAGGACCATCAGGTGCTAATCCTGGTGTGAAGATTAAATTTTTAGTAAAAAATTCACTTACCGTAGATGGAAGTATTAATGCTTCAGGCAAGGGATATGGTGGTGGCCCGGGTGGCGATACTATTGGCTATGGTCCTGGTGCTGGTACTAGTGCTGGTTACTACCTTAGCGGTGGTGGTAGTGGTGGTGGATATGGTGGTGCTGGTGGATATGGTCGTATTTATGGTGGTACTATTGCAGGTGGTGTAGCTTATACCTATCAGACTTCTCCATTCGGTTCTGGAGGTGGAGCTGGATATAGTGGTAGCAGTTATCTTGCTGGTGGTGCTGGTGGTGGTGCTATAGATTTTTCAGCTAGCCTCTTGACTGTTAATGGCAATATCTTAGCTGATGGTGCTAACGGTGGTGGTGCTGGTGGATCTGGAGGTAGTGTACATATTATTTCAAGTAGCGGGATTAATTCTAGCAAGCTCTCTGCTAAGGGAGGCACAGGGAATACCTGTTATTGGTGGAATTACACTTATAACGGTTCTGGCGGTGGGG